>Ga0134096_1000764_pt1 | contig 31179 bp, 19 predicted proteins | sample 7_2taG_FD_94448 | JGI IMG/M metagenome (GOLD analysis project Ga0134096, IMG submission 94448) | Switchgrass degrading microbial communities from high solid loading bioreactors in New Hampshire, USA - 7_21_20_110_A3 metaG | ecosystem: Engineered > Bioreactor > Semi-continuous > Anaerobic >... | reverse complement strand
GCATCATAATAGGCGAGTCTCCGGTAGTTGGACGTACCCTCGCCGGTGGCAATGTATCCTTCTGCAGCGCCGGGGACCGGAATTTCTTCGACCAGCGCCGTGTTGTGCTGCCGGTACTCCTGATCGGCCTGGCGGGGCTGGCTGATATCGTCCAGCGGGTCACTCCATTCGGCCAGCAGGTCCAGTTTTCCGGTGCTGGCCGCGTGCAGCTTGAGGCCGCCCAGCAGGTAGGACTCCGGCGAATCGGGTTTGCGCCAGGCGGTGATGATATCCAGTTCACCCCCGGCGGTCGGACTGGATTCGGGAACGGTCTGCAGTACGCTGGGGTCGGGGTGGTATTTCTCGTCCACGGAACCCCAGGGAGCCAGCGACCCGTAAGGCTTGTGCTGTACGGAAATGGCGGTGAAAACGGGACGACCGACCGGCTGCTGGACGGCGTGGACCAGCGTCAGCAGGCGCGGCGGGGTGATCATCCAGTGGCCGCCTTCCAGCGCGCGCTGCAGCAGGTGGGCGATCTTTTCGCTGTCCAGCTCCGGGTTTGCAACGGGCGATTCCGGCTGCTGCACGGTGATCTGATCAATATACTCGCGCAGCCACTGCCATACCCCCATGCGCTTTAAGTCGTCGGCGAATAAAAAGCTGCTGAGAGGCACCACGGTCTGTGCGGCTTTGGGTAAATAGACGGTCAGCACCCGGTTCTGAGGGTCCCAGTGCGGGGTTTGCTCGCCGTCTGCCAGGGCCAGGCGGAACGGCCGGAGCTGCTGCCAGTCCCCTTCGCCGCCAAAGCTTACCAGCGTGGCCGAACCGGCGCGCGGGTTGGCGCTGGACAGCGGCTCGTAGGCCACAGGTGCTTCAGCGCCCGGGCCTGGCTCCACGCTGGCCAGAGAACCTTCGGGAGCGCCGGGAAGATCGCGCAGCGCCGCGCCGCGCGCCAGAACATCGGGCAGGTAGGGCAGTGTATCGAGGGTTTCTTCTCCCTGCAGGGGGAACTGCTGCATCTGCCCGGCCACCTCCACTTCTACATGGTTCAATCGGCCCTGATCTCGTTCGCCGATCAGCTGGTACATGGCCGGGCTGTTCACCAGCTTTCCCGAGGCATCGTCAAACATACCCAGCCGCTCGCCTGTTTCGACGCTGGTGCCGGGCGGGGTGATAAAGCGGTCGGAGGCGGTTAAATCTGCCGGAGCTGTGTCCTGGGACGGGTCGCTGTTGTAGGTGCGGATCACCAGGCGCTCGAGCTGCGAACCCGGTTCTGTGACCGCCCGTGTGTCACGCAGCACGACCTGCGGCGGGGCCACCGGTTCGAAGCGCAGATAAGGGATGCCTTCCAGGCTGCGGGGCAGGCCCGCCAGATTGGCCAGCAGAGCCGCCAGTGGGGAATCGTGCTCCAGGCTGTTACCGCACAGGTCCACGGCGCGCAGCCGCAGCCGGTAGCGGCGGCCAAACCGCAGCGCAGGGAGCGCCCCCCGGACGGCTGTGTAATGGGTCGTCATTTTGAACGGCGTCGCCGGTTCGTTGGGGGGATGGGCGGGATCCTCCTCGAGAGCCTTATCGGGGTCGGGATCGCGCGACAGCGTCTTGCCCGGGAAGGGGACGCTCAGGCTCCAGCCTGCCCAGCGGGCGAGCGATTCGTTCAGATACAGGTCGTCGGGAGGCGGGTTCTCGGGGTCCGGGGCAGCCTGGCCGGCGGCCAGTTCGACAAAACCTTCTTCATGCAGGCTGTTAAAGGTCTGTTCTCCAATCTGGTACACCGCATCGCGCAGGTGCAGGGAGTGCCAGGCAAGGGTAGCTGAGTCCCAGATATCCATGCGGTAGCCCTGCACCAGGTCTTCAATAAAAAACGGCCTTGCGAGTGCACTGCTGCTTTCGAGCTGCTGGTTGAACTGCCTGTTTTCACTCAGCCTGTGCAGCAGACCCAGCGCACGCCCGTCCGCAAACAGGGAGAAACCGCCTGACCGCAGGGAGGGGAGAGTGGTGGTCTCGTCAAAAACTTCAGGATGGTCCGGCGCAGACATTGCCGGCCGGTCTGCCTGCCAGGACTCGGCCAGCAAAATGGTCTTGTGCATTCCGCTCTCGACATCCACCTGAGCCAGCCCGTAGCGGGCGGGATCCAGGTTGAGCAGGCCGAAGACCTCCAGATCGGTCAGCCCCGCGCCCAGGATGCCCGGTGCCGTGGTGAAGACCTTCCATGGATCCGGACCGCCGGCCGAAAAATAGAGGTAGGCGGTTTCCAGTGGAGACAGATTAGGAACCGTCAGAGTCTGGATCTCCCAGCTCTGGCCGGGAAGATCCACTACCGCCAGCCTGCCTGGAGTGGTCAGAGCGGTCTCGGCCACGAAATCGACTGGAAGTTGAAAGTCGAACACCAGGCCCAGAGCACGCAGCAGCCGGGGGTAAGTATTCAATGAACTCAGCGCCTGGTGAAAGTCGATCAGTTCGTCGAAATCCGGCGGGTTTTCGGCCACCGGCGCACCCTGAGGCATGTGCGAATACACGGCAAACTGGGTGGCGACAAACTGTTTGAGGTTTTTCGCTGCGGTGGTGCCCGCTGCGGGGACATTTTTCAGGGTTCCGTCCTCGTTCAACTGCTCCAGGTTAAAGCGGGGCGGCCGGAACCGTGCTGCGGATCTGAACAGTGCGAACCCGGAACGGTAGGTGTCGCGCAGCCTTTCCCCCCGCTCCTCGCTCCAGTTGACTTCCAGCCCGGACAGCAGACTGCGGATGAACCTCCGGTTGGCCGCTTCCTGGCGCCCTTCAATGTCCGCAGGCGTACGGTCAGGCAGCCCTAGAGTGACACCTGCCTGCTGGTAAATGGATTTCAGGGTCGAAAGCGCCAGGCGCACCGGATAGGAGAAAACGGTGCGCTCTGAATAATCATCAAAGCTGTGCGGCCGGACGAATATGTCCTCATTGAACATCTCCCTCCACAGGGCCGGCCGCAGGGGCTCCGCAGCGATGTTCAGATCCAGGGTATCGCCCTGGCAGCGAAAGGTGAGCTTTAATCCCTGATCTTTAAGTTTCTGAGTCCAGTTTAACCAGTCGGGGAATTCACCCAGTCGCGTGCCGCCCTGCAGGCGGGGGGAAACCAGGACGGACACCGCACAGGTGGTTGGATTAACCTGGATTGCTCGGGGCATAACGGTAAAAAGGATGGTTTGCTGAGCCATAGCAGCCTTCACTTTCTTATGAAACCCGGAAGAAAATACCGCTTCACGACAGACAGGCAGCCCGGGCTAGGCAAACGCCCCGGCATAGGTGTCCCAGACTGCGGGCGTATCAAACGCCTCCAGAAAGGTGGGGTCTCCGCTGGAGCCACCGAAGCGTTTTTCGACGGTGATCTCTACAGATTTGCTGAAAAAGGCGACCTCCACCTTCACCGTCAGGGTGGCCCGGCCAGAGGCGGCATTTTTCGCTGCCTCATAGGAGAAGACCAGATAAAACTCCAGCGAGACGGATATCAGGCCCAGCACCGAGAGCTCACCGCCCATGCGCAGGTAGCCGGCCAGGGTCGCGGCGTCGACCTCCACGCCATCGATCATGCGCCGCTGAACAGAGAAGTAAATCCCGGCCATCATGTATACGCCGCCGCTGGCAACCCCCAGATCGATCGATGCGCTGGCGCCGAACTCCAGGGCCGCCTCCAGCATTTTGATGCCCAGCGTGTCAATCTGCAGGTGGAAGAACCCCCCGCCTCCAAAGATCATCACGGTCAGGTTGAACGGGCGCTCACGGCTGGAAAAGCTGAAATCAAACGTGGGTTTGCCGTCCAGAAAGGGGAGCTCCAGAAAAGCGCCCAGGGTAATATCGCGCAGGGCGAACACCCCTACAGCCACCGGAGGCAGCCCCAGGCTGAAGCCTGCTTTAACCCGGCTGGCGTTGATATCCAGGCTGGGGCCGTCGCCAAACAGGTCCGGCGGGATGCTCTTGCGCAGCTCTTCGACGAACTGCAGGTCTTCCATAAAGCGCACCGGTGTGCTGGGGTCCAGCTCCACAGCCACCGACAGCTTTTTACCTGTCTCTGTATGGAAGGCGAAGCGGATAAACAGCACTTCTACCACGTGCAGAAGTTCCAGGCGGAAATTCGTCAGGCTGCCGTCCATGACCGCCGCACCAGGATCAGGCGCGCCCGAAGGGGGGATTTCGATGACTTTCTCAACCCGCCCGTGCACTTCCAGTTTTGCACTGGAGCCGTTTTTGTTCGGGTGAAAAGTGATGATGCCGAGGTTCAATTCTTTAAGCCCGGGCTCCCAGTCCAGCGTTGTGATCAGCTTAATTTTTTCATTGGGCGGCGGGGTGGCGATCACTTCTTTTTGCAGCTGGACCCTGGGGGCACCGGCGCTCATGGTCAGGGGCTCGAGCAGATCTGCGAGGGACAGCGTGCCGAACAGTTTGGCCGCATCGCGCACTTCATCGAAAAAATTGTCGGGGTCGAAAATGTCGGCGGCCGCGTTGGTGAGATCTCCCGCCAGGGGACCGAGCTGGCTGGTCAGGCCTGAGATGGCCAGATGGGGCGTGGCGAAGCCCCCGGCCTGATCGGCGCTGAATTCAGAGACCAGTTGAGCAGCATTGAGCACGCCTGGAGAGACCTCTTCAACAACCCTGGCAAACAGCCCCGTCGTGTTACCGGGGCTGGCGTTGAGATATGGATCCGCATAGGCAATTTGAGTCTCTGCCGGTGCGCCCAGGAGCGCTTCCACAGCCGGCAGATTGACCCTGGCTTTGAACAACCGTGGGAGAAACCCGCCAAACTCCTTGTTCACCGGGGCGCTGTGCGTGGTGAAGTACAGCGCAGTGGTGTCCAGCGTGGTGTTTTCAGAGGCGCCGTTTGCCGGGGCGTAGCTCAACTTCTGCCCGGGGACAGCACAGGCGCGCGCTTCTCCGCTGGCCGCGTAGGCGGCGGCCACTACATCGCGGTGTCCCTCTCCAAAGGGCACAAAGATCAGCGATGCATTGAAGTCGATCTTGTGGCCGTTCCAGTCCTCCGCCTCGGCATGAAATTTGAAATCGTCTTCTGGCTCGTTGCCATCTCCCAACCGCACCCAGAACGAGTAGGTGCTTCCCGGGATGAGGCTGCCGTCTTCGGGGTTGGCGATATCGGGCGTCACCACTGTTGTCAGGCGGACAGCCTTCAGTGGAAGGCCGCGCCCCTCATCCTCTAAATGGTTCTTAATTTCGGGGCTTGCGTAGTCGCGCAGCGGCTTGCGCACAACGATGAACATGCGCTGGACCAGGTAGGCCAGGGTGTGGAAAAGCCCATCCGGACCGGGGACATCCTTGATCTTCCGTTCGGTGACTTTGATCAGGGAGGCCCGGTGGCCAAAGGGGTACAGATGGCCTTCGTAGACGATGCGAACGTAGTGATCTCTTCCCTGGGTGGCGTTGTGCGTCCATTCCGAAATGTTGAGCAGGTCTCCGGTGGTCCCAAGCAGGGGCGGCCAGAGGATAACGCTGGTATCCGGGAAAAGCATTTCTCGGGCCTCAGGCAGCGTGATGTCCAGGTTCTGCGGCTGTTCAACGGCTTCCGAACCGGAGACCGGGCTTTCTGAAGAAAAGGCAGCGCCTTCCCGGGACTCTTCTGAGGGGGGGCCAGATACAGGCGGATTTTCGATCTCCTCCCTGCCGGGATTGTGAGAACCGGTGAGCGGCCTGACCCGGATGAGATCATCGATATAGGATTTCCAGGTGCGGCCGTCCTGCCGGACCACGAGAAAAGAGCGGAAGGGAGCCGGCGGGTCCCAGGCGCCGCGCGAGCGCAGCCATGCACCCAGGCTGGAGAGCATGAATTTCTCTGCATAGAACGGCTGGGGGATGTACGAGGTCAGATCGTCTTTGTCCCGCACATAACCGTGAAATGCCGAGGTCAGCACCACGAGTTCGTGGCGGTCGCTGGGCGTCATGGGGGTGAGCACGCCCATGTCGCTGTCCGGCGCGCCAAATTTTGGCGGGTCGTCGGCTGTGAACTTATCTGCGTTGAAATCGGGAGACCAGATGGCGCGCAGCGGCGCGGTCTGCTGGCGGGAAAGCTCGATGATTTCCCCCTCTTCGTCCTTTAGCACCAGGCGCGTATGCCACAGGCCTGTAAATCCCCGGTGAGTGACCGGCTGCAGCGGATGGCGCCACGCGGCCGCCTGGTTGGGGGAGATGATCAGGCGGTAGGGCATTTCAATGGCCGTCTCCAGCCGGCCGGGCCGCTGAATATCCGGCGCGTTCTGGCGCTCTTCATAGGTAGGGGCCGGCGGAACGGCCGCCAGCGGGGTAAGGTTCGGTTCGAAAGATTCCCAGTTCAGCAGGCTCTCGACTTGAAACGGGATGCGGAACATGGCGCCGGCAGGAAAGCGGAACACCAGCCGGCTGGGGCCGCCCAGGCGCGACTTCACCGGTGGGACAGGGGTTGACCCGGGGGGCGGGTTGGTGTTAAAAGGCTTGCTTTCCTCGCCCGGCGGCGGGCTGAGGGGAGAAGACTCGAAAAAAGCCTGTTCTGTAATGGTCTGTGGGGGAAAGGTGTAGATGAGAAAAGAGGGGCGCTGCGGTTCGTCGGGCGCCAGAGCCGGGTCATCCGGCTGGCTGGTATCGAGGCGCATATTGACCGCTTCAATGTGCAGGAACAGTAAATCATCCGGCCGGAGGAGGTTAAATTCAATAGCCATCGCCTGGCCCCCTTTCGTGCTAAATACAGAAGAGCCAGCCTGATTCGATTTGAGTCAGGCCGGCGGGATAAGGAAAGTGCCGGCCAGCGATGAGGGTGGATGATATGCCGTTTGATCGGTGTTATTAAGTGAGGTTTATTCTCGCAATGAGAATCTCGCCTGTATCTATCATAGCAAAAAGATCGAATTAGTCAACAAAGAGCGCGTTAAGAGAAAACGCCTGGACGATAGTCCAGGCGTGAAAAGCAGCTGTATCAACCTGCAGCCGGTCGGGCTAGCGCGGCAGATTGGGAAGCTGCCAGTTGATCTCCGGCAGGCCGGCTTCGCGCAGCGCGGCGTTGGCCCGCGAGAAAGGCCGGCTTCCGAAGAAGCCGTAGGAGGCCGAGTACGGAGAGGGATGGGCAGACTGGATAATGACATGCCGGCTGGTGTCCACCAGTTCGGCCTTGCGGCGCGCCGCGTTGCCCCACAGAATGAAAACGACACGCTCCTGGCGTTTGTTCACCGCCCTGAACACGGCATCGGTGAACTGCTCCCAGCCTTTGCCCTGGTGTGAGTTGGCCTGTCCGGCACGTACGGTCAGCACTGTGTTGAGTAAGAGCACACCCTGGCGCGCCCAGGGCACCAGGCAGCCGTGATCGGGTGGTGTAGCACCGACGTCTGCCTGCAGCTCGGCAAAGATATTTTTTAACGAAGGGGGCAGCGGCACGCGCGGACGAACGGAAAAACTGCAGCCATGGGCCTGGTTAGGGCCGTGATAAGGATCCTGTCCGAGGATCAACACCCGTACGATTTCATAGGGTGTGTATTCCAGGGCGGAGAAGATTTCGGATTCGCGCGGGTAGATTGTATAGCGCTGTTTCTCAGCTTCTAAAAATGCCATCAGGTTTTTAAAGTAGGGTTTTTCCAGTTCGTCTCCTACCACTTTTTGCCAGCTTTCAGGTAGCTTCAGTTCCATTTCAGCACTCCTGCTCTATGGATAAAAGTTGATCTGCTCACGTTCCGTACTTAAAAATGGCAGCCGTTCGGCAGCTTTCAACCGGGTAGCGGCCGGCGGCGGTTTCGTCCGAAAGGACCACACCCTGGTAGCCGGCAGCCAGGGCATCGTACAGACCACAAATTTCGGCGCGAGTTGGTGAAGGGTTCTCGACCATGTGCTCGAAAACCTGTCCGGCGAGCAGTACAGGGACCTGTATCTCCGGCAGCAGGCCGGTGAAGCGGCTTACGGCCTCAGCCATGGATCGCAGGCCCAGCTCGGCGCCCAGGTCTCCTCTGCAGAGCCACAGTTCATCGGCTGAGGCGGCGATTGCCAGCGCTTCTTCCACGGAAGGGCCGCGTTCAATCTTGGCGGTCAGATATGCTGAAGCGCCAATAAAGGATCGGTAGCGCCCCATCTCAGCGCCGTCTTTCACGTAAGATATGGCATAACGGACGAAGCCATAGGGACGCGCCAGTTCCAGCACGGCCTGGTCGCTGGCGCGCAGTGTTTCGATGCGGTAATCGGAGGCGTAAAAAGTAATTCCCTTGCGGGGCCGGATGACCCCACCCTCCACGATATCGGCCAGGATGCAGTCCGGCTGAATCGATCTGACCTGCAGGTGAATACGGGCGTCGTCGAGGTACAGATCGGCTGCTGAGATGCGAGCTGCGCTGAAAAAGTCGGGATGCGGTACCGGCAGCTTACCCGGGCGGTCGAATGATGCGGCCGGCAGGATCTGCACCTGCTGGCCGCGAATCAGCTCGAACGGGGGGAACTGGCCCAGCCGCCATTTGCTGCCCTGCAGGTCGAGGACCACAGGGATCTGGACCTTCTCCTGAAGGAAGAAGTCCTGCAGGTCCTGCAGCCACTGCTGCAGCTGCTTTGTAGAAAGATGTGAGGTGTTCAGACGGAACGCGGTCACCCCGGCCTGGATCATGTCGTTCCAGACAGATGGTCTGCTGCTGCCCGGCCCCAGCGTGGCGACGATTTGATAATTCATATTCTGCAATTATATCCACTGGGAAGTGGTTCACCAGCCTGACGGACAGGTAGAATTCCCTTGTAAAGAGTATCTGGAAAATATTATGACAGAAGAGGTAAAGTTTTGCCATAACTATCACGAATAATCATAACGAAGTAGAAAACCATTTCAACTTTTCTCATCCGGAGACGCTGGGGCCAGCCAGCGCGGTACGGCGGCCGGTTCTCGTTAATGAGGTAGAAGCGCTCGCAAAGCTGGTGGTGGTCGAGCCTGTTAAAGCCGGCCGGGTGCAGCCATCGGGCTTGAGCAGGATGTGGGGAAGAAATGCTGTACGAGACCAAACAGGAAACAAGCTGCTCGCAGCCGCCCACAGCCGTTTACCAGACGGCTTTGAAAGCGGTCGCCTGCCTGGAAGGCAGAGTGCTGCGCGATAACCCGTAGAGCGGCGAGCTTGAAGCCAGCCTCGATAAGTAAATTCTGGGGCGCATCCCTGGTGGCCCGGGTGAACAGCGGGAACGGGGACGCCATCGCCCTGGTGGTCAAAGCTTATTCCGTCGACGCGGTGGGGCGCAAGCTGATCTCTGGCGCCCGAAAAGGGGTTACCCGGACTGTTCTGACCGGTTTTTTGCCTACGTGGAACACCGCTCAGAGAAGCAGGAATGAATTTCTGAATAAATGTGCCTGGCTTGCGGCTCCCGTCCTTAAAGAATAAGGCGGAGTTGAATTTTTTAAGCTAAAAGACAGCATAAGGTGCTTGACTCGCCTTTTGAACTGCACTATACTTGTTTATAGTGGTATAGACCAGTAAGGACAACCTTTAGGGGAACCTGATGCTGCTCCGCCGCGACGCTCCTGAACCACTTTACATCCAGATCAAAGAATACCTGATCAACGAAATTAAAGCGGGCACTTTCCAGCCAGATCAGCGCATTCCTTCTGAACGTGAACTCTCCGAGCAGTTCAAGGTGGGGCGTATGACTGTCCGCCAGGCTTTGCTTGAACTGGCGCACGAGGGGAAAATCTATACCCGTATGGGAAAGGGTACTTTCGTTCAGGCGCCCAAAATCGACCAGCAGCTGCGCTCGCTGACCGGCTTCAGCGAGGATGTGCGCCAGCGCGGAGGGCATCCTTCCAGCCGCGTTCTGGAAGCAAAGGTGATCCCTGCATCCCGGACGGTCGCACGTGCTCTGCGCCTCGTTGAGGGGGACCAGATAATTTTTCTCTCACGTTTGCGCCTTTCCGACGGGGTCCCTCTGGCCCTGGAGTCGGCACACCTCCCTCATGCACAGTTTCCAGACCTGCTTGAGCACAACTTCGAGGTCGAATCGCTCTACGAAGTGCTGAAGAACGATTACGGGATCAACCTGGTTCAGGCGGAGCAGACGATCGAAGCCGCGCTGGCCACACCTGCCGAAATCGAAATGCTCTCGCTCAAACCGCCTGCAGCCGTTTTGAAGATGGAGCGTCTGACCTATAACGACGCCGGCATGCCGGTGGAATACGTCCCCTCCACTTACCGTGGAGATCGCTACAAGTTCCGATCCGTTTTGCAGACGGGATCGCTGTTCTAAGCGGTCTCAGTTTTCCAGAAACAGCCAGAAATCTATGTGCCTTCTGGCAGCGATGCATTGATCTCGCTTCAGAGCGTACAACCATTCCTTTGAGGGTGGATAATGATCAAAACTGGGCTGGAAATCCTGCTGGAATCACAATCTCATCTCCTGAAAGACCGCCGCGTGGGGTTTGCCACGCACCCGCCGGCCGTACTCCCCGATTTCACTCATGCTGTAGATGCTCTGCTCCAGGCCGGGGTGCAGCTTACCGCACTGTTTGGCCCTGAGCACGGCTTCGACTCGTCCGGTGAAGACGGGGCTCCGGTTGACCATGCCGTTGACCGCCGCACTGGTCTGCCGGTTTTCAGCCTGTACGGAAAGGAAAAGGAACCCACTGCCAGCATGCTGGCGGATGTCGACGTCATCCTGTTCGACATGCAGGATGTGGGGGTGCGCTTTTACACCTATATCAGCACCCTGTACTACGTGCTGCGCGGCGCGGCTGCGGCCGGTAAAGCAGTGATCGTTCTGGACCGTCCGAATCCGGTCAACGGCTGCGTGACCGGCGGCCCAATCCTCGAACCCGGCTTCGAATCTTTTGTGGGCGTCGCTCCCATACCCCTCCGCCACGGCCTGACCATGGGAGAACTGGCAGAGCACTTTAATACCTCGTACGGTATCCATGCCGATTTAACCGTGGTCCCCATGCAGGGCTGGATGCGCTGGATGTGGTTCGACCAGACCGGCCTGCCCTGGGTTCCGCTTTCTCCGGCGATGCCGCACCTGAGCACGGCTGTCGTGTATCCGGGAATGTGCTTTCTGGAGGGTACGAACCTCTCGGAAGGGCGCGGCACGGCGCTGCCTTTTGAATGCGCCGGTGCTCCCTGGCTGGACGGCTACCGGCTGGCTCAAGATCTCAACGCGCTGGAGCTGCCGGGCGTGCGCTTTCGCCCGCTGAACTTCGTCCCCAGCAGCAGCAAACATGCCGGGGTAACCTGTCAGGGTGTGCAGGTGCACGTCACCCGGCGCGAAGCCTTCGACCCCATTCTCACCGGCCTGCACCTGATCCGGGCCTGTATGAAGCAGGCGCCTGCCGAATTTGAATTCCTGGAATCGAGTTGGGAAGGCGGTCGCCCCCATTTCGATCTGCTGGCGGGAACAGATCGTTTGCGAGAAGGTCTGCTGGCTGGTGAACAGGTGGAAGACATGATGCAGGATTGGATAAAAGACCTGGAAGAGTTCCACCAGGTTCTGCAGCGTGTCGCTCTTTACTCGTAGGATGCGCACAATGGCTGCTGTGCTGATTCGCCCGTACCGGGGCCAGGACGAGCCCGCCCTGCTGGATGTTTGGAACCGCACGCTGACCCATGATCCGGTGGATGCGGCTGCTTTCCGTACCCGGGTTTTGCTCGACCTGAACTTCCGGCCGGAAGGGCTGCTCGTGGCCGAGGTTGATAACCGCATCGCCGGTTTTCTGCTTTCCATCACACGTCAGGTGCCGCTCTTCCTGCAGGGCCTGGAACCCGAAAAGGCCTGGATCACCGCGTTCGGCGTCCATCCCGATTACCGCCGGCGGGGGATCGCCACACAGCTCTTTGAAGCGGCACTGGCGAATTTGAAACCGCGCCAGGTACTGATCTCTCCCTATACTCCCAATTACTTTATCCCCGGCGTGGATATTAACGCCTATCCGGAGGCGGTGGCCTTTTTACAGGCTGCCGGCTGGGATACCGTCTCCACCCCGATCTCCATGCAGGCAGACCTGACGGCTTTCCAGGTGCCTGCCGCTATCACCGAACTGCAAGCGCGCCTGGCGAAAGAGCAGGACATCCACATATCCCCGGTGGCATCCGCCGATATCCCCGGGCTGATGGATTTCATCTGCCGGCATTTTGGCTGGGACTGGGTGCGGGCGGCTCAGGAATATCTGCTCACCCTGTTTGGTACAGGGTCGGACGAGATCACCTTCCTGGTGGCCCGTCAGGGGGAGCGGATTGTGGGCTACTGCCAGCAGAGGCGCGAACGCTTCGGACCTTTCGGTGTAGATCCGGCGCTGCGCAGTCAGGGCATTGGCCGGGTGCTGCTTTTCCACTGCCTGGCCGCCCAGCGGGCCCGGGGCTTTCACTGCGCCTGGTTTTTGTGGACCGGGCCAGACGCCTCGCGCCTGTATTCCACTGCCGGTTTCCGTCCGGTGCGCCAGTTTGCCATTATGCGCTTCAACAATACACAGCCCGATTAAGGATATGGTCATGCAAACACACCCAGGCGTTGGAAAACTGATGGTGATCGGTGCTCACGCAGGCGATGCGGAAAACATGGCTGCTGCGGTGGTGCTCAAGCACACCCGCGCCGGGCATCAGGCCGTCGTCGTTCACCTGACGCTGGGAGCCGCAGGTCATCCCACACGTTCGCCCGAAGAGTATGCCCTGCAGCGCCAGCAGGAAGTGCAGGAAGCGGCGCGCCTGATGGGTGCCAGCGTAATCTGCCTGCCCTACCGGGACGGCGAACTTCCGGTCAATGAAGAGATCAAGTTCGAGGTCTGCGATCTGATCCGTCGTGAAAAGCCCACGCTGATCCTGACGCACTGGAAGGGAAGCATTCATAAGGACCATATCGCCGCGCATGCCATCGTGCAGGACGCTGTCTTCTATGCCGCGCTTCCGGGTCTGCAGCGTGAGCTGCCCCCTCATCGTGTGCAGGGGATATGCTATCCCGAGAACTGGGAGGATATGGAGGGCTGGCGAGCTGATATCTACCTGGATGTCAGCGACGTCTGGGAAGATTATCTGGCCGTTCTGGACTCGCACGAACTGATGCGCGGTGGGATTTCATCGTTCCGTTATCGTGATTATTACGACGCATTGGGAACCGTGCGCGGCTGCCTGGGCGGATTTCGCAAAGCAGTGGCGCTGATGGCTCCGGGCTCCTGGGTGCGGCGGGTTGCGTACCTGCCGGGTATGGAGCCTGTACACATCTGATGCGGCCGGGAGCCGCAGGTTGAAATCAATGGAGCAAGACCGGAAAACACTGCATGTTTTGAAAGGAGGTGATCCTCAGCAGCAGCGGAAGAATGCCTACAACTGGATAGCCAAATCCGTATGTCCAATAATCCTGTTGATTTGCGAAGGAGATTTAAGATGAAGCGCCTGTTTCCGCTTTTTAGCCTGATGCTCATCCTGAGCATTCTCATAAGCGCCTGCGCCACAGCTACCCCGGCTGCCCCTGATGTAACCGAGCCCCCCGCTGCCCCGGGAGAGGCCGAAGCCCCGGCCGAAGAACCTTCAGAGCCCGGGGCTGAAGGCCCCGAGCCGGTCACCATCACTTTCTACCAGCGTGGTTATGTGGAAGGTGGTGAAGACGCCGGTTCGGTCACCACAGCCGCTGCTGTCAAGAAGTTCATGGAAGATAACCCCCATATCACGGTGAATATTGTGGGTATTCCGTGGACGGTCGAAGGCGATACCAAGCTGGAAGCTGCGCTCGCAGCCCGCAGCGATATCAACGTCTTCCGCGTGACCAGCCCCAACCTGCCTCGCTATGCAAAACAGGGCATTCTGTCCGAGATCACTCCTTTCCTCACCGAAGAAGACAAGGCTGACTTCTACGAGTCCGGCTTCCAGATAGCGACCGTGGATGGCAAAGTCTGGGCCTGGCCTCTGTGGGTAACGGCGATCTCGATCTTTGCCAACACCGAAATCTTCGAAGAGCGCGGCGTGGAACTGCCCAGCATTGAAGACCCCTGGACCTGGGATGAATTTGTCGAAGCTGCCAAACAGCTCACCTTCACCCGGGAAGACGGCACGCAGGTGTACGGTTTCACCTCTTCCTCGAAGTGGGGTGCGGTAGAATATTATCCCCTGATGTACATCGACGGGGGCCGCATTGTCAGCGAAGACGGTAAGACCTTTGTCCAGAACCAGCCGGAAGGCGTGTCAGCTCTGGATAAAATCGCTTCGCTGGCCCTGGAGCACAAGGTAACCCCACCTGACTTCGGAACCGTTGACCAGGCCGGTGTGCGCAGCCAGTTCAAAGACATCCGCAATGTTGCCATGCTGATGAGCACCCCGGGCTTCATTCCGGATCTGGAAGCCGCAGACTTCCCTCTGGCTGTTATTCCGCCTCCGGTTGGTGATCTGGGCCGCCTGGTGACCAACGGCGCTTCCGGCCTGTACGCGGTGGTTGATGTCGACGATCCGGCGAAGCTGGAGGCCGCTCACCTGCTGGCCAAATACCTGACCGGCAGCCAGGTCGCCAAGGATGTGGAAGGCTGGCAGCTCGCTCCAGGCCTGCGCCGCAGCAACACCAGCTACGCTACCACCCCGACCCGTGAAGTGATTGCCAGACTGGTGGAATACGGCGTTTACGAGGTTCCCACGGCGACTTCCGCCGAACTGGGCAACAACTACGGCGCCATGCTGCAGGCCATCATCCTGGGTGAAATGACCGCACAGGAAGCGATGGACGCCATCGCCCCGCAGTACCAGGCTGAATTAGACGCAGCCAACCAGTAGCACCCAGCATATAAAGAAGGCGAGCGCGATCAGGTCCTGATCGCGCTCGCCGGTATCGATTTTTAAAGGCGATGAATAGATGACGACTGCCTCCTCACGCATTCGGCCACCTCTGAGCCAGCGTTTGATCCGCGGCTGGCATAAACACAAGTGGAGCTACTTCTTCATTTTCCCGAGTATGCTCCTCTTCTTCACCTTCACCGCCTATCCGGTAGGCCGCGCTTTTCTGCTTGCTTTTCAAAAAGTAGATTTGCGAGGCAGTGAATGGGCCGGGCTGGCGAATTTTCGCGATATCTTTGCCAGCCAGTTGTTCTGGGCTTCGATGCAGCACACGTTCATTTATGCGGGGTGTGTGGTCTCTGCATGGCTGATCACCTCACTGCTGGTAGCCGCGCTCATTCAACCGCTCCCGAATAAAATCCAGTCTTTATTTCGCGGCGCGTTTTACCTCCCCAATGTGATCAGCATCGTTGTCATTTCGCTGGTCTGGATCTGGATTTTTGAGCCTCAGTTTGGCTTCTTCAATTTTCTGCTGGGCCTGCTCGGGCAGGAGCCGGTGCGCTGGCTGCAGAACCCGCGCATCGCCCTGTGGAGTATTGTGCTGAGCACCATTTTGATTGTGCCAGGCAGCGGTGTGGTGATCTATTCGGCGGCAATTGGCTCTATTCCACGCGACTATTACGAAGCAGCCGAGGTCGAGGGCGCAAACGGCCTGCAAAAACTGATTTACATTACCATCCCTCTGCTCAATCCCACCACCCTTTACCTGATGGTGATCTATACAATTGCCGGTTTCCAGATCTTTGAGCGCGTGTACATTATGACCGGCGGCGGGCCGATAAACCGGACCACAACCATTGTGCAGTTGATCTACCAGACGGCTTTCAGCGACTTCAATTTTGGTCGCGCAAGCGCTCAGGGCTTGATTTTATTTGCCATTGTGGCTGCCTTTTCCTTTATCCAGTTCAGGGTGTTGAGCAGCGATATCGAATACTAGCAGGTGCTGTTTCCCTGACTCAGGAGTGGATGGCCCGCAGACTTTCTCATTAGAACAGGTTTCAGGAGCACAGGCTGAATGACAACGAAATCAATCGCCGCCCAACCCGCCGACCGTTCGATCCGCATGAGCCCTCATAAATTTATCAGATCGCTTCCCCGCATGTTCATCATGCTGATCCTGACCGCAGTGGCTGTAGTCAGCCTCTTCCCTCTTTACTGGTTGTTTGTCACTGCACTGACCCCGGCGAGTTCCACGGTGCAGCTCCCGCCCCAGCTCATTCCGAAAAATCCAACCCTGGAAAATATATCGGAGATCATTCGCATCAGCGGTACGGGTGAACTGAATGTGTTTAACACCGGCTGGATCATCCGTATGCCGCGCCTGCTGCTGTGGTTTATCAACACTACATGGATCACTCTCTTCAGCACAGCTTTTCACGTGCTGTTCGATGCTATGGCCGGCTACGCCTTCGCCAAACGCAGCTTCCCCGGCTCGCGGGTGCTCTTCTATATGGTCGTGGCGGCGCTGATGATCCCCGGGCAGGTGACGCTGGTACCGCTGTACCTGATGATCACCCGTATGGGATTGACCAACACGTTTACCGGGGTCATTCTGCCCGGCCTGGCCGACGTGATCGGTATTTTCCTGCTCAAACAGTTCATGCAGACCCTGCCATCAGAGTTGATCGAGGCCGCCCGCGTGGACGGAGCCTCCGAGTGGACGATTTTCACGCGCATCATTATGCCCCTCTCTGCTCCGGCGCTGGCGGTGACCGCAATTTTCGCCTTCCAGCGCTACTGGAACTCGTTCCTGTGGCCTCTGATTGTGCTGCAGAGCCCAGACCTGTTTACGCTGCAGGTCGGCCTCTCGTATATTCACACCAGCGAGTTCGGCACCAATTACGGCCTGCTCATGGCCGGGGCGGCACTGGCTGCCGTGCCGATGATCATCTTTTTCTTCACCTTTCAGAAGTACTTTATGCAGGGCTTGCGTATCGGAGCAATCAAAGGTTAGAGGACCTGTATTATGCCGGTTGATCACAGACACAGCGTGGTCTTCATCGACCTGGATCATACCCTGCTGGACGGCCCTTTCGATTCCCTGGTGTTCCCACAGGTGCTTGGGGAACTGTCTCGCAAGACCGGACTGGATTATGACACCCTTCTAGCGCTGGTGCGAAGTGAAAACCGTGCCCGGCAGACGGATCCCACCTGTCCGGCGGTCCTGGCAATGGACTGGGATGACATCTTCACCCGGGTAGCGGACCGGCTGGGTGTCACACTGGAGACGCGCGCCTGCGATGTCCTCCGGGCGCATCCCGGGCCGCCCTATGCCGTTCTGCTTCCCGGAGCAGTCCAGGCGCTGGAGCGGCTGACTGCCGGGCGCCCCCGCCGGGCTGTGGTGCTGGCGACTAAAGGGCTGGGCCGCTACCAGCTGCCTGTTCTGCGGGCAACGGGCCTGCTGCACTACTTCGATGATGTCCTGACGCCCGAGATCACCCAGGCCCTTAAATATTCTCCTGAATTCTACGGCTCGTGGCCAGCGAGAACGCGTATACAGATCATGGTGGGAGATACCTACGAAGATGATGTTCTGCCAGCTCACCGCTTTGGCTTTAAAACCGTCTTGAAAATGGACCAGCCCCCGGGCAGCACGGAAAACGGGGATCCCTTCATCCGCGCGCAGGAAATATTCAGCGGTGCAGAGCAGACGGTGCGCCCCGACGCCGTAATTTATGCTCTGGATGAACTGCCGGAAGTGATCGAAAAAATGGAAAATGAGGTCCAGGATGAAGATTTGTGAGCTGGATACTGGCGCTCCTGAAACGGTACGCCTGGTCACTCAGGTGTGGACCGCGGCCTGCGGGCCGGACCTGGCGATCACGGAGCGCTTCGCACGTTTCAACCTCGAGCCGGCAGCCGGAACTGAACTGGCGGGCTGCGTCGCGCTGCACGAAGGCTCACCGGCCGGTTTTGTTCTGGCCAGCGTCACCCTCCACGACGTGGCCGGCCTGCAGCATCCCAGCGGCTGGATCGAAGCGCTGGCTGTGCTGCCGGAATACCAGCGCCAGGGGGTGGGCAGTTCGCTGCTGGAATGGGCGCAGACCTGGCTGGCGCAGCGCGGCTGTACATCTTTACGCCTGGGCGGCGGGCTGCGCCCCTTTGTGCCCGGCCTGCCGGTGCAGCTTGACAGGGAAGCGTTCTTCCGCAGGTATGGTTTTCAACCCGCGCAGACGGAGAGCGTCGTCTGGGATATGGCCGGCCTGCTGGACCGCTACCGGCCACCCGATGCGTTGAAGGATCTGGCCGTTTCTGTCCGGCCGCTGCAGGCCGGTGAGGAGCCTGAACTGGACGCCTTTCTGGCTCGCGAGTTCCCCGGGCGCTGGCGCTACGAATTTCAGGAGCATTTGCGCCAGAACGGACGCCCAGAAGATTACCTGCTGCTGTGGACTTCAAGAGGAGTGGATGGTTTCTGCCAGATCACACTGGAAGATTCGCTGCGCCCGCTGGACCGCTTCTATATGCACGGTTTGCCGCGCCCCTGGGGACAGCTGGGTCCAATCGGGATCAGCGCTGGCTGTCGCGGCCAGGGTCTGGGGACAGCCCTGATCGATGGCGCTCTGCGGTTTCTGCGTGAACGCGGCACTGCCGCCTGTATCATCGACTGGACACACCTGCGCACATATTACGAAAAATTTGGTTTTTACGCTCACCGCCAGTACCTCATCCTGTATAAGGAGCTAATCCGCCGTGCATGACCAGATCCTCCTTCTGCCTGTACCCCGCCAGCTGACCTTTTCCACGGATGAGTACCTGCTGGATGGGACGCGGCTTATCGTGATCCAGACCACCCGGCCCCAGGAACTGCTGTTCACAGCCCGGCGCGTGCAGCAGATCCTGCGGGACTGCTGCACGCTTGACTGGGAAATCGCTGCCGGCGGCGCGATCCCCCCCGACCTGATCGGGCTGACCCTGCGGGTGGACTCCAGACTGCCGCTCCCCGGTCAGGGCTACGAATTGTCCATTTCTCCCCAGGGTATTCTCATCCAGGGCAGCGATCCGGCAGGTGTCTTCTACGGCGCCTGCACGCTGATCCAGATCATCGAGCAGTGTACTCCACGCCTGCCCGGGCTGACCATCAGCGACTGGCCCGATTTCCCCGCCCGTGGGGTGATGCTGGACGTCAGCCGCAACCGGGTGCCCAAGATGGAAACCCTGTTCAACCTGGTCGACCAGCTTGCCGGGTGGAAGATCAACCAGCTTCAACTGTACTTCGAGCATGCCTTTGCTTACCGCAGTCATCCCGCTGTGTGGGCGGATGTCTCCCCCATCACCGGTCAGGATGTTCTTGTGCTGGACCGCTACTGCCGGGAGCGCTTTATTGAACTGGTTCCCAACCAGCAGTCGTTCGGACACCTGGCTCCCTGGTTGAACCGTCCCGAGTACAAACATCTTGCTGAAGTGGAGGACGGTTTTCAAACCCCGTGGGGTTACCGTGCCGGTTCCTTCAGCCTGGCCCCCGTCGAACCGCGCAGCCTGGAGTTTCTGCGCGGCCTGTATGACGAGCTGCTGCCCCATTTTTCCAGCCGCATGTTCAATATCGGTGGGGATGAGACCTGGGACCTGGGGCAGGGGCGCAGCCGGCAGGCGTGTGAGGAAAAGGGGCGTGCCCGCGTCTATCTGACCTTCCTCCAGCAGATCTTCCAGGAAGTCCGCAGTCACGGGCGCATCCCCCAGTTCTGGGGGGATATCATCGTCGAGCACCCGGAGCTGATCCCTGAGCTGCCCAACGATGTGATTGCCCTGGAGTGGGGGTACGAAGCACACCATCCATTTGACCAGCACGGGGCGCAGTTTGCTGCCAGCGGCATCCCGTTTTACGTCTGCCCGGGTACTTCGTCATGGTGCTCGCTGGCCGGGCGCACCGATAACGCAGTCGAAAATCTGCACAACGCGGCTGAGAACGGGCTGCGGCATAGAGCCAGCGGGTATCTGATCACCGACTGGGGTGATTACGGCCACTGGCAGGCCTGGCCGGTGAGTTCGCTGGGGCTGATGGTCGGAGCGGCTCTCTCATGGTGCTGCGCCGCCAACTGCGACCTGGAGATCTCCAGATCGTTGAGCTGGCATGCGTTTCGAGATGCCAGCGGCGCGGCGGGCAAAGCGGCCTGCGACCTGGGGAACGTCTACCGCAGTCTGTGGGATGAGCCGCACAACTCATCTATCCTTTTCTGGACCATGCAGTGGCCGCTGGAGAAGATCCGCGCTCATCCCGGAGCTGCGGCCTCCTATTATGAAAATGCCCTGCGGGCGGCAGAGTCTGCCTGCGAGCCCCTGCAGCAGGCGCGCATTGAACGCCCGGATGCTGACCTGATCCGCGAGGAGTTTGACCTTACTTTTCGCCTGCTGCGCCACGCCTGCTGGCGGGGGATGTTTGCGCTGGAGGAGGACCCTGGGCGGGCGGATAAATTGAAGCGAGCGCTGGCCGCCGATCTTCCGGAGCTGGTCTCCGATTATCGCCAGGTCTGGCTGAAGCGCAATCGTCCTGGAGGCCTTCCGGAGAGCGTGGGCCGGCTGGAAAAATTACAGGCTGATTATGCATGACCCCGGATGGATCTGGACGTTTTGCCCATTCTTCCATGCTGCTGCATTGTGAAGGCGCCCGTTTGGGCTGTCGAAGTTCATCAACTGTTGATGGAAACCTGTTGAAAGTCGGAGAAATTCAATGACACCTGAAGAATCCCCGGCCTATTCTGCTATATACACCGAGGCGCGCAACCCGGCGACAGAAGATATGGATCTGCTTTCAACTCTGGAAATGGTGCGCCTGATGAACGAAGAGGACGCGCGCGTCGCCCAGGCTGTCGCCGGCGAACTGGAACGCATCGCCCAGGCGATCGATGCCATCACGGAACGCATGCGTCAGGGCGGCAGGTTAATTTATCTGGGGGCGGGAACTTCGGGGCGCCTGGGTGTGCTGGATGCCTCTGAGACGCTGCCTACTTTTAACGTTCCTGCCGATATGGTTGTTGGGGTGATCGCCGGCGGCGAGAAGGCGCTGACACAGGCGGTTGAGAACGCAGAAGATGACCGCCAGGCCGGGGAGCGGGATGTCCTGGCGCTGAATATTACGGAAAAGGACTGCCTGGTGGGGATAGCCGCCAGCGGGCAGACACCTTATACGCTGAGTGGGATGAGCGCTGCCCGCAGTCGCGGCGCGCTGGTCATCAGCCTGGCCTGCAATCACCCCTCGCCGATGGCTGCTCTGGCGGATATTTACATCGCGCCGATCACCGGTCCGGAAGTGATCAGCGGTTCTACCCGCCTGAAAGCCGGCACAGCCCAGAAAATGGTGTTGAACATGATCTCCACCTGTGTGATGGTGCGACTTGGAAAAACCTACAGCAACCTGATGGTCGATGTGCAGCCGAACAATGCCAAACTGCGTGAGCGCGCCCGCCGGATTGTGGAACAGGCCTGTGGGCTCAGCCCGGAACAGGCTGCCGAGCAGCTCGACCGCGCCGGCGGGGAAGCGAAAGTTGCCATTGTAGCCAGCCTTGCGGAAGTCACCCCAGAAGAAGCGCGCCTGCTGCTGGCGCAGGCGGATGGCTCGGTGCGCAAAGCAATTGCATTGAAAGCAGGGTAGAACCATCCTCATGCAGTATTTGATCGGCGTAGACGGCGGCGGAAGTAAGACCACCGCTCTGGTGTCCCGATTGGACGGCGTTATTGTGGGACGCGGTACCGCTGGATCGTCCAATTACCGGGCTGTGAGTGTTGAGAACGCCTGTCAGGAGATTGACCGGGCGCTGCGCGCGGCTTTCGCCAGCGCAGGCCTGGAATTTAACCCCCGGCAGGTGCAGATGGCCTGTTTTGGCCTGGCCGGCGTAGACCGGCCTGGTGACGAACAGCCTCTACAAGTCTGGGCGGAGCGCCTGTGGCCGGGGATGCCGGTGCGCTATGTCAATGACGCCCGGCTGGTGCTGGCGGCCGGCACACCTGAAGGATGGGGGATCGCCGTCATTTGCGGCACGGGATCCATCGCATACGGCCGCAGCACACAGGGGCAGGTTGCCCGCGCCGGAGGCTGGGGCTATCTGCTGGGCGATGAAGGCAGCGGGTATGACATCGGCAGGGCAGCCCTGCGCAGCGTGGCCCGGGCAGCCGACGGGCGCGGTCCGCAGACAGCCCTCACCCACCTGGTGCTGGCGCACTGGTCACTGGAACGGCCTGAGGATTTGATCCGCTACGTTTACCGTTCTGAGCTCCCGCGTACAGAGATTGCTGCCCTGGCAGCCCTGGTGGAGCAGGCAGCCCTTCAGGGAGATCCGGCTGCCGAAGGAATCCTGGAGCAGGCTGGTGAAGAGCTGGCCGCTGCAGCCCAGGTGGTCGCAGTGCGGCTGGGTTTCAGCGGTCCGGTGCCCTGCGCCCTGGCGGGGGGCGTAATTGTGCAGGGCACTCGAGTGACACAGGCCTTCCTGACCGCCGCGGCGAGCCGCGGCCTGCAGCTCGAACCAGTTCAGAAAGTAACCGAACCGGCCGTCGGGGCTGTGCAGCTCGCCAGGGATTATTTACGCCAGAAGGCGTGAGCGGTTTGAAGCCTTTATCAACAACCGTAAATAAAAAAGCGGGCCTTCGAAGGCCCGCTTTTTTCTCATGAAAGTGTTCGTTTGTCGATGGAAAAGACTTACTGCACCGGTAGTTCGTCGCTGGTTATTGTCAGCAGATCCGCTGGTTTGCCCAGGTAGACTTCTTTTTCGTTCGTGTCCTGCAGGATCAGGGCCCCGGCGCCGACCACACAGGAGCGGGCGAGGCGGACTTTATTGCGGATTGTGGATTTGATGCCCAGAAAACAGTAAGGCTCCACCTTCACACTGCCAGCGATGGTGACACAGTCCGAAATGTAGCAGTGATCTTCAATAATGCTGTCGTGGCCTACAAAGGAATTTGCTCCTATGAAGACGTTATCCCCGATTTTCACGAAGGGATGGACCACAGTGTTGACCCCGATCGAACAGTTTTCCCCGATTTCCACATCTTCACCGATCACCGCGCCTGAACTGATAAAATTGACCAGCCGGTAGCCCAATTCTCTGGCCTGTTGAAAACGTGCAGCTCTGACCTGGTTGACCCCCAGGTAACCCACGGCAATGTGCATTCCGTATTCGTCCGCCGGAAAGACGGTATGGACCTGGTCGAACGGCACCACTGGCAGGCCGAACAGTTCCTGCTCTTTCAGATACTGACTGTCGACCGTGAATCCAGCGACCTGGTAGTGTGAATCGTACTGGAAGTTATAGTAGGCGACACGCGCTGCGCTGCCGTTTCCGTATAGGATGATTTTGTCCACAATTTCCTCTCACTGGTGAGCGGCTGCCCCCTCTGGTTATACATGAGCCAGGCGTGCCTGCATGCCGGCCCAGTTCGAAAGCTGGGAAGATAAATCGGAGCGGTTCTCTCTCCCCCAGCTCACAACCAGGCTGATAATCTGACAGATGGTGTCGATATCTTCCGTCGAAATGACCGGACCGGTCGGCAGGGACATGACCCGGCTCGCCAGTTTTTCAGTTTCCTGAAGCAGCAGGCCTGCATGCGGAAAGTATGAACGGTAAGGTTCCATCTGGTGGCAGCCCGGGTAAAAATAACGGCGTGCCAGGATGTTCTCTGCATGCAGGATCTCAACGAGCTGGTCGCGGGTGACCCCGGTCACTTTTTCATCGACTTCAACGATGATGTACTGGTAATTGTTGTGCTCAGCCTCATTATAGGAGATCAACTCAATGCCCGGGATATGCGCCAGCGCCTGGCGGTAGTGGTAGTAGTTGCGGCAGTTGATCGCCACAAATTCATCCATGCTCTCCAGACTGGTGAGGCCCATAATGGCGGAGGCCTCATCCATTTTCCCGTTGGTGCCCAGATAGACTACCTGGTCGTAGTCCACAAATCCGAAATTTTTCATCAGCCGGGCTTTAATGGCCAGGGTGTCTTCATTGGTCACGATGGCGCCGCCCTCGAAGGTGTTGATGAATTTCGTGCCGTGGAAGCTGAACACTTCGGCGGAGCCGAAATTGCCAATCATGGTCCCTTCGTAGGAGCAGCCGAAGGCATGTGCGGCGTCGAAGAGCAGCTTTAAATTATACCTTTCGCAAATTTCGGTCAGGGCTTTGATATCACAGGGCCGTCCCCAGACGTGCACTCCGATGATCCCGCTGGTTTTGGGAGTGATGAGGGCTTCGACCTTGTTGGGATCGATATTGTGTGTTTTGGGGTCAATATCACAGAAGACCGGTGTGATGCCCTGCCACTGCAAAGCGTGGGCGGTGGCGATGAAAGTGAACGAGGGGATAATGACCTCGCCCTGCAGGTTGGCAGCGCGGATGGCGATTTCCAGACCAATGGTCGCGTTGCACACGGCAACGGCGTGCTTTGCACCGGTAATCTCGCAGATCTTGCGTTCAAATTCGGTGACAAACGGGCCGCGATTGGTCAGCCAGCGAGCGTCCAGCATGGCATTCATGCGTTCCATCAGCCGCTCACGATTCCCGATGTAGGGCCGTCCCACGTGCAGCTTTTCATTAAATGCGGGCGGCTTTCCGAAAATGGCCAGATCTGAAATCTCAGTTTTCATCTTGGCATCTCCTTCACCAGGATCTTAGGTTGGGTATTGAAATTGACAAGCAGGTTCTCCGGGGGGAGAGCCAGAAAAGCGGCTGACACAGCCGGCAGCAAAGGACTTAGCGCAGAGGCAGGTCATCGCTGGAAATTGAAAGCAAGTCAGCCGGTTTACCCAGATACACTTCTTTTGCGCGCGTGTCTTGCAGGATCAGCGCACCTGCACCGATCACACAGCCACTCGCGACACGCACGCCGTTTTTGATGGTGGAATTCAGCCCCAGGAAGCAGTAGGGTTCAATGACAGCGCCGCCGGCAACCGTGACCCGGTTGGCCAGAAAACAGTGATCCTGGATCACCGCTTCGGGACCGATAAAGGATTTGGCACTGATGGTTACGTTATCGCCAATGCGCACGGATGGTGAAATCACGCAGCCAACGCCGATGGAGCAGTTGGCGCCAATCTGTACGTCTGGGCCGACCGTCGCTTTCTGACTTACATATGTGAACATGCGATAACCGCAGTCGCGGGCGTGCTGAAAGCGCTCTGCCCGCACCCGGTTGACGCCCACATAACCTACGGCAACCCACATCAGGAAACGATCGGGCGAGAAAATTGAATGAACCTCTTCAAAAGGTACTACGGGCAGCCCAAACAGCTCGTCCTCCTGGATGAAGCTGCGGTCCACCGTGAAACCGGCGACCTCATGGGGCGAGTCGAAGGTAATGGCGTGAAAGGCTGCTTTCGCAACCGGCCCGTTGCCATAGATTACGACCTTGCTCAAAACATTCCTCCCCAGAACGCGAACAGCTGGTCTGTCATTTCGTACTGCTGGCCCCCTGAGGCAGGCGCTCTACGAACATGGATGTGGTCACCAGTCCGCTCTGGCGCTGCCTGACGGCGCGCTCAAACACGGCGTGCATAATATCCACAGGCGAATAACGGGTAATTTCCTCATAAGCACGCTCGACGATCTGCAGGCGTTCTTCTTCATGCTCCAGGTAGTAACAGATCTGGTCGGCAATTTGCTCAATTGGAGCCTGCACCAGGTGAACCCCGGGCACGAATGCGGTATGGGGCAGGGTGGGTTCTCCGACGACCAGGGCGCCCTTCGGCATTGAGAGCACATAGCGCATGGAGTTGTCATCCCACCAGTTGCGCAGGATGTTCAACACGATCTTCGTGCGCGACAGCAGGAGATCACGCTTTTTGCCAAACACATAAGGGTGTTCGATGCCGTCGATCACCATCAGTTCGACACCTCTCTGTTTCAAATCCTCCCGGACGCGTTTTAAGATGCGCGCACGCCGTCCGGAGCCCGGTTTGCCCAGCCACAGGACGGGAATATCGCGCTCGTTGCGGAAGTTAACGGTTGGATCTTTGGGTATGCTCAGGGGCAGATAGAGAGGGTCGAAGCCGCGCTGGCGCAGGAAATCTACATTCCAGCGCGAAGGGATGCCCAGCACCGTCAGGATCCCCTCGCGCTGCATCCACATCAGGTCGCCGTAATAATTGAAGCGGTAAGCTTTGAGCATTGAAAGGGGGAAAGAGGGTACAGCCTTCCAGACCCCATCGGGAGCCTGACGGTAAGCGATGCGCTCTACCGCCGAGCGAGACCATCCGGCGGCACGCCGCAGCCATTCGGGTAGTCCGGGATGCGGCAGCGGTTCGACCATCACATAAACGAAGGCAGGCCGCCGGTGCGCGGGTGTGGCTGTGAGCTGTTTCCCGAGCGGAGCCAGACTGCCGTACGGTCCGCGCACGAAGATCACATCCAGCCCTTCCGGGATTGTTGTGTTATAGGGAAAGATCGTGGTCTCAAAGCCCATATGCGCAAACACATCTTCGAGATTGCGCACGGCGTTGTAGTTGTTCCAGTAAAGTAAACCAACCCGTAGGCCTTCTAAATCCATTTTCTCGGCCGATTCGATCTGCGCTGCGATTGGGTTATCCATAATTCTTCTCCGTTCTCCGGGATATGGAGCTTATTACCATCCAGCAGGTTGACTACCGTTTACTTCAACTGCCTGCTGGAAAACTGGGCACCGCTCAGAATTCGAGCAGCTTCAATGCATCATCACGGTCCAGCGGTGAAGTCGGGTGTGTTGTGGATTCAGCCTGGATGCGTTCAGCTTCCACTTTTTCGGCCAGCTGGGCGATGGTGGCCGCGTCAAAGATCGTGCGCAGCGGCAGATTAACCCGAAAAGCCTGATTCAGGCGGCTGATGACCTGAGCAGCCAGCAGCGAATGACCTCCCAGGTCGAAGAAATTATCCTGAACTCCAACACGGTCCAGCTTGAGCAGCGTTCCCCAGATCTGCGCCAGTTCCTGTTCCACCGGCGATCGCGGGGCTACAAAACCCACCTCCAGATCGGGGCGTTCCTGGTCGGGCGCCGGCAGCGCTTTGCGGTCGATCTTTTTGTTGGCAGTGAGCGGGAAAGAGTCCAGGAACACAAACGCCGATGGCAGCATGTAATCCGGAAGTTGTTCGCGCAGGAACTGCCGCAGTTCGCTGACGGTAGCGCTCATCCCGGGTTTGAGGATCACGTAGCCGACCAGGCGCTTCTCCCCTGGAGAGTCCTGCCGTGCTACGACCACAGTCTCCTGGACGGCAGGGTGCTGCCGCAGCCGGGTTTCGATTTCTCCCAGTTCAACCCGGAAGCCGCGGATTTTTACCTGGTGATCGATGCGGCCCAGATACTCGATGTTCCCGTCCGGCAGATAGCGTGCCAGATCTCCGGTGCGGTACAGCCGGGCGCCGGGCTGTGGGTCAAAGGGGTGGGGGATGAACTTCTCCGCCGTTAGTTCGGGTTTGTTAAGATAACCGTCTGCCAGGCCCTTTCCACCGATGTACAGCTCACCGGTGACGCCCACGGGCACGGGCTGCAGATTGGAATCGAGGATATAGCACTGGGCGTTTGCGATTGGGCGTCCGATGTGGATCGGGCCATCCCCTGCTTCCACCCGGCAGCCGGCGGCGTATACGGTAATTTCGGTCGGGCCGTAGAGATTCCACAACTCCTTAACGCGCTTCAGCAGTGCGTCTGCCAGGTGTGGTGTCAGCGCCTCGCCGCCTGTCACTGCCCGCAGTTGAGGGGAGCCCTGCCAGCCGGAATGCACAAGCAGCTGCCAGGTAGTCGGAGTGGCCTGCAGCACAGTGGCCCCGCTGTCCTCCAGAAGCTTCGCCAGACGCACGCCATCTGCGGCTGTATCGCTGCTGGCGATCACCACGCGCGCGCCTACCGTAAGGGGCACAAACAGTTCAAAGACCGACATGTCGAACGACAGGGTGATCACTGCAACCAGCACATCATCCACCGAGAAGCCGGGTTGGGCGCGCATGGCGTGAACAAAGTGCTGCAGGGCTTTGTGAGGGATCTGCACTCCTTTGGGCTGACCAGTTGATCCCGAAGTATGGATGATGTAGGCCGGGTCATCGGCGTCGATCTGGCACGCCGGCGGGTGGCAGCTTTCCTGGCTGATTTCCGTCCAGCCGGCGTCGATCAGCACCACGCGGGCATCATGCTCCGGCAGACGGTCAGTCAGCTTTTCCTGGGTGAGGATGATGGGAGCACGGGTGTCCTGCAGTAAGTACGACAGCCGTTCGCGCGGGTAGGTCGGGTCCAGGGGAACGTAGGCCCCGCCGGCTTTCAGGATCCCCAGGACCCCCACCAGCATCTCCAGGGAGCGCTCCACGCAGATCGCGATCAGTGTCCCCGGACCGGCGCCCAGTTTTTGCAGGTAGTGGGCGAGCTGGTTGGCGCGCTCATCCAGTTCACGATAGGTGAGCTGCTGGTCTTCGAAAACCGCAGCCACTGCATGCGGCGTTATCTGGGCCTGAGCGGCGATTAATTCGTGGGCGAAGCGATCCGCCGGGTATTCCAGATCTGTGGCGTTCCACTCGACCAGGATCTGGTGGCGCTCCTGTGGGCTGAGCAGGTTCAATTTGCTCAGGGGCAAAGCGGGGTTTTCCACGATGCTCTCGAGCAGCGTTTGCATGTGGATGGCCATGCGCTCGACCGTCTCGGGTGGAAACAGATCGGTGTTGTACTCGATGAACCCGGTCAGTTCGGGGCCGGTTTCCGTAAAGGAGAACATCAGGTCGAACTTGGCCGTCCCCGTGTGGATGTTTTCCAGCGGCGAGAGCGTCAGGCCCGGAAGCTCGATGACGTTCATGGGCGTGTTCTGCAGCACCAGCATGACCTGGAAGAGCGGTGAACGGCTCAGGTCCCGTTCGGGTTGCAGTTCTTCCACCAGGCGATCGAAGGGGATATCCTGGTTTTCGTAGGCTTCCAGTGCCACCCGGCGCACCTGGGCCAGGAAAGCGCGGAATTCCGGGTCGTCAGAGAGATCGGCGCGCATCACCAGTGTGTTGGCGAAATAACCGATGAGCGGAGTGATCTCCGGCCGGTTCCGCCCGGAAATGGGTGTGCCGATCGTGATGTCTTTCTGGCCTGTGTAGCGGTGCAGCAGGGTGTGGCAGGCGGCCAGCAGCAGCATAAACAGGGTGACCCCTTCTTCTCGGCTCAGCGCTTTCAGGCTGGAAGTCAGGCTGGCTGGCAGCCGGACCGGCAGCCGGTCACCGCGGTGAGTCTGCACGGCAGGGCGCGGGCGCCCGGTGGTCAAGTCCAGCGGCGGCGGCGGGTTTTCACCGAGCTGCTTTTTCCAGTAGGCGAGCTGCTTTTCAATCTCCTGCACGCGCTCCGGCTGCTGCTGGAGCAGCATATCATCGGCATACTGCAGGGGCAGGGGATCGAGCTGCGGCTGTGCGCCCTGAACATAGCCCCGGTACAGCGTGGTGAGCTCATTGAGCAGCACACCCAGCGACCATCCATCCGAGGCGATGTGGTGCAGGGTGAGCGCCAGGAAGTGCACCTCAGGCTCCAGGCGGAAGAGGGCTGCCCGCAGCTTGAGATCACGGGTAAGGTCGAACGGCCGGCGGACCTCCTCGAGCACCTGCTGCCGGGCCTCTGCTTCACGCCGGTCAGCGGGCAGATGCTGCAGATCGATGATGCGCAGGGTCAGTGGGGCCGGCTGGATCTGCTGGTACCACTGTCCATCTTCCTGGACAAAATTGGTATGCAGCGGTTCGTGGCGCAGGACGATATCATTCAGGCTGCGTTCGAGCGCAGCGTGATCCAGGCTGCCCTGCAGGCGCATGGCAAGCGGGATGTGGTAGGTGGCCTCGCCCGGGTCGAACTGGTCGATGAACAGCAGGCGCTGCTGCCCGGGAGAGAGCGGCAGCTTCGCCGGGCGCGCGGGTGGGGCGGCTGGTGTGCGGGAACTACTCTTCTTTTCAGCAGCGGGCTGCAGCGGCCAGGGCATCTCGTAGCCCAGTTCGGCGGCGATGCGGCGTACAGCGCCGCCCGGCCGGTAGGGCAGGCGCGCCTGACGCCAGGCCTCCGCGTACCGCGCTTCAATCTTCTGGTGCTTGTGGAAGTTGGGGTCGCCGATCGAGAGGGATGCGCCGTGTACACCGTCGGTCATGCGCTCGCCGCTGTAGGGCTCCAGCAGTTCGGGGACGAAAGGCAGGTTCAGGAATGCACAGACCTGCTGTGTAATCTCTTCCGGACGGCTGACCAGATCCTCGAACTTGACCAGCAGGCTGCGCTCAGGGTCAAGCGAAGCGAGGAAATCCAGGGTGTTGCCCGTGGTCGTGGCCCAGATATGTTCGGCCAGGCGAGCGGGATCCATACCGCCGGTGTTCAACAGGCGATCCATGCGCACGCGCAGGAAGGAATCGATCATGGCGTATGGATGGCGCACCAGGTGAATGTAACGGGGCGAATCAAACAGGGCCTCGGCGCGCTCCAGCACTTCCATCTCCATTCCGTATGCAGGAGACTTGTCCACCAGGATGCGGGGATAGGCCCATTCCTGCAGCAGGCGGTAAACCTCCTGTACCGGCAGGTCCTGCTCCACCCATTCGGCGATCAGCGCTCCCGCCTGATCGGCGTCCAGATCTTTCAGGGCCATGACGGCCCGCAGCAGCCCTTCTTCCAGGTAACTGCCGGCGAGCTTCTGGGTGCGCTCCTTCATGGTGTTGAAGGGCAGCAGGTGCAGCTCGGGCGGGCTGAACAGGTCGGGATGACCGGCCAGCATCACCCGCAGCAGGGTGGACCCGGCGCGCGGGCTGGAGAGCAGGAAGATGATTCCCGGATTGCGCTGCTGCGGAGTGACGAAGGCTTTCTCTGCTTCTGCAGAACTGAACGAGATCTGGATCTCGCCGGCATCAGCATCCGCAGCGGCTGGCTCGACCGGCTGGTGCACCCGCATTACCTCTCCCAGCAGGTATTCGCCCAGCGCCTGGATAGAGGGCTGTTCGAAGATTTCTCGCGGGAACAGGGTGAGCTGCAGATCACGGTCCAGGATGCGGATGAGCTCCATGATCATGATCGAGTCGAAACCGAGCGCCATCAAACTGCTGTCATCCGGGATCTCGCCGGGCTCCATTCGCAGGACCTGGCCGGCGCGCTGTTTTAATAGCCCCAGCAGCATTTCCAGGCGCTGTTCAGGGGCGGCCTGCAGCAGCAGCTCTACACGCGCCTGCGCCGCTTCCGGCTCGGTTTCGCCTGGAGCGATCTCACCAGCCAGTTCTTTCAGGAAAGGATCGTCTGCCGGGAAATTCGCTTTCAGTTCAGCGGGTTCTGCCGGAATCACGGCAATCCGGGTGATGTCCTGGTAAAGCAGCCGCCCCAGCATTTTCAGTCCCTGACGTGGTGGGATCTGAGCCAGGCCGGAGCGCCGGCGGCCAGCCTTTTCAGTACGGGCGGCCATCCCCACCTCTGCCCAGGCACCCCAGTTGATACACTGCGCTGCCAGCCCCAGAGCCCGGCGGTAGTGGGCCAGAGCATCCATAAAGGCGTTGGCCGCTGTGTAGTTCGCCTGTCCCGG
>Ga0134096_1000761_pt1 | contig 31370 bp, 19 predicted proteins | sample 7_2taG_FD_94448 | JGI IMG/M metagenome (GOLD analysis project Ga0134096, IMG submission 94448) | Switchgrass degrading microbial communities from high solid loading bioreactors in New Hampshire, USA - 7_21_20_110_A3 metaG | ecosystem: Engineered > Bioreactor > Semi-continuous > Anaerobic >... | reverse complement strand
CCCGCTCAAGCGCCGGCACCGCATGCTCAACGCCCGCAGGCTGCTCGAGATCGAGCCGTATTTGAACCCCAGCGGCCTGAAAGGCGGCGGCCTGTACTACGATTTCCTCACCGACGACGCCCGCTTCACGCTCGACACTGTCAAAGGCGCCTGCGAGGCCGGCGCCCTGGCGGCTAACTATATGCGCGTGAGTGGATTTATCTACGAGGGCGGGCGCATCCGCGGCGTGCAGGTGACCGACGACCTGAGCGGTGAATCGGGAGAGGTGCGTGCCCGTCAGGTAATCAACACCGCCGGCGTGTGGGTGGACGAGGTGCGCTTTATGGAGCAGGGCGTGCGCGAGCGCATGCTGCGGCCCTCCAAAGGGGTGCACATCACCCTGCGCAAGAGTGATTTCCCCCTCCAGCATGCGGTCTTTGTGCGCTCGCCGCGCGACCGGCGCGTGGTGTGGCCCATCCCCGCCCTGGACGAAGACCTGGTGTACATCGGCACCACCGACACCGACTACGACGGCTCGCTGGACCACGTGGTTGCCACGGATGACGACATCGACTACCTGCTCGAAGTGGCGAACTTCACCATCCCGGGGCGCAGGATCGGCCGCGAGCATATTGTGGCCACCTGGGCGGGGCTGCGCCCGCTGGTCAGGCCCGAAGGTGAGATGGCCGCCAGCGCGGTCTCGCGCGAGCACCAGATCTTCCTCAGCCCCAGCGGGCTGCTCAACATTGCCGGTGGCAAGCTCACCACGGCGCGTGTGATGGGGAAACAGGTCGTCCAGCGGGCGGTAGAGCTGCTGCAGGAGAATTACGGCCTGCCGGCGCCGCGCCCCTCCAGCAGTCACCGCGTGCCGATCAGCGGCGGCAGCCGGCAGGCGATTGAAAGCGCCCGCCAGGCGCTGGCCGGGCTGGAGGTTCCCGAGCCCGTGCGCCGGCGCTGGCTGGATGTCTACGGCGGGAACGCCGCGGTCCTGGCGGGGATTGCTGAAAAAGAGCCGGATGCTGCGGTTCCCTTCCAGCCCGCCGCAGGAGGGTCTGAACACTGCAGCTTCCCGCTGACACCTGCAGAGGTGCGCTACGCCGTGCAGGAGGAGATGGCCCTCACGCTGACCGATTTCTTCGCCCGCAGGGCGTCGGTCTTTTACTGGACGGAAGACGGCGGGCTGGGGATCGCCCGGCAGATCGCCGTGGTGATGGGCGAGCTGCTGGGCTGGTCTGCGGACGAGCAGGAGCGCCAGATCGAGGCCTACCGCCGCTGGGTAGAGGCTAACCGGGTCAAACCGGTGCCGGCAGTGTAACCCGCTTCGGGGTTTACAATTGAATGACAGGGAGGGCAGCATGAAAACGCGCAAACCGGTGATCTGTTTCGACCTGGACGGGACTCTGGTGGACGAACACAGCCGGATCCATCCCCGTGATGTGGAAATCCTCGCCCGGCCCGACCCGCCTGCCGTGTTCATCCCCTGCACCGGCCGGCTGCTGCCTTCCGTGCGCCGGCTGTTCGCCCGCCACGGCCTCTTCAGCGACGCCCCGCTGCCGTTTCCCCTGGTGCTGCAGAACGGCGCAGCCCTGTACCGCCCGGGGGAAGAACTTTTTGCATACCATGCCTTCCCGCCGGAGGTGCGGCGCTTCTTTGTCGACCTGATCCTGGTCACGCCGGGGGTCAGCTTCCTGGTCTTCACCCAGCACGAGACGCTCGAATACTGGCCCACGGACTTCTCGCGCCGCCTGGTGCAGCGCTTCGACCTGGAGGTGCAGCAGTTCACCACGCAGAACGAGCTGGTGTTCAGCAAAGTGATGGCGCTCAGCGAATACCCCGAGCGGCTGGCCATCATCGCCCGGCTGGCCGCCCGGCAGGGGATCGAGCATTCGTACAGCCTGGAGACGGTGCTGGAGTTTACCCCGGCCGGCGTTCACAAAGGCCGCGGGCTGGGCGAGCTGCTCGCCGGGCTGGGCCTGGAGGAGCACCCGCTGCTGGTCGCTGGCGATGGGGGGAACGATCTGAGCATGTTTGAGCTCACCCCCCATACCTTTGCGCCGCTCACCGCCCCTGAGGAGATCCGCTCCCGCGCCTGCCGGGTTGTCGATGTCGCCGCCAGCGGGCTGCTCGAGCCGATGCTGGAGGGGTGCGGAGGGTTCGCCGGCTGATTCAGGCCTGCGCGGTGCCTGGTAGCGGGCGCGGAGCATACAGTCGAAATGAAATCGAACTGTTGCCCGGTACCCAGGCGCCCTTCGACTACGCTCAGGATGCCTGGGTACCGGGCCTGAATTTTTACTGGTTCCCACGCTCTGCGTGGGAACCAATCAAGCCCCGCTCTATGGGACGCTCTGTTAACTCAGGCCTGCGTGGTGTCCGGTGGTAGGCGCAGAGCGCCCGGGTTGACGCTCCCACGCGGAGCGGCATGCTTCGCATGCTCAGGAGCGAGAAAAAATTCCCTCCCCTGTAAGCGGCGTAAACGCATGGCGAAACGGGGGAGGGTAAGGGTGGGGGTAATAAACCTTGACTGAAAACCAGCCGGATAATCCACCGGTCTGTGTGGATTACCCTACCCAATCTCCCATTTACTGGTTCCCACAGTCCTCCGTGGGAACCGGGTCGGCCCCGCTCTGCGGGGCGCGCTGTTAATTAAGGCCCACCTGCTGTCGCTTGATGGGCGCGGAGCGGCTGCTTCGCGAGCCCGGTCGAAGGGAGCCTGGAGCCAGGCAACCTGCCCGCAGGCCGCTTCGACCAGGCATGCATAGGGAGAAGGGTTGAATCATGACATCAATTCCCTGGATGTGTTTATAATCCAGGGACGTTTTTATGTCTCATAACCATCCGGGCAGCGGCCCGGACAGAAAGGGATCTATACGCCGTGAAAACATTATGGGAACTGCTCTGGGATTACGACCCCAACGGTCTGCTGGTGGTGGACCGCGAGATGAAGATCCGCGTGGTGAACCAGGCCTTCTGCCGCATGTTCCGCTGCAGCGAGGCGGTGCTGGGCCGCGACGCCCAGGACCTGCTGGGCGATACCAGCGACCTGCGCCAGGTCTGGGAGAGCGGCGAGGACCGGGTGGGCCTGGAGCAGGAGTATCCGCAGTATGATCTGTACGTCCGCAAGGTGATTTTCCCCGTGCCGGAGGAAGAGCTGGTGGCCTGCATCATGGTCGACCTGACCGCCGAGTGGCGCCAGCGCACGGCGCTGCTGGAGCTCAAGCGCGAGACCCTGCTCAAAGTGCACGCCGTGGTCGATAAACAGATGAGCGTGGCCCAGCAAATCGCCGGCCTGCTGGGCGAGACCACCGCCGAGACCAAGGCCAGCCTGCTGCGGCTCATCGAACTGGTCGAGAAGGAGCACGCTTAGGTGGACAGCTTCCTCGACATCTACCAGGCCAGCCTCAACCACTACGGCGAAGAGCTGTGCGGCGACCAGGTGCGTGTGGTCAAGACCCCAACCGCGACCACCATCGTGCTCTCCGACGGCCTGGGCAGCGGCGTCAAGGCCAACATCCTGGCCACGCTGACGGCTGAGATCATCGCCAACCTGCTGCGCCAGCAGGTGGAACTGCGCGAGGTGATCGACACTGTCATCCGCACCCTGCCGGTCGACCCTGCTCTGGGCATCGCATACGCCACCTTCAGCATCCTCACCCTCGATCACGAAGACGAGACCTTCCGGCTGATCAACTTCGACAACCCCGACCCCTTCTTCGTGTGCGGCGGGCGCATCCAGCGCCTGCCCGTCGAGACGCACGAGCTTCTGGGGAAGTCGATCCGCTTCAGCCAGGGCAGGCTGCAGATGGGCGATTTCCTGGGCCTGATCAGCGATGGGGTGCTGTACGCCGGCCGGGGTGCTGCTATGAACCCCGGCTGGGACTGGGACGGCGTGGGCGCTTATCTGGAGGCGCAGTTCAGCGGGCGCGTTTTCACCGCGCACAGCGTGGTCAACAGTGTCATGGCGGTGACCAACCGGCACTACGAGTTCAAACCGGGGGACGACGCCACGTTCGTGGGCGTGCTGCGCCGCCAGAAACAGAAGCTGGCGGTCTTCACCGGCCCGCCGCTGGACACCGGTTTCGACTACGTGCCCGTGGAGCGCCTGCTGGATTTCGACGGGCGCAAGGTGATCTGCGGGGGCACCACGGCCAACATCGTGGCCGCGTTTCTGAAAACCAGCGTGGAAACCGACATGAGCACGGCGACGTCTGAACTCCCCGCTACCGGCCGGCTGCCGGGGATCGACCTGGTGACGGAGGGCATCCTGACCCTGGCCGCCGCGCTGGAGGAGCTGGACCGCTGCGAGGGCAAGCTGGAGCGGCTGCAGCCGGCCCACAATGGGGTGTACTACCTGGTGCGCGAGCTGCTCAGCGCCGATGCGATCACCTTTCTGGTGGGGCAGTCGGTCAACCCGGCTTACCGCAACCCGCTGCTGCCCCGCAACGTCTCCATCCGCACCTACCTGGTGGAGCGCATCGCCGGGCGCCTGGAGCAGGCCAACAAGGATGTGACCATCGAGTATTATTGATCCCTGCAATAAAGGGGATGCGTACGGAAAAGTAAAACACTGCTAACACACGCAGAAAGCGCGGAGGACGCCCTCCGCGCTTTCTGTTTCATCTGCGCCCTGCACCCCGGGGATGGAGCGCAGATGAGCATCGCCTGTGGGCTCACGCCGTGTGATCGAAATCCATATCACCCGGTGTAAACACCTGCACAATCTCCGACTCGCCGTCCCCGATGATCCTGCGGAAGCGCTTCGACCATTCGATCGCCTCCTCCAGCGAGCCCACATCGATCACCGCGAAGCCGGCCATCAGCTCCTTCAGCTCCACAAACGGCCCGTCGGTGACGGTGAAATTACCGTTCGACATGCGCAGGCGCGTGCTCTGCGGGGTCAGGGCCCCGGTGGTGACCACCACACCGGACTGTGTCGCTTCCTGGATAAACCGGCCCATCTCCTCCATCATCTCGGGGCTGGGGGGTTCGACGTTCGCGTTCGGGTCAAAGTTGGGATCGTACACCATGAAAAGCATCTCATACCTCCTGGTCCAGTTTCAGAATTACCGGCATCATGACCCGGGAAAAGGGTCATACTGTCCGGGGGCCAGGCTCAGGCCTGACTGCCCCTGCTTTCACTCAATAGTCGTTTGAGAGTGGCTGGAATCGACAATTTCCGCCATCAACTTTCTTCCGGCAGGCTTGCCAGACGGCGTTCGAGGAAGCGCCGTTCAGGCTCCTGCTGCGTCAGCGCCAGGGCCTGGCGGTACGCCGCGCGGGCTTCGGCGTGGCGGCCCAGCCGCCGGCACAGGTCGGCCCGGGCGGCGTGGGCCAGGGGGTAACCGGTCAGCTCGCCGCGCACCAGGATCGCTTCCACGAGGGCCAGCCCGGCGAGCGGCCCGTCGCGCATGGCCACGGCTGCGGCGCGGTTGAGCTCGATCACCGGGGAGGGCGCGGCCTGCAGGAGCTGGTCGTACAGGCTGACGATCTGACTCCAGTCGGTGGCGGCGAAGTCCGGCGCTGCGGCGTGAACAGCGGCGATTGCCGCCTGCAGGGTGTACGGGCCGCAGCTGTCCGCCGCCAGCGCCCGCTGAACCAGCGCCACCCCCTCTGCGATCTGCGCCCGGTTCCACAGCGCGCGGTCCTGGTCCTCCAGCAGCACCAGTTCGCCTTCCGCCGAGACCCGGGTCTGGCGGCGCGCCTCGTGCAGCAGCATCAGGGCCAGCAGACCGCGCGCCTCGCCTTCCGGCAGCAGGCCGGCCAGCAGCCTCCCCAGGCGGATGGCCTCCCCCGAGAGGTCCGGCCGGGTGAGCGTCTCGCCCGAGGAGGCGTAGTAGCCCTCGTTGTAGACCAGGTAGATCACCTGCAGCACGGCCTGCAGCCGTTCGGGAAGCTCTTCCTGCCCGGGCACCTGGTAGGGGATGCGCTGTGCGCGGATGCGGGCTTTGGCGCGCACGATGCGCTGGGCCAGCGTTGTGGGGGAAATCAGGAAGGCGTGGGCGATGGCCTCCGTGGTGAGCCCGCACACCTCGCGCAGGGTGAGCGCCACCCGGGATTGCGGCGGCAGCGCGGGGTGGCAGCAGGTGAAGATCAGCCGCAGGCGGTCGTCCTCGATCTCCTCATCGTCCTGGCCGGGGACGGGGCCGGCCTGCTCGAGCTGCCCGGCCAGGGCATCCAGGGAGGCGTCGAAGCGGGCGCGCCTGCGCAGGTGGTCGATGGCTTTGAAGCGCCCGGCGGAGACCAGCCAGGCGCGCGGGTTCTCGGGGACGCCGCGGCGCGGCCACTGCTCCAGGGCGGCGCGGAAGGCCTCGTGCAGCGCGTCTTCGGCCAGGTCGAAATCGCCCAGCAGCCGCACCAGGGTGGCGAATATGCGCCGCGATTCAGTGCGGTATATCTCGTCCAGGCGCTCGCGCACCCGGTCATTCAGCGTTTCTGCCGCCATGTGGGTTGTGGTTCCATATATCCCCCCCTGGTTGAGTAGTGTGTGGGGTTAACTATAGCACACTCTCCCGCGCTCGCAGGCGCAGAATCGATCTCGGGAGGTGTGTGATGCTGCGCATCTCAATTTGTGGGCACGGAGCGCCCGGATGATTAAAACCATCAAGATTTTAACCGGTTCTATTCCGTCTTCAGTCCCTTTCACCGGAACGGTTCCATCCAGGATGGTATCGACGGAGACCTTGAAGGTTATCGGGTGGTCTGCTGTCCGCGTCCGTCAGCGCTCGTCCGTGGCCTGCCCTCTTCCCCCGAACTCCTCTACAGCCAGAGCCTGAATCTCGACCGTTATATCCATGCCGCTGACCCGGATGACGGCCAGGGGGAACTCCACGTAGTGCCCGGGCGGGTAGTTGCGGTCGGGGTTTTCGGCCTGCGGCAGGAATTCGAGCGCATCTCTGAACGTGTGCCATTCCGGTGCTGCCGTCCCCTCGCCTTCTGCCCGCACCTGCACGCTGACGCCGGATGCCGCCTCCCACCGCAGCCCGGATGCGGTCTGGCGCAGGGCGTAACCCCCCGCCCAGCCAGGTGAAAAGCGCAGCCAGGGATCGAGCAGCAGGGGGATCTCGAAGCCGGCCGGCGCCGGTCCCTGGTAGGCGAACGCGATCCCGCCGGGGATCAGGCGGTAGGTCTTCCGGGCGCCGCCGTTCGGGCTGCTGAAGACCAGCGTTTCACCCTGCAGGGAGGGACTGTAGGGCAGGTCTGGCTGTTCGGCGAAGGCGCCGGGGATCACCGCCGGGTCGGCGCGCAGTCCTGCGCCCGGGTCCCAGGAGGAAGCATCGCTCAGGCCGGCGCTCAGCAGGGAGGAAGGGCCCGCGATCTGGTGCACCTGTCCGTCGATGCGGGCGAAGAGCAGGAACAGGCTGCCATCATCGTTCTCGAACTGCGCATAGATTTCTTCGTTAGCCAGCACGCACTCCGCCTGGCCGTCCCGGTCGGGGTCGTCCTGGCAGCCGGCCGCGGCGAAGGGCTGTGCCGCCCATTCCGCCGCCGAGAGCAGGGCGTGGACCTGGGGCAGGTAGGCGCGGCGCAGCGCGTCCAGCTCCGCCGGGGCAGGGTAGACCGGCGAAAGCAGCTGCAGGTACGCCTGCCAGGCTGCCTGTGTCAGGGGGTGGTCGGGAGCGGACTCCAGGCGCCCCAGCAGGGCGGGGTCGGAGAAGCCGGCCGGTGCGGCGTCGACCGCCCGGGGCCGCTGTTCGTCCCCCGGGCGCAGGCCCCCCAGCAGGTCGTCCGGGCCCAGGACCTGCAGCCACGGCCGGGAGGCCAGGTAGTGCAGGGTGGGGGCGGCGTGCGACGGGATGCCCCAGTGGCTGGCCGGCAGGTCCCCGCCGAGCACCAGGACCTGCGTGCCTGCCGGCGCCGAATTGACCTGCAGCGCCGCAGCGCTCAGGATGCGGCGCACTTCCAGCGCCGGGCCGCCCGGGCCGGCCTGCTGTACGGCGTCCGCCGGGGTAGGGATGGGGACCAGCAGGCTCCCGGCCCGGCGCTGGACGGTCACCAGCTGCGGCAGGCCGGAGTCGGCCGGCTGCGGGTAAAAGATCACCGGATGCGCTGTGTTAGCGGGCAGTTCCCCCGTGGGGGCGTACAGGAAGGCTCCGGCAGACAGGCCGAATTCCTGCGCCGCCCGCCGGCTGGCTGCCGCGCTGCGCTGCAGCACGGACTGCGTCAGGGAAGCTGTCATCCCCGTCCAGCCAGCCAGGGTTTCGGGCAGCACGAGCAGGTGGGCGCGAGCGCTGTCGCGCACCAGCCCTTCGCCGTCCAGCAGGTCCAGGGCGGCCAGGGAGGCGGGGTTGTTCAGGTCGAGCAGCACCAGGGGGGTACGGCTGGCGCGCGCGGCGCGCAGCAGGTTCCCCAGCCCGTGCCGGCCCCCCAGCGGACCGGTGTGCGCGCCGTCCCAGCGGCGCAGGGCCTGGGCCGGGGTGTAGGCTGGCAGGCTGTTCCAGAAGGCGAGCAGCACCGGCAGGCGCTGCACGGGGGCGCCCAGGCTGTGCACCGGGGCGGTCTCTTCCACCACCTGAGGCGATCCCGGGGCCGTTACGAAGATCTGAAAGCGGAACCCCTGCGCGGGCAGCAGCCCGCCGCTCGCTCCAAGAGAGATTTCCACGCTGTCCAGATTGGGGTCGCGCAGCACCTGCAGGGGAAAGGGGTGCACCTCCCCGCCGTCCGCCGCCAGCACGCGGATCTCCCCTGCCGCCAGGATGCACACCAGCAGGTCACCATCGATCTGCGCCTGGGCCTGGATGGGCAGCCGGGGCGAGCCGCCGGGCAGGGTGTCCAGCAGCAGGTAGAGGTCGCTGTCCAGGGTGGGGAGGCTGTCGAGGAAATCCAGGCGGATGCGCCAGCCGGAGGCCGCAGGGCGGGAATACACGGCCAGGATATCGCGGGAGGGCGAATCGCTGTCGACGGGGTCCAGCAGGCGCACGTGGGCGGGGCCCCAGGGGCCGGGCTGGTCTGGCCCGGGGACGGCCCGGCAGGCCGGCAGGATGAAGCTGATCAAGAAAAGCAGGGGGACGATGCGGCGGGCTGTCACGCCGCGAATTGTATCACAGGGGGTCAGCCGCCTTTGTCTGGCAGGGTCTCGCTGTCCTCTGCGGCGATCGCCAGACCGGCCCGGGAGGCTTTGGCCCGGTACATCGCCTGGTCTGCCCGTTCGAGCATGTCATTTCCGTCCCGGTTGTCTCCGGAGCGCAGGTCGGCGATGCCGATGCTGATGCGCAGCTGCGCCCCGTGCGGCAGGGGCGCACGGGCGGCCTCTTTGAGCAGGCGGCGGGCTGTATGCTGGGCGCCTTCGAGGCCGGTGGAGGGCAGCAGCAGCACGAACTCGTCTCCGCCGTAGCGGGCCGGCACGTCGGGCCGGCGCGACTGGGACAATATGCGCCCCATCTGGCGCAGGACTTCGTCGCCCACCACGTGCCCGAGCGTGTCGTTGATCTCTTTGAGCCCGTCGACGTCGATCATCAGCACCGAGAGCGGCAGGTTGTGCCGGTGGGCGCGCTCGATCTCAATCTCAAGCTGGTCGAAAAATTTACGCCGGTTGTACAGCCCGGTGAGGGGATCGGTAACTGAAAGCGCCCGCAGCTCGTCTTCCACCTGTATGCGCCGCGTGATGTCGTGCAGCAGCACCAGCTCGCCGACCAGCCGGCCGTACGGATCGATCAGGGGCGAGAGGGTCAGGTCGAAGTAACGCTGCTGGTCGATGCTGCTGAGGGTGAGATCCACGCGCGTCGTCTCGGGTTCGCTGAGCAGGCGCAGGAGCTGCGGCCAGTCTTTGAACACCTCGCTGGCCGGCCGGCCTTTCAACTGGTCCGCAGGCTTCTGCAGGAGCTGCTGCGCCATCTGGTTGACCACCGCGACGCGCCCGCTGGCGTCCAGCAGGATCACCCCCTCACGGATGCTCATCAGCATGGCGTCGCGGGCGTAGGGCAGCAGGTCGAACATCTGGTAGTGAAACAAGCCCCAGGCAATCAGCATGCCCGATATCCCCATCATCACCGGGGAGAAGTCGTACTGCCGGTTCGTGCCCAGGCCGGTGACGAACAGCACGTTGGCCACCAGGGGAACGAGCAGGCCGGCCAGCAGGATCATGGGCTGGCCGCGGAAGACCGGCATGCCGGCCGCCTGCACACGGATCAGCACCAGAGCGGAGATCACGAACAACACGTAGGAGTAAACGATGTGGACATAAGCCCAGGGGCCGTACGTCCTGCCGATCACGGCGACCGGCCCGCTGGTGTCCAGATGGACATCGCGGCGCATCAGGCCGTGCCATTCGTTGGTCCAGATCAGCAGCAGGGTGATGGCGGGGATGATGAGGAGCAGCGCCAGCCGGGGAGGGCGGTTCCAGCGGTCGTTTCCGCTGAACTGCAGGCACAGCAGCAGCCACAGGACGGGTATGCTGGTGTAGCTGAGGTACTGCAGGTTGGCCCAGAAGAGCTTGCCGGGCAGGTCCGGCAGGGCGAGCTCGAAGCCGTAGCCGGTGGCCCACAGCGCAGCAGCGAACATGGAGAGGGCAAATGGACGCGCACCGGGCATCGTTCTACGATTCCAGGTGTAAATCCCTAACCCCAGCGTTAGTATGAATGAGAGGCCCAGAAGCCCGAGGAGCGATCCCAGCGACAGTGTCACAACCCCTTCCAAATGATATTGTACACTGAAAACCAGTTAAGTTTACAGGGATAGAGAGCCCCGGCCAGCCTTTCTCGCGGCTGGTCCTGCACAGCCTGCATGCATCCTGAGGCCTCCTTTCCGGACCGGAAAGGATGAAAACCTTCAGGGTCTCCATCACTTCTGTTCCGGTGCACAGGACATGCATTCAGCTTCCCTTCTCCGTTGGTAAGCCCTCAAAGACCCTGAAGGTCGTTCACGGGTACCAGGGAGATGGTTAAGGTCATGATTTCCCCGGCCTGCATTTGCAGTACAATTCAATCATTACCAACCCCAGCCAGAGGAGGCCCCGTATGAGCGAACCGCGATGGAAGACCTTTAATTACGCCGTTGGCATGTTCGGCACGTCCATCCCCATCAACATGCTGAAGACCTACGCGGCGATCTACTACGTCGACACCCTGGGATTGACCACGCTGCAGTTTGCCTCGATCCTCTCCATCTACACCTTCATCGACGCCATCGACAACCCGGTCTACGGCTTTCTGTCCGACCGCACGCGCACCCGCTGGGGCCGCCGGCGCCCGTGGCTGGTTCTCAGCACCCCGCTGCTGGTCTTATCCTTCATCATGTTTTACAGCCCGCCTACAGCGGCCGCGGCCAGCTTCCTGTTCGCCTACTGTATGTTCTTCTACATCTTCACCGGCACGCTCGACTCGGTGGTCAACGCCAACTACGGTGCCCTGTTCCCCGAGCTGTTCCGCACCGACGCCGCCCGGGCGGCCACCAACGCGCTGCGCCAGGCCTTCCAGCTTGTGGCGATGATCATCTCCATCGCCCTGACCCCGGTGGTCACCTCGGCGCTGGGCTACCAGCTCACCGCCATCCTGTACGGACTGCTGGGCGGGGCCGTCATCCTCTACATGGCGCTGACCAGCCGGGAGGTGCCTATGGACGAGATCCAGGTCAAACCGCAGCTGTGGGACAGCCTGAAGAGCCTGGCGAAGAACCGCAAGTTCTGGATCGCCGGCTTTGCCAACGCCTTCTACAGCGCCGCTATGGCCCTCGTGCTGGCCTCCATGCCCTTCTTCGTCAAATACACCCTGGCCATCCCCGACAGCCAGGCGACCATCCTGTTCGCCTCGGTGCTGCTGATCGCCATCGCCTGTGTCGCCGTCTGGTCGCGGCTGGTGCGGCGCTTCACGCTCATCCCGGTCTGGCGGGCGGCGCTGATCGTGCTGGCGGCCGCCTTTGTGCCCCTGTTCTTCGCCAACTCGCTGCCCACCGCCGCCGCGGGCAGCGCCCTGGTCGGCTTTGGCTTTGCCGGCGTGATCACCACCATGGACCTGATCGGGGCGAAGATCATGGATGAAGACACGCGCAAATACGGCGTGCGCCGTGAGGGGATCATCTCGAACGCCCTGGGCTTCATGAACCGCCTCAACGGGCTGTTCACCGGCGCGGCCTTCTCCCTGGTCTTCATCCTGTTCGGCTTTGAAAGCGGCGCCAACCCCGGCCCGCAGCCCGATAACGCCGCACGCTTTTTGCTGACCGTGTTCCCCATGGTGCTGATGGTGATCAGCTTCATCTTCTCGTTCTTTATCGACTTCCCCGAGACCGAGCCGGCCCCTGCCCGGCTGGAAACTGCATAACAGGATGCAAATCTATGGCACTGCTTCGCATCGATCACACTTCTGAAAGCGCGCGCCTCAACCTGCCGCTGTACATCATCCTGCCCGACCCCGGCCGTATGGGCGACCTGCCGGTGCGCGGCCGTAAGGTGCTATACCTGCTGCACGGGCTGAGCGATGACGGCAGCGCCTGGCAGCGCTACACCAGCATTGAGTATCTGGCCATGGCCTACGGGCTGGTGGTAGTCATGCCCTCCGTAGGGCGCAGTTTCTACACCGACCTCCCCAACGGCCAGCTTTACTTCACCTACCTGATGGAAGAACTGCCGCAGTACCTGTCGGACGTGTTCGACCTCAACCCCGCCCGCGCCGACACGTTCATCGCCGGCAACTCGATGGGCGGCTATGGCGCGTTCAAAGCCGCCTTTCACTATCCCGAACGCTTCGCGGCTGCGGCCAGCTTTTCCGGCGTGCTTTCGATCGACCACCTGCGCGTGAACCCCAGCGACCCGCGCCTGGCGGAGTTTTCCTTCATGTTTGGCGATCTGAGCAGCCTGTCGGGCAGCTCGAACGACCCTATGGTGTGGTACCGCCAAGCGGCGCAGGACCCGGACAGTCTGCCGGACCTGTACATCTCCTGCGGCCTGCAGGACGACCTGTACCCGATCAGCCGCGCGGTGCATATGCTCTTCCAGGAGCTGGGGATCAAGGCGGACTATTACGAAGCGCCCGGCGGGCACAACTGGTTCTTCTGGGACGCGCAGATTCGCCGCTTCCTGGAGGCAGTGCTCGGCCCCGTTCCGCAGATTTGAGAGGACCGGCTGCCATGACGGATCACCTGTCCCTGGAACTCTTCATCGATCCTGCACAGCAGGGCGAATACCTGCTGCTGCCCTTCACGATGCCCGCCGGTGTGGAGCGGCTCGAACTGCGCTACGAATACCCGCGCCGCCCGGCGAGCACCGGTCCGCTGGCCGGCGGGACGTACACCTCCCGGGCCGAAGCCAACATCATCGACCTGGGCCTGATCGCCCCGGATGGGGAGCAGGTGGGCGCCTCCGGCTCGGACAAGCTGGAGATTACGGTCAGTGAAGTGTCCGCCACGGCGGGCTACCGCCCCTGCAAGCTGGTCCCCGGCGAGTGGCAGATCCTGGCCGGCGCTTATAAAGTCGCCCCTCAGGGCGTGACGGTGCGCTACGAGCTGCGCTTTCACTTCAAAGCGACCCGCCTGTACCGAGGCGACCTGCACACCCACACCCTGGCCTCCGACGGAGTGCTGACCGCCGCCGAGCTGGCGCAGCGCGCACGGCGCCACGGGCTGGACTTCCTGGCCATCACCGACCACAACCAGCCCGTCTCGCACCTGGAGCTGCCCCAGGTGGACGGCCTGACGCTGATCCCCGGCGTGGAGTGGACGCACTACCGCGGGCATGCCAACTTCCTGGGCGTCGACCGCCCTTACGACGGCTCATTCCACGCCAACAGCGAGGATGAGATCCGGCAGCGCTTCGTGTCCGCACGCCAGCGCGGCGCGCTGATCACAATCAACCACCCCTTTGACGAGTGCTGCGGCTTCCAGCTCGACATGGGATCCCTGCCCTGGGACTGCCTGGAGATCTGGAACGGGCCGATGCGCGAATCGAATTTACGCGCCCTGGGGCTGTGGCAGCAGCTGCTGGCGGCCGGGAAGAAGGTGCCCATTGTTGGCGGCAGCGATTACCACCGCGACACGCCCTTTATCTTCCCCGGCGGCCCGACGACCTGCGTGTACGCCGCCTCCGCCAGCGCTGCCGACCTGCTGGCGGCGGTGCGGGCGGGTCACGCTTACCTGACCTTCGCCCCCGGCGCCCCGCGGCTGGCCTTCACGGCCGGCGGGGCGCAGATGGGAGACACGGCCGCCTGGCCGGACGTCGAAGCGGTGCACATCGAGCTGCAGGACCTGCAGGCCGGGGACCTGCTGCGGGCGGTCACGGCGGAGGGGAGCCGGGATATCGTGAGGGCGCCGGAGGACAGCGCGTTCGAAGTGGACCTCCCGGTCACGGGGCCTGGTTTTGTGCGCCTGGAGGTCTGGCGCACGTTCATCCCGGGGGTGCCGGCGCTGCCGGCGTTGATTTCCAATCCGATTTATTTTGAGCAGGGAGAGGCGGTTAAATAAGGATCGCCCGGTTGCATACCGGGCGATGGCTGGTACCCCCACCGCGACTCGAACGCGGGCTTCTACCTCCGGAGGGTAGCGCTCTATCCACTGAGCTATGGGGGCGCTGTTTGAGGGTGTTTCCACCCGACGGGATATTTTACCACGACTGGCCGCAGGTGCAAGGCGTGGATTTGGAGTACGCGGATGGGACGCGGAGGATGCGGACGGGCGCGGATTGGGAAATCATCCTGGTTCCCATGCTCAGGAGCGAGAACTTGTTGGGGAGGGTCTCAGGGCCGCCTTCTGTGAAGAGCACACCCCCCACCTGTGTGGGGCTCTTTGTCAGAATCGGGTACCATTCGCCCCGTATACAAAAAAACTGGCGCAGGCCAGGTTTTGTGCTTTCTGCAGCCCGCAGCTTTAGCTTCCGGGCACACCGGGCAAACGCTGCCGGCCGCAGCCCGCACCGTGGATCGAGTGGGCTGTGGTCAGCGGGCACGGCTGCTTTTGGGGCAGGGTTTTCGGGCCCTGGCGAGCCCACTGTATGGAACGGTCATGAGCCTGACAATGCCGTGCCCTTACAGGCAGATCGGGTAAGGGCGTAGTAAGTCGAGGACGCCGGTGGACACGGACCAGTGCGGAGGCGGCGGATGGGGGTATGATCTGTGGAAATCGGTGCCCGTCCGTCTCACATTCTTCAGCGCTTCAGCGCTTTCAGCGTTTCAGTGATTCAATCCTCTTGCGGGCTACCATCTTGCGTCCAGCGGTGCGTGACCCCCTGTGTGGGCCGCGGAGCGGCCTGAGAAAGTGTACCCACGCTCTGCGTGGGTACAAGAAACTCTGTCTCCCTTGAAGAACGAGAAGCCCCACCTGCGTGGGGCTCTCTGTCAGAACGCTGCATGCTGTGGAGCGGCCTGTGAAATGCTCCCGGGTATGGTTCCTGTGCCCGGGAGCGAAAAATGACTGTATCCCCATCCGCGTGCATCCGCGTCCCTACTTCACTGCCTCCCCCTCCAGCAGAATCTGCGTGCGGTGGACGCGGGTGTCCTCCGGGGCGGCGCCCAGGGCGGCGATCACCTCTTCGGGCCGGCCGGTGGCGCCCTCCCGGGCGGCCAGGCGGGTCAGCAGGCGCGGCCGCCCCTCCTCATCGTCCTCGATGCGGCGCAGTTCGTAGACCAGCGGACGCAGGTCGTAGGCTTTGCCTCGTTTTTCGCGCGGCAGGCTCCCGGCCTGCAGCAGCGCCGCCACGCGCTCATCCAGGTCGGGCTGGGGCGTGAGGAAGGTGATCACGAATTCCGAGGCGGTCAGCACCTTCTGCAGGGTGGGGGTGCTCTCGTCGAGCCGCTCCACGCGGTGGATCTGGATCCCCGGCGGGGCGGCTTTCTCCAGGGCGGCCTGCACCTCCCCGGTGGGCACGTCCTGCTCCAGCCAGATGTCGATCAGCTCCTGCTCGCCGGTGAAACCCAGCGGCAGAGCCGAGGCCAGGTTAAGCTTAGGGTGGGGGTTGAACCCCTGGCTGTAGGCCAGCGGCAGGCGGGCGCGGCGCACGGTGCGCTCCCAGGTGCGGTGCAGGTCCAGGTGACTGGTGTAGCGCATGGCCGCGGTTTTGGCAAAGGTGACGCGGTAGCGCACGGCCTCAATCTCCCACCACCGGCAGCGGCTGGCTGCCGGGCGTGATCTCGCTCACCGGGATGCGCTTCGATTTGACCTCCGGGCACTGCCACACGTCGCCGGGGTTGGCGCGGCGCAGGTCGGCGAAGGTGGGCAGGATGCCGCAGGCGAAGCAGCGCTGGCGGCAGTCGATGCGGGTCTTGCCCTGCAGGCTCCACAGGTAGTCCTCGGTGAGGAACTTCTTGCGCACCGTGGTGCTGATATGTTCCCAGGGGAAGGTCTCGTCGATCGGGCGCTCGCGGTGGGTGTAGAAAGCGTGGTCCAGCCCAACGGCTTCGAAGGCCTCCATCCACACTTCGAAGTTGAAGTGATCCTTCCAGGCGTCGAATTTTGCTCCCCGGCGCCAGGCTTCGTAGATCACCTCCGCCATGCGGCGGTCGCCGCGCGACAGCCAGGCCTCCAGCAGCGTGTCCTGCCACGAGTTCCAGTTGAGCTTCAGGCCCGGGCCGCGCAGCTCGCGCTTGAGCAGCGCCTGCTTGGCCAGGATCTGGTCGACCGTGTCACACGGCACCCACTGGAAGGGCGTGTGCGGCTTGGGGACAAAGGTGCTCACCCCCGCGGTGACCTGCGCCCGCTTGCCGATCACCTTGCGGCCTTCGGCCAGCACGGCCTTGCACAGGTCGGCGATGGCCTGCACGTCCTCGATCGTCTCGGAAGGATGGCCGATCATGAAGTACAGTTTGATGTGGGTCCAGCCGCGCGAGTAGATCTCGCGCGCCGTCTCCAGGAGCTGAGCCGTGCTGACGGGCTTGTTGATGATCTCGCGCATGCGCTCGGTGGCCGCCTCGGGGGCCAGGGTGAAGCCGCTGCGGCGCGAGTCCTGCAGCGATTCCATCAGGTCGACCGAGAAGGACTCGATGCGCAGGGAGGGCAGGGAGATGTTGAGGTGGCGGTCGCCAAAGCGCTCGCTCACCCCTTTGACCAGCTCGAGGATGTGCGTATAGTCGGAAGATGACAGGGAGAGCAGCCCGACCTCCTCGAACCCGGTATAGTCGATGGCCTCTTCGATGGCGTCCAGGATCTCTTCAACCGTGCGTTCGCGCACCGGCCGGGTGATCATACCTGCCTGGCAGAAGCGGCAGCCGCGCGTGCAGCCGCGCATGATCTCGATCGGCACCCGGTTGTGGATGGTGTCGATGTAGGGCACGATGAAGCGCGTGTGCGGTTTGGGCAGCTTCGGGACGATGCGCTTCAACACCGGGAGCGGCGCATCTTCGTCCAGCTTCTCGATGTGCGAGAAGGTGCCGTCCGGCTCGTAGAAGGCCTCGTACAGGGAGGGCACGTACACCCCCCAGATCTGCGAGAGCGCCCGCAGCAGGGCGGCGCGCGGCTCACCCGAGCGCTTCCAGGCCTTGAGGGTGTCCAGGATTTCGCCGATCACCTCTTCGCCTTCGCCGATCACGAAAGCGTCGATAAAGGCGTGCATTGGCTCGGGGTTGTAGGTCGAGTGGCCGCCGGCGATGATCAGCGGATCACGCCTGCCGCGCCCGGCGGCGAACAGCGGGATGCCGGCCAGGTCCAGCAGATTGAGGGTGTTGGTGTACAGGGTCTCGTAAGGCAGGGAGAACCCGATCAGGTCAAACTCTGCCAGCGGGTGCTTGCTCTCCAGCGAGTAGAGGGGCACGCCGGCGCGTCGCATCTCGTCCTCCATGTCCGACCAGGGGGCGAAGGCGCGCTCGGCCAGGGCATCGGGGCGCTGGTTGACGATGTCGTACAGGATGGCCCAGCCCAGGTTCGACATACCGATATCGTACACGTCGGGGAAGACGAAGGCGGTGCGTATCTCGGTCTGGTCCCAATCTTTAACGATCTGGTTGAGTTCACCGCCGGTGTAGCGCCCGGGTTTCTGCACCCGGGGCAGAATAAATTCCAGCTTGCGTTCGATCTCTTGAGCAGTCAACACCGTTAATCTTCCTTCCCGGGCCGGAGGGGGCATCTCGAACGGCAGCTGCGTTCCCCGGTCCGTCTAAATCCTGTCAGGCCATCGATTATACCCCGATTGGGGTGGGATGGAAAATTCGTACGGGGTGCTTTGCGGACGGGTCTCATTTTCACTGAATCCGATTCTCAAGCATCTGAGTGCCGCAGGCAGGCGCCCTTCGACTGCGCCCTGGCATGGTTCCCATGCCGGGATCCGCTCAGGGTGCCTCGTTGCAGGTTGATTTTTTTCCGCAGGCGCGCGGAGCGGCTTGCTGCGCAAGCCCGGGCGAAGCGGTCTGCGTGTGGAAGTCCATAACATCCTGTTCTACAGCGAAGCGCATAACCAGGAATGATTTGCCTGATCCCTGCGTTAATAAAACTGCTCCTGTGAGCGGCCGCAGGAGCGTGTCTGAGCCCTGCCTCAAAAATTCACTGCGCTGCACTCACATTGATAAACCCCGCCCCAATAAAAAAGCCCACGGTGATCCCGTGGGCTTTTCATGTCTGCCGGATCTATTCAAAAATCCACGCGTCGGTAGCGCGCTCCCAGGAGACCAGTTCTTCCGGGTGGAACCACAGGGCGACTTCTTTCTCCCCGTTCTCCGGAGAATCGGAAGCGTGAGTCAGGTTGCGGCCCACTTCCAGGGCGAAGTCGTGGCGCAGCGTGCCCGGAGCCGCCTCGGTGGGGCGGGTGGCGCCCATGGTCTGGCGCACAGCAGCCACGGCGTTGGGACCTTCCCATACCATCGCCATCACCGGCGCCGAGGTGATGTAGCGGATCAGGCCGTCGTAAAACGGTTTGCCTTTGTGCACCGCATAGTGCTGCTCGGCCAGCTCCTGGCTGACCTGCATGAAGCGGGCAGCGACCAGCCGCAGTCCGCGCCGCTCCAGGCGGCTGATGACCTCTCCGATCAACCCGCGCTGCACGCCGTCGGGTTTGACGAGTACCAGTGTTTTTTCCACAATTGCCTCCAGAGTTTTGTTTTGACGTTTTGAGGAAACCCTGCCGGGGCGGGATTTACCATCCCCCTATTTTACGGGATTTTGAGACGCTGAACAGAGCAAAAAGGGACGCGGGTGTGGTTTGCCTCGCACCCGCGTCCCCGGTGATCCGTTATTTGAGCAGGGCTTCGGCCTTCTCGTAGGCCTGCAGCGCCTGGGTCAGCTGGTCGCTGCGCAGGTAGGCGTCGCCCAGTGCCTGCCAGAGGGCGAACTCCTGCGGGTAGCGGCGCACGGCCTCCTCCAGATCGCGCAGCACTTCGGGCAGGTGCTGGCGCTGGCGGATCAGCTCGTTATAGCGCTGGGCCGCCTCTTCGCCGGCGCCCTGCGCCAGTGGCTCGCGGGCGGCGAGCACCGCATCGGGGGCCTCCGGCCAGCCGGACATATCCACAGTGGGCTCTTCCGCTGTTTCCGGTTCCGGCTCCGGCGCCGCTGCCGGTTCGACCGCGCTGACCATGAGCACCGGGCGCAGCTCTTCCAGCATCTCGGGGGTGATCTCCGGAACACTGGCCAGGTCTTCCACGCTCGTAAATGGGCCGTAATGCTCGCGGTGGTTGATAATGGCCTGCGCCAGGATGAACCCCATGCCGGGCAGGCGCTCGAGTTCGGCCAGCGAGGCCTGGTTGAGGTCGATCTGGCGGACCGGCTGGGCTTCGGGCGCCGGCGGTGTCCACTCGAGCTCTTCATCGCTCGATTCGGCCCCGGCCAGCCAGTCGGGCAGTTCGGGTTCAGCTTCGGCCGGCACGGCGGCATCCGCGGCGGCAGCCGCTTCCGGAGAAGGCTCGGGCTCGCCTTCTCCGGCGGCCAGGCGCGCTTCTGCGGGCAGGCTCTCTTCCGCCGGCGCTTCTTCGCCAGCTTCCACGGCTTCTGCAGGGGCCAGTTCTACCGGCTGTTCCTCGCTGGTCTCTTCGGGCACCCACTCAGCGGCCGGCTCTGTCTCTGCCGGCTGCGCCTCCCAGACCTGCGCGCCGAGGGAGATATATTCACCGGCTTCCCCTTCTGGGCTCTCGACCGCAGCCGGTTCAATTGGCTCTGCCTCAGCCAGCTCCTGCGCTGCACCCGCCGCTGCAGCAGGTTCTTCTTCAGCGAATGGAACTTCAGCAGCTTCTTCCGGCACCCACTCTCCTGCCGGCTCTGCGGGCACTTCAAAGGTCCAGGCGCCTGCGACCGGTTCCGCTTCAGGAACGGCGGGCTCTTCGCTTTCCACAGGCGCTTCATCTTCGCTCTGCGCTTCCTGGACCCATTCCGGCGGCGTTTCCAGGCGCTCTTCGGGCGAGAGCAGCAGCGCTTCGTCTGCGCCCTGTTTCACCGCCAGGCTCTCCAGCCAGGCGAAGGCGGCGTCCATGTCTTCGGGGGCCATGCCGGCATCGAAGCTGTCTCCGGCCGGCGCCTCAGTCTCTGCCTCGGGGGCCTGCGCTTCGACTGGGAAGTCCTGCGCCCCGGCGCCGGCAGCGCTCTCTTCTGCGGCCGCCGGCTGCTCAGCAGCAAATTCGCTTTCTGTTATAGCTGCAGTTTCTGCAGCTCCTGCAGTTTCTGCAGCCTCTGCAGTTTCTGCAGCCTGTTCAACTTCTTCTTCTGCGCTTTCCGGGGCGGGGCCGGCGAGGCGCACGGGCTGCGTGTCGCCTTCGATCAGCTCGTCCGCATCCAGGTTCTGCAGCCAGTCGGGCAGCGGTTCGACCGGTGTGACCGGTGTGAGTTCTTCCTCATCCCCGGGCACTTCGGCCTCGCCCAGGTTCTTCAACCAGTCGGGCAGGTCTTCGGCGCGGCTGGCCAGCTCTTCTTCCTCGAACGCTGGCGTTTCAGTGTCAAAACCAGCGCCGGCCTCCCACGCAAACGGCTCCTCTGCTGCGGCAGCGCCCAGCCCGGCCTCGCTCTGCTCTGCGGTATCGAACTCGCGCAGCCATTCGGGGAGATCGGTTTCGATGCCCGCAAGCGGTTCTTCACCGGATTCATCGGCCCATTCTTCCCCGGGGGTTTCTTCGGCGCTGAAGGCGGGCAGCGGTTCTTCAGCGGCGGAGGGTTCCGGTTCTTCCGCCGGAGTCCCGATCTCGCGCAGCCAGTCCGGCAGGCCGGCGTCTTCTGCGCCTTCCACAGCCGGGGCTTCAGCCGCTTCTTCCGCAGTGCCTTCCAGGTCCTGCAACCACTCGGGGACGTCCTCCGGTGCGGCGGAGACCTCCGCTTCTTCTGCAGCCGGGGCAGTCTCTACTTCTCCGGCGGGGGTTTCGTAGTCGCGCAGCCATTCGGGGATGTCCTCGGGCGCGGCGGGGACTTCCGCTGCCGCACCTGCAGTTTCCGGTTCGACCTCCGCTTCTGGGGCGGCGGGTTCAGCGGCGGTCTCCTCGAAGTCGCGCAGCCAGTTGGGGATATCTTCCGGCTCTGCGGGCACTTCTGCCGCCATGCCCGCTGCCTCCGGTTCGACCTCCGCTTCTGGGGCGGCGGGTTCACCCGCAGGCGTCTCCAGATCGCGCAGCCAGGCGGGGATGTCTTCCTCTACCGCCTCGGGAGCTTCGCTTTCCACAGCCTCCAGCCATGCGGGGGGCTCCTCCTCAGCCGGCGCTTCCGCGGGCTCTGCATCTTCCCCGGCTTCGCTTTCCATATCTGCAAAGATCGAAGCGCCCTGCACCAGATCTTCGGGGGCGTTCTCCAGCCAGGCCATCAGGTCCTGGTCAATCTCGTCCGCCTCTTCTTCCGCCTGGGGTTCCAGTTCGCTGTCCGGCGCCAGTTCGCGCAGCCAGTCGGGGATCTCGGCGCTCACGGCCGGGGCCTCGTCATCTCCCCCGGCCGGGCTGTCATCGAAAAGCTGTGCGCCAGCCGCGGCCTCGTCGAATTCGCCGCTGGCCGGGCCCCAGCCGGCTTCTTTAATCCAGTCAGGGATCTCTGCGTCCGCCGCAGGGCCGGGCTCGCTGTCCTGCTGCTCTTCGAATGCGGGCCCTTCTTCGAACGCGGCGGCCGGCTCTTCATCCTGTGCTGTCGTCTGCTCCACCACCTGGGTCAGCCAGTCGGGGAGCTGCTCCTCTTCACCGGGGAGCATCCCGCTGATCTCTACGCCCAGCGAAGCGGCCCAGTCTGGCTGCGACAGGCTGTCCTCGCTCATGCCCGGCGTCCACTCGAACCGCTCCAGAGTGACCGCCTGATCGGGGACCTGGGCGGAGGTGGGCGCCAGCTCGGAGACATGCGCGCTGTAGGGATCCAGGGCATAGAGCCGGGTGCGGTAGACGTCGCTGCTTTCGCCGCCCCGGGTGCTGGGGATCACCTGCACCATGACCTCATTGGCGTCCAGGCAGTAGGGCAGCTTGCGCAGCACCTGGGTGCAGATCTCGGCCGCCTCGGGGTGCATGCCGGCCTGGGCATATACCTGGCCGAGCAGCACCTGCAGGTCGATGCGCCCGGGGTCCTCCGCCAGGGCGGCGCGCAGCTCGCTGATCGCCTGCGAGTACAGGGCGCCTTTGGCGTACATGCGCGCCAGGGCGCCGCGGGTCAGGCGGACTTTGGGGGGCTCCATGCCGTCGCGCTTGCCGTACAGGCGGCGCAGCTCGTCCTGAATGGCGCTGTTCGACGGCTGGACCTCGAAGGCGCGCTCCATGTGCCAGATGGCTTCATCCAGGTTGCCTTCGTCCTCACGGATGATGCTCATCCCCAGGTGGGCGATGAAGTCGTAGGGGACGGAGGAGAGCACTCGCTGCAGGATATCGGCCGCGTCGCTGTAGCGCTGGCCCTCCAGGTAGGCTTTTCCGAGCAGCCGGTAGGTGTCTACATGCTTGGGGAATGACTTCAGGATGTGCCGGCAGTGGGCGATGGCCTGGTCGATCTGGCCGTTTTCTATCAGGTTATCAATCTCCCGGGTATATGCTCGCAGCGCAATTCTTGCCATAATGATTTGCTTCCTGTTCCTGGGCTCGCTTTTTTGGATGATTGCAGACGTTGGAAACGGATCGGGTGGCGGTGACGGACGTCTTCCAAATTATAGCGTAACCTGTACTAATGGTGATATATCTCTTCACGACAGACTATTTTGTAAGGATGGTGCGCCCGCAGGGCGGGATTGAAAACCTGGTTGCAATTAGCGGGCCCGTTTTCGCACCCGGCGCAAGAAAAAAGTCCAGGCCACTGCTGAGACCTGGACTTTAGAAAATCGAGCGGGCTGCGGCTTAATCTCCCGGCGCGGGAGCGGCGACGTCGATCTCGCTCAGCTTGGGCGCCGGTTTCTTGCTCTGCATAATGGCCCAGACCAGCACGGCCAGCAGCACCAGCACCACCAGCCAGCCGCCGATGCCCAGGGATTTATAGGTGACGATGATCGGGGCGACGATCAGCGCCACCAGGTTGACCACCTTAATCATCGGGTTGAGGGCCGGGCCGGCGGTGTCTTTGAACGGGTCGCCGACGGTATCGCCGACCACGCCGGCTTTGTGCCGCTCGGAGCCTTTGCCCATGTTCATCGAGAAGTCGCGCGGCTCGTCCTCGATGAGCTTCTTGGCGTTATCCCAGGCGCCGCCCGAGTTGTTCAGGAACACCGCCAGGAGCTGCCCCGAGAGGATAATGCCGGCCAGGAAGCCGCCCAGGGCTTCCACCTGCAGCACCAGGCCCACGATAATGGGGCTGAGCACGGCCATCAGGGCCAGGGGGATAAGCTCTTTCTGCGCCGCGCCGGTGGAGAGGGCTACGGCCTGTTCGTAGTCGGGCCGCACTTTACCCTCCAGCACGCCGAGCTTGAACTGCCGGCGGGCTTCGTAAATGATCAGCGAGGCCGCCCGGCTGACCGCCTGGATGGCGAAGGAGGAGAACAGCCAGGGGATCGACCCGCCGATGAGCATGCCGACGAAGACCTGCGGGATGGAGACGCGGATCCCGCTGGCCAGCGCGGCCGCGTCCACACGGCCCACATCGGTGATGAAAGAGCCAAACAGCGAGACCGCAGCGATTACCGCCGAGCCGATGGCGATGCCCTTGGTGATGGCCTTGGTGGTGTTGCCCACCGCGTCCAGGTCGGCCATAATCTGGCGGGCGGTGTTGGTCTCCTCGTCCTCCTGTCCGTGCCAGGCCATCTCGCCGATGCCGTTGGCGTTATCGGCGATCGGCCCGAAGGAGTCCATGGCCACGTTGTTGCCCGTGAGGGTGAGCATGCCGATGCCGGTCAAAGCCACGCCGTAGAGCACGAAGGTGGACTGGGCGGCCACGTCGGTGGTGATGCCGCCGAAGATCAGGATGGAGGCGAAAATCGTCGCAGCGATCACCAGGATCGACCAGACCGAGGATTCAAAACCCACCGAGACACCGCCCAGGATGAGCGTGGCGGGCCCGGTATCGGCCGAATCGCGGATTTCCTTCACCGGGCGGGCGTGGGTGCTGGTGAAGTAGTCGGTCAGGCGGTCGATCAGGATGGCCAGCAGCACGCCGAGGGTGGTGGCCAGGAAGGGCCGCCACCAGCCTCCGGTGACATCCTGCATATAAAGGAAGGCGACGATGCCGAAGAGCACCACCGAGATCGCGGCCGAGGTCAGGAAGCCGGTGAAGATAGCCTTCATGGCGTCGCCGCTTTTACCCTGGCCGCCGCGCACGCGGTAGGTGCCGATGATGGAGGCCAGCACGCCGATGCCGCGCACCAGCAGCGGGTAGATGATCCATTCGAGCTGGCCGGTGATGGCGAACAGGGCCACGCCCAGGATCAGGCTGGAGACAATCGTCACTTCGTACGATTCAAAGATGTCAGCCGCCATACCGGCGCAGTCGCCGACGTTGTCGCCCACCAGGTCGGCGATGACGGCCGGGTTGCGCGGGTCGTCCTCCGCCAGACCGGCTTCCACTTTACCGACCAGGTCAGCGCCGACATCCGCCGCTTTGGTATAGATGCCGCCGCCAACACGCATGAAGAGAGCCAGAAGGGTGCCGCCAAAGCCAAAGCCCAGCAGGGCATCTGGGGCTGCGATTCCGAAGATGATGAAGATGATCGTCCCACCGAAGAGGCCCAGGCCGTCGGTCAGCATACCGGTGATGGTGCCGGCGCGGTAGGCGATGCGCAGGGCGTCGCCGAAGGAGCGGCGCGAGGCCGATGCCACGCGCACATTACCCTGCACGGCCATGCGCATGCCGATCTGTCCGACTGCGAGCGAGAAGCCGGCGCCCATGATGAAGGCCACGGCGCGCCCCAGGCCGATCAGCCACTGCAGCTGGTTCTGCTGGGCCGGGGTCAGGTTCTCACCGCATTCGCGCGCCGTCTCGAGTGTGGCGCCTTGAAATGAAAGACAGTACCATTCCGAGGCTTCGGGGGTGGGGGCAACGATGTAGACAGAAGCGAACAGAGCAATGGTCAGAATTACGATCAGAGGCAGGATGGAGCGCAGCTGGCGCTTGAGGTAGGCGTCTGCACCTTCCCGGATTGCATTCCAGACATTTTGCATTTGTTCTGTGCCCTTATCCTCCCGTAAGATCTGGTTGCGGAGGAAAAGAGCGTATAACAATCCCAGGATAGCAACGCCGAGCACTCCCCAGATTGCCACCTGTTCGAAAGAACTGAGCCCGTACATAAAGAAGTGTCCTCCCACTGGCTAGGTTTAATGGATTAGCGGCGCGGGTGCGCTGCATCCAGGGCATGCCCGGCACCTTCACCGCTGGATGGGTCGACAGGTTGTGATAAGGGATCGAATCGCTGCGGAATCTCCTCCTCTCTTGCCCCCTCAGGTGTGAATGTTGATCGGCATCATGTCAGGAGAATCAGGTTCCCAGCGGCTGTGTCGCTGGGAATGTAGGCAGACGGGTGGATAACTCGGTGTCCGGGGGCACACTGCAGTTGCCTGTCTGCCGGGTGGAACCTGTATGTATAAGAATTCTACAAGTGCGGGGCAAATGTGTCAAGCAAAGTAGGTTTAACTGGACGAAAAATATACCGAATCGTAGATTTTTGATCACCCGAACGGGCGGTGAGGTAAGGCGGGCGGTAGCCCGGGTGGGTTATGCGCTGAAGACCTGGAAGGTCCCCCTCCGGGCAGATTAGCAGTTCATTAATAACCCCCAGCCTACTTGACTCGCCCATCCCAATTAATGTATAACCTAACTCGGGTTGGGTATTATAGTGTACCAGCCTGATGCTCCCGGGAGTATCACAACCGATATCCCTCCTTCCCTGAAAGCACTGCCGCCGCTGACGGTTGCTGTGCTTTTTTGTATGCCCGGTTGACCTGCCAGCCATTTGCTCGTCACTGCTGACCGGCAAACCCAGGAGAAATCCATGATCCGTGTTGAGGGGCTGACCAAAGACTACGGCGCGCGACGGGCCATCGACCGCCTCACCTTCAGCGCCGAAAAAGGCGAGATCCTCGGCTTCCTCGGTCCGAATGGGGCCGGCAAGACCACCACCATGCGCATCCTGAGCGGGTACATGCCGCCCACGTCCGGAAAGGTCGAGATCGCCGGCTTCGACGTGGTCGAGCAGTCGCTGGAGGTGCGCCGCCGCGTGGGCTACATGCCGGAGACGGTGCCGCTCTACCCCGAGATGACCGTCTTCGATTACCTGAAGTTCATGGCCGACCTCTACCATGTGCCCGACGCCGGAGCGCGTGTGGACGAGGTCCTCGCGCAGGTGGACATGGAAGAACGCGCCAGCAGCTACATCTCCAGCCTCTCCAAGGGTATGCGCCAGCGGGTGGGCCTGGCCCAGGCCATCCTGCACCGTCCCGAAGTGCTCATCCTCGACGAGCCCACCATCGGGCTCGACCCGGCGCAGATCATCGAAGTGCGCAGCCTGATCCGCGAGATCGGCCGCGAGCACACCGTGCTGCTCTCCACTCACATCCTGTCGGAGGCCCAGCAGGTCTGCAACCGGGTGCTGATCATCAACCGCGGGCGCATCGCGGCCGAAGACTCGCCCGAACGGCTGCAGTCGGCCCTGCTGGGCGCCCAGCGCTTCTACGTGCGCGTGGCCGGCTCGCCGGAGGGCCTGCCCGACCTGCTGCGCGGCGTGCCGGGGGTGACCGGCGTCGGGCCCGGCGAAGACGGCGGTTTTGAGTTCGAAGCAGCCCCGGGCGTCGAAGCCCGCCCGGAGGTGGCCCGCCGCATCACCGCGCAGGGCTACGAGCTGCTCGAACTGCGCCCGCTGCGTTTGAGCCTGGAGGAGATTTTCCTGCAGCTCACCCGGGAAGACCCCGCCGCGGCGGAGTACGCGAAGCAGGCCTGACCGGGCCGCTGCGGTCCCGAGAAGATAAGGAAGCCTTTATGCGCAACATCTGGACGATCGCCCGGCGCGAATACAACCACTACTTCTCCACCCCGGTGGCTTACCTGATCGCCTTTGCCATCCTGCTGGTGGTGGGCATCTACTTTTACCTGAACCTGGAGATCGCCATCCTGCAGCCCGGGTTCGTCCCGGGGGTGGAGATCACCCTCGGCCCGCTGGCCACGCTGATGATGCTGGCCACGCCGGCGATTACCACCCGCCTGCTGGCCGAGGAGCAGCGCATGGGCACCATCGAACTGCTGCTCACCGCGCCGGTGCGCGATATCGAGCTGGTGCTGGGCAAATGGCTGGGCGCATTCCTTTTTATGGCCACCATCGTGGCCCTGACGCTGGTTTACCCCTTCATCTTAAACCAGCTGGTCGACCCGGGCATCGACCAGGGCCCGCTGATCAGCGGCTACCTGGGGATGTTGCTGCTGTGCGCCGCCCTGGCGGGCATCGGAGTGGGGGTTTCGTCGCTGTTCGGCAGCCAGATCGCCGCCTTCGCCGCCACCATGGGCGTGCTCGTGCTGCTGTGGTGGATTGTCGGCCCGGTGAGCCAGGTGCTGGGCATGACCGGCGGCGGGCAGATCTTTGCCTACCTGGACCTGGGCCAGCACTTCTTTGAGAACCTGCTGTGGGGCATCATCGATCTGGAGGACGTGGTCTTTTACCTGAGCCTGGCCGCGCTGGGCATCTTCTCTGGCGCCGTGATCGTTGAATCGAGGAGGTGGCGGTGAACGCCCGGCAGCGCTTCGCCCCCCTGGGCCTGGCTCTGGCCCTGCTGGCCGCCCTGGTCTCCGCCGGGCTGTTCATCGTGCAGCGCGCCTGGAACCTGCCCCTGCAGATCAGCCTGGTGCTAATCGTGGTCGGGCTGGCGCTGTTCGTCTTCCTCGACCCGGGGCGCGCCCGCGCTCTGCTCACCGGCCGGCAGGCGCGCTACGGCAGCAACGCCCTGGTGCTCTCGCTGGCCTTCGCCGGCATCCTGATAGTGGTCAACTACCTGGCGATCAACAACCCGCAGCGCTGGGACCTGACCGAAGACCAGCGCTACACCCTGGCGCCGGAGACCCTGGCCGCCCTGCAGGCGCTGGAGCAGCCGGTGCGCGTGCAGGCCTTCTTCTCCCCCGACCGCCCCACCGACCAGGCGCGCAGCATCCTCGATCAGTATGCCTTCCAGAGCGAGGGACGCTTCACCTACGAGTTCATCAACCCGGTCCAGGACCCGGTCGCCGCGGAGCAGGCGGGCATCACGCAGGACGGCTCGCTGGTGATCTGGCTGGGCGAAAATAAGCAGATCGTCACGGCGCTCTCTGAGGTCGAGATCACCGGCGCTCTGGTGCGTCTGATGAACCCCGAGGCGCAGACGGTCTACTTCCTCACCGGCCACGGCGAGCGCAGCCCGGAGGACAGCGGCAGCGGCTCGCTGGCGCTGCTCAAGCGCCTGCTGGAAAGCAAGAACTACACCGTCGCCACGCTCAACCTGATCGCCGGGAACCAGATCCCCACAGACGCACAGGCGGTGGTGGTGGCCGGTCCGCAGCAGCCGCTGACCCGGGAAGAGGTGGACCTGCTGCAGGGCTTCCTGGAGGGGGGCGGCGGCCTGCTGGTGCTGGCGGAGCCCACCCTGCTGGCGGATTCCGGCGAAGCGGAAGACCCGCTGGCGGCCTACCTGGCGGAAGACTGGGGCATCGTGCTGGGCGATGACATGGTGGTGGACCTGAGCTCCGCGCAGGCTTCAACCGTGGCGGTAGGCGCCGAGTTCGGCACGCATGTCATCTCCAGCAGCCTCGCTGGCTGGGTAACCCTGATGCCCTCGGCGCGCAGCCTCTCCCTGGAAGCGCGGGAGAACGGCGCCAGCCAGAGCCTGCTGGTTTCGACCAGCGGGCAGGCCTGGGCGGAGACCAACCTGGAAGCCCTGCAGGTCAACGAGGTCTCGCCGGACGAAGGCGAAGACATCTTTGGCCCGGTGGCGCTGGGCGCAGCGGCCGAAAACTTCGCGACCGAAGGCCGGGTGGTGGTCTTTGGCGACGCCGAGTTCATTACCAACGAGTTCATCAGCGCCTACGGCAACGCCGACCTGATCGTCAACTCGGTGGACTGGGCGGTGGGCGAAGAGGCGCTGATCAACCTCACGCCGAAAGAGACCACCCAGCGGCTGCTCGTCCCGCCGCAGGCGGTCACAATGAACCTGATCTTCCTGGGCGTGGTAATCCTTCTGCCGGGGGCTGCACTCGCAGCAGGGACTGCCGTCTGGGTCCAGCGCAGACGCCGCAGGTGAGCCGGTGATCCGTCGTTCGACCTGGGTGCTTGTGCTGGTCTTTGCCGCCCTGGTGCTGCTGGCCTGGTACTTGCAGCAGAACCGCCAGCAGGACCAGGAGGCGGCCGCACCGGCGGCTGAGCTGGGGAACCTGCTGCAGGTGGATGCCGGCGAGATCCAGGCGGTGGAAGTGCGCAGCGCGGCAGGGGAGCGCGTGGTTCTGGAGCGCAGCGGCGAGGAATGGGCGCTGGTCGAGCCGCAGGCGGGGCCCGCCGACCCCGACCGCATGACCTTTGCCCTGGGGCGCATCTCTGCTCTGCGTCTGCTGGCTGCCCTGGAGAACCCGCCCCCGCCGGGCGACATCGGCCTGGAGCCGGCCGCGTACACGCTGACCGTGACCCTCACCGGCGGCACCCGGCACAGCGCCCGCATCGGCGAGGTGACCCCCATCCAGAACGGCTACTACGCCGCCGGGCAGGACGGCCGGGTGTACGTGGTGAGCTCGCCGGGTGTGGAGGAAGTCCTGGACCTGCTGCGGGACCCGCCATACCAGCCGGACCCGGCAGCGGAAGCTCCGGAAACCGCCTCAACTCCGGAGCCGTAGCAGCCGCTGCAGGCAGGGACAAAAGAAGAGATTTAACCGTTTCATAGCATTACATTACTGTTTTATTAACATCAAGATAAGGTATTGCTTTCAAGCAAAAAAAAGTGTATTCTCTTTACGTAAGCAAGAACCGTTCGTAAAAGTGGTCACAAAGTACTGCGGACGGTCACATTAACCTGTAGCAATACAGGCGTGGGAGCCAAAATGATTGACGAAGAGTTGTTGAACGAGATCGAAGAACAGGATGAGGATGAACATCCCGCGATCGCTCGTCTGATTGAACTGGGGCGTCAGAAGTCTTTTGTAACCATTGATGATATTCTGAGCTTTTTCCCTGAGGCCGAGCAGGATGTTGATCAGCTTGAAGAAGCCTTCGCGGCTCTGATCAGTGCCGGTATCCCATATTTAGATGAAGCCACTGTCGTCGGGCCAGGCCCGACGGATGAAGAACTTGCCGAAGATGAAGACGTCGAAGAGGATGACTCGCAGCAGGATCTCTCTTCGGATGACAACTATCTGGCCAATATCGACACTGACGACACCATCGGCCTGTATCTCAAGGAAGTGGGGCGGGTGCCCCTGCTGACGGCGGAAGAGGAAGTGGACCTGGCCCAGCGCATCGAGCGCGGCCGGCTGGCGCGCGAAGAGCTGGCCAAGGGCAACGTCAGCCAGCGCCGCCGCCAGGAGCTGCAGCGCCTGATCGAGGACGGCTGGGCCGCCCGCGAGCATCTGATCACCGCCAACTCCCGCCTGGTGATCAGCGTGGCCAAGAAGTACATGGGCCGCGGCGTGCCGTTCCTGGACCTCATTCAGGAAGGCAACATCGGCCTGATCCGGGCAGCCAAGAAGTTCGACTACCGCCGGGGGCACAAGTTCAGCACCTACGCCACCTGGTGGATCCGCCAGGCGGTGACGCGCGCCATCGCCGACCAGGGCCGCACCATCCGCGTGCCCGTGCACATGGGCGACCAGATTAACAAGCTGCTGCGCGTGCAGCACCAGCTCACCCAGCGCCTGGGGCGCGACCCCTCCGTGGACGAGCTGGCCGACGCCCTCGAAGTCACCCCGCAGAAGGTGGAGAACATGATCCAGGTGGCCCGCCGGCCGCTTTCGCTGGAGACGCCCACCGATGACGAGGAAGACTCGGTGCTGGGCGACTTCATCCAGGACGAAGAAGTGCCGGCCCCCGACGAGACGGCCACCTACAACCTGCTGCGCGAGCACCTGGAGAGCGTGCTCAACGGGCTGCCGCCGCGCGAGGTGCGCATCCTGCAGCTGCGCTACGGCCTGCTCGACGGGCAGGCCTACACCCTCGAAGAGGTGGGGCGCAAGATGGGCGTGACGCGCGAGCGCGTGCGCCAGAT
>Ga0134096_1000736_pt1 | contig 32382 bp, 22 predicted proteins | sample 7_2taG_FD_94448 | JGI IMG/M metagenome (GOLD analysis project Ga0134096, IMG submission 94448) | Switchgrass degrading microbial communities from high solid loading bioreactors in New Hampshire, USA - 7_21_20_110_A3 metaG | ecosystem: Engineered > Bioreactor > Semi-continuous > Anaerobic >... | reverse complement strand
TCCTGAAGGCATACAGCAGCGGACCGAACAATCCACCGCCCGAGCCTCCGACCATGATGTAGGTCCCGTCAGGCTTGAGGATGCGCCGGCAAGCGGACAGGGGGTGATTCCCCACACCGTCAAAGATCAGGTCGTAACGCTGCCCGGAGCGGGTGAAATTCTCGCGGGTGTAATCCACAACGTGATGCGCGCCGAGTGAGCGGACCAGCTCCAGGTTGGGCGTGCTGGTCACGGCGGTGATTTCGGCGCCTATCGCCCGGGCGATCTGCACGGCGAACGTGCCGACACCACCGGCCGCGCCGTTGACCAGCAATGTCTGGCCGGGCTGGAGTTTCCCTTTATCGCGCAGCCCCTGAAGGGCAGTGAGGCCGGCCACCGGAACGACTGCAGCCTGCTCGAAGGTCAGGTTCGATGGTATAGGCGCGAACGCTTTACCGGTGGTGATGACGTATTCAGCCAGGGCGCCAGTACGCACGCCAAAGACTGCATCGCCAGGCCGGAAGTCTGTGACGTCCTGCCCGACAGCTTCGACCTCCCCGGACAGGTCCACCCCCAGGCGCGGGTTCTTCGGCCGCCGCAGGCCGTTCTGGAGGCGAATGATGCAGGGGGAGCCGCGCATGTTGTGGAAGTCGAGCGGGTTGATGGAGGCGGCATACACCCGGATCAGGATTTCATTCCGGGCAGGCGCTGGTTTTTCGATCTCGGCGCACTGCAGCACATCCGGCGATCCATATTCGGAAAAGATGATCGCTTGCATGCCATTCCTCCTGAGCTGGCCTGCCTGTACGGATCCCCAGCCGGTTTGACGGCGAATGGATGGGGGCGGCTGCGGTTGGGACTAATATGGAGTTTTCAGGTCTAAAACGGCGTGACGATGGTGGGGGAATTATACAGCACCAGGGAGGAATGGATAGTTCTGCCGTTAGAGTGAGATGACTTTTGCGGCCTGTCGCTGGGCTTCGATGATATCGGTCATGCCACCAACGATGCCGGCCTTCACCTGATCCACCAGGTTGTAATAGTTCAGGCAGGTGCTGCACAGGATCAGGCGTACGCCGCGCGCCTCCAGGGATTGGAGCAGTTCGAGAACCGGTGAGCCGTCCGTGGCCAGACGCACGCCCTCGGTATAGAAGCAAATGGCGGCGGGCAGGATGCTGTGCTCGTCGAGCAGGCGCAGATAGGCGGCGGCGAGCTTTAACTGCAGCTCCGGCTCAGCATGGCCCATGCCATAACGGGTGAAAAGCAGTACGGTGTCGGAATCGGGGATGTTCACAGTACGCTCCTGAAAATGGGAATATGCAGGTCCGCCGCAGGTGTGATGCGGGCGCTGAATGGATGGATTTTACTGTAGTTTTGCCGCGGGATGGGAGATATGACGATGGTCAGATGGCGCGTGGATGATGCCGGGTAATGGAGGTGTTGTGTGATCCCCGCAGGCCGCTTCGACTGCGGGGCCTGACGGCCCCTCCGCTCAGCGCGCCTGCGGGCAATTAATCCCGCAACCAGGCGCCCTTCGACCTGGCATGCGAAGCATGCCGATCCGGCTGCCTGGTCGCGGGAAATATTACATGCAGGCCGTTTCGACTGGGGGCTAATGCCCCGGAGCATGCTTACATGCCGCTCAGCGCGCCTGCGGGCAATTAATCCCGCAACCAGGCGCCCTTCGACCTGGCATGCGAAGCGTGCCGATCCGGCTGCCTGGTCGCGGGAAATATTACATGCAGGCCGCTTCGACTGCGGGGCCTGACGGCCCCTCCGCTCAGCGCGCCTGCGGGCAATAAATCCCGCAATCAGGCGTCCTTCGACTGTGCCGGCTCGCTGACGCTCGCAGGCTGACCTGCTTGCATGCCACTCACGGGGGAGGGGACAAATGCATTCGGGTTAGCGGTCGAAGGAGCCTGGCTGGGGAACGCTCGGTACGCCGGCAAGGACGCAACCAGGCACCTTTCGACCAAGCACGCTTCGCCTGCCGCTCAAGCTGCCTGGTTGGCTGCCTGGCAGCGCACACTTCGGCTGCGACCGGTGTGGACCGGTTCTGAGCGTTAATCCTTTTCACCTGACCGGAAGGTGAGAAGTGGTTCGAGGTCGTGCTGAGGGGCGGTTTTGAACCATGCCCGGAAGGCGGCTGATTCTTCGAGCAGCTGCTGCAGCTTTGGGGTGATTTCTTTGAGGACCTCGGGGACGCGGCCGGCGCCGGGTTCGAGCAGGATGGTGCTGCGGGATGTCACGTGCCAGCGGATATGCCCCCGGGCCTGAAGCCAGTCCAGGCCGAACTGGACAGCGACGCCGGTCTGCGCGCAGGCGCCGGCGAGGGCCAGCAGGGATGCCTGCCCGGACTCATGGCTGATAATGTATTTGACCAGCCCGGCCAGGCGCTTCAGGAATGCGTCCAAGGCGGCAGTTTCGGGGTCAACGGCGAAGACGGTGATTGTGCTGGGACTGGCGCGCCTGAGCAGGCGGCTGAGGTCATCGCGACCAGGCGGGGTGGTCCACAGGACCAGGTGCTCACAGGAGCCAATTTCGTGCGGGTAGAGCGGCTGCAGGCCGTATGCGATCAGGCGTGATTTCGCTTCTCCCTGGCAGCAGAGCTGCGCCTGGGAGTTCGCCAGCAGCGATTGAAGGTGAGGCAGGGGGTGCTCCAGGCCGCGGAAATCCTGCAGCCGGATGGAGGGCGATTCAAGGATGACCGGTGCGTCCCCGGCGGGCTGGAAGTCGACCCACTGCAGCTGCGCCTCGCGCCGGCCGTTGAAGGTGGTCGGACGCAGAGTGTAGGCCAGGTGGAAGCGGCCCTCGGGGAGCGGGCGGCCAGCACCGTTCCACCAGATGACACGGCGCGACTCGCCGGTATCGTCCGCAACGGTCAGTGCCAGGTGTTCGGATTCGGAACCTAAAACAGCGCGCCGGACCAGACGCAGGTCACGGGCGACCAGGACGAGGGAGGGATTTCCGGGGCCAAAGGGAGCCAGCAGCTCGAGTTTTTCGGCAAACTCGAGGCCGGCGGAAGCCAGGGGCAGCTCGCCGTCCACCTGCAGCTCGAAACCAGGCCGTTCTCCGAGCTGGCGGGCGGCTTCGTGCCAGAGCGCGCGGCGGAAAGTTTCCAGGCTGCCGGGTGACAGGGAAAGGCCGGCGGCCATGGGGTGACCGCCAAAGTTGAGCACCAGTCCGGGCTGAGCAGCGTGGACGGCGGCGATGAGGGCGGTGATGTTAACGCCGGGGACGGAGCGCGCCGAGCCGCGCGCGGACTCGCCCGGGGGAGCGGTGAGCATGACAACCGGCTTCTGATAGAGGTCCACCAGGCGGCTGGCGACGATGCCGATGATGCCTGCAGGCCAGGCCGGATGGGCGAGCACAAGGACAGGACTCTGGAGCAGGGTGGGATCGGCCTCGACTGCAGCCAGGGCGGCTTTGAAAACCTGGCTGGTCTGCAGGCGGCGCTCTGCGTTGAGCCCTTCCAGGTGCTGGGCCATGACGCGCACGCGGGGTAGATCGCTGGAGAGGAAAAACTCGACCACAGGGTTGGCGTCGCCCAGGCGGCCGAGGGCATTGAGACGCGGGCCGAGTGAAAAGCCGATGTGATCCTCAGTGATGTTCAGGGGATCGATGCCGGCGAATTCGAGCATTGCAGCCAGGGCAGGGCGTGGGCTGGCACGCAGCCGGGCAAGGCCGCGCTGCAGCAGCCAGCGGGTGTCGCCGAGCAGGGCAGCAACGTCGGCGACGATACCCAAGGCGGCGAGATCGAGCAGGGCAGCGGCCTTTTCAGGGCATCCTGCGCGGTTGAAGAGCTCTTCGGCCAGCTTGTAGGCCACACCCACACCCGGCAGGGCAGCCAGGGGATGAGCTGCTGGCAGGAGCCGAGGGCTGACAATCGCCGCGGCTTCGGGCAGCGATGGGGGGAGCTCGTGATGGTCGGTAATGAGAAAGTCTACATGGTGCTGTGCCGCCAGCCGGGCGGCGTCGTGGGCGGCGATGCCGGTATCACAGGTAAGGACCAGGCGCGCCCCGGCGTCAATTACCTGCTGGAGAACGGGCAGGCTGACGCCGTGCGATTCGGGGCCGCGCACCGGGATGTGGTAGCTGACCCGGGCGCCCAGGTCGCGCAGGGTGGAGACCAGCACGCTGGTGGCGGTCTGGCCGTCGACGTCGAAATCGCCCCAGACACAGATTTGTTCGCCGCGGCGGATGGCGGCTTCCAGCCGGTCCGCAGTCGCGCTCAGGCCGGGCAGTTCAGACGGCGGACTGGGGGTGTAGCAGTCCGGATCGAGGAACGCCCGGGCAGCTTCAGGGGAGCGCATCCCCCGGCGCCAGAGGATCTGGGCGAGCAGTGGTGACCCGGAAACCAGATCCAGGATCTCAGCTGGCACCGGCACCGGTTCGGGTTCGATCCAGCGGCGGTTGAAAGTCATCAGAACTCGATCTCCGCAATCTGGTCAAAGTCAAAGTCCAGGTCCGGCATGCTGGCGTCCGACTGCTCATCGTCTCGCCCAGAGAGGTCGCCGGCGCGGACGCCCTGCTCGCAGAAGGAACGGTAGACGCAGAAGCGGCAGCCCCGGCCCGGGCTAGAGTGGAACTGGTCGTCCTGCAGGCCGGCAATCTGCCGGATGAGGCTTTCGAGGCGGGATTCATCCTGCTGAAACTGCTCGGGGGTATAGACGAAGTGCTCGGACTGGTCGGGGAAGCCGGCTAACCAGTAGATCATCTCAACCTGTGCGGGTTGAACAGGCCGGCTGGCGTTGAAGCGGGCTCCGTCCCGGACGAGCAGGTAAGGGTAGAGACAGGTCTGCAGGCTGCCGGCGAGTATGGAACGGCGTGTGCGGCTGCGGGCAGTCTTCCAATCGATGATCTGCAGGCGGCCGTCTTCACGAGAGACAACCAGGTCACAGCGGGCGAGCAGGGTGAAACCGGCCAGAGGGGCAGTGAGGGTCACTTCGGGGTAGAGGCCGGAAGCGGCGGACTTCAGCCCGGGGAGGATTTCCTGGATACTGCGCCACCAGAGCGCCAGGTCGGCGTCCTGGACCATGCGATTCAGTCTATCCTTGGGAACGCCGATGAGGGACTGGTAGACCATGGTGTGGAAGCGGGAGCCCTGTTCCATGAGGCGTTCGTTCTCGAGGACGGGCTCAGCCTCGACGGCCGGCCATGCCAGGCGGCGGATGAAGCGCAGGTAGAAGCGGCGGGGGCAGTCGACGTAGTCCTGCAAGCTGGCCTGAGAGAACTGGAATCTGGACGGGATGGGCATGGTTGATTCCTGTCAGATGCTGGTGATAATGGCGTGAGAACGGATCAGATCATGGCGTTCAGGATGTTTGAAGTGCTTTCATGTGTTCATCCCAGAAGGCAGCCAGGGCGGTGAGGGCCAGGGCGGGCGGGGTGTCGTGGAAGGTGCCGTTGTTGCAGGTGATCACCAGTTCGCGGCGGGCGCGGGTGATGCCGACGTAGAGTAAACGCAGCCGCTCGCGGGCGACGTCGATGCGCGCCTCCAGGCTGGGCCGGCCCTCGTCGGGCCAGGCGTATGGATCGTCCGATACCAGGGCATCGAGCTGGGCAAGGGTCTCGGCTTCGATGTTAAAGGCAGGGCGGAAAAACCATTTTTCTGCGCGGTAGCGATCACCTTCGAGGGCAGATGGGAAGTCGTAAGCGTTGACCGACATGAGGTAGACACGGTCCCACTCCAGGCCTTTGGCTTTGTGCATGGTAGCGACCGTCACTTCTCCTTTATGGTCATCGGGGTTAAAGCCGCTGTCGCCGGTGCCGAAGCCGGCATATACGCCGCTCCTGTCGAACTGCGCCAGCTCGGTCAGCATATCGGGAAGGCGGTAAGCGGGGTTGAGGCGGCCAAAGCGGCGCAGGTGGGCTGCCAGCTTCTGGGCAATGGCCCATTCGAGGGGATCTCTGAGCAGGTCGTGAGCGATGGTGAGAATGACCTGGTCGATGGGGTACTGCATGGCGCCGATCCAGCGGCGGGCATGTTCGCGGAAGCGGGTCAGGTGAGCGTGGAGTTCCTGGTTCTTCTGCTGCATGCCGCTGGTCTCGAGCGGATCTCGACCCGGCTCGGGCCAGAGAAAATCTTCCACCCGGCGGCTGCGCCGCAGCCACTCGGCGCCCTGTGCGGCTATCTGATCTGAAAGCAAACCTGCAGCAGCGCCAGACCGCCAGACCCTGAACAGATCGGCCAGCTGGCTCGAGGATAGCGGATCGCACAGAAATTTCAGCACCGTGCGAAAGCTTCTCACCGTCGTGCGTGCAGAAGCGGAGGTCTTGAGCAGGCTGTCGCAGCAGGGAATGCGCTCGCGCTGCAGTTTTTCCACCATGCGTTCGGCTACGTAGTTGGTGGGTGCAAGCACCGCAGCGGTGGAATCGGGGTTGGCAGGAAGCCATTTTGCCAGCGAAGCTGCAATACGATCGATCTCGGCGTCCGAATCCAGTGGTTGGGGGTCGAGGAAGATTTTCGCCGGATCATCCGGCTGGGCCGGCTGGGGATCGCCCGGAGGGGTGGGCAGGATCTGGGGGTGGGGCTGGAGCGCCTCGCGCACGGCGGGTACCGGGTGCTCGTAAGCGGTCCATTCGGCCAGGTAATTGGCCAGGGTAATGATACTTCGGGCAAAGCGGCCGGAGTTGGGCAGGTCTCTGGCGATGACGTCGGGACGGGCCAGGAACTGGCGCAAAAAGCGGGGGTTGGCCGTGGTGAAGGTCTCGTAGATGGCCTGGTTGGGGTCGCCGACGCGCACCCAGTTGACCTCCTGGGGCGGCAGGTCGCCGTCGCCGCTGAGCAGCCTGAGAATCTGTTCCTGCAGCAGGCTGCTGTCCTGAGCTTCGTCCTCGAGGATATACGGCCAGCGGCAGCGCAGGCGGTCGAGAAAAGCCGGGTCGGTCTCGAGGGCGCGCAGGGCAAGGACGATGAGATCATCGAAGTCGACGGCGCCGCGATACTCCAGGCTGCGCTGGTAGGCCGTGTAAAGCTGGCAGCCCATTTCAGCCAGGGGCAGGCCGGGAGCGCCCGCCAGGCGGCGCTGCAGGTCTGCCGGGGTGAGACGCAGGTTTTTGGCCGAACGGATGAAAGCCAGGGCGATGTCCTGCACCAGGGCGGGGAAGTCTTTGCGGGCGACGCTGGTGCGCTTGTATTCGTCCAGGTCGTCGCGCAGATAGGCTGCGAGGACATGACTGTTACCGGCCAGCCAGGCGCGAGCGACCTCCTGCCGGATGAGGGCTGCCTCACGGTCATCGAGGATTTGAAAATTCTCGGAGAGGCCGAGGCGGGAACAGCTTTCGCGGACGATGTCGGTCGCCAGGCCATGCAGCGTACGCACGCGGTAGCCGAAACCCGGGAACCACTGCTGCCCCTTGAGCTGAGCGCTTAACTGGTTGTAGAAGTTCTCCACGGCGGAGTTGGTGAGGGTGACGATGAGGACTTCCTGGTCATCTTCCAGGCCGCCATCCACGATTAATTTCGCCGCCAGACGCGAGAGGGTAAAGGTCTTCCCGCTGCCCGGCACGGCAGAGACGCCCATCCTGCCGCCGCGATATTTCAGGATTTCGCGCTGTTTCGGTCGTAATGAATCCATCAGGCGTACCGTTTTACCAGCCGCTGAAAGGTGTGGAGCAGGCGGCCGTGCTCTTCACGGCCCTGCTCATTCAATTCGCTCCAGCCCAGGTAAAGCTGCTCCCGGCAGCGAGCGAGCAGGCCCAGAGTCAGGGTGCGCAGCGTGGTCTCGCGCACGTATTCCTCGTCCCGGTCGGTCCACAGGCGGTCGGGGGGCCAGCGGCGGTTGAAAATGTAAGGGTTGGTGAGCGGCTGGTAGAGGCGTTCGTACCAGGCCGGGCTGTTCAGATTGAGCCAGAACTGGACTCGCACGGAGCGAGCGCTCATTAGGAAGGTATGCGCGGGGGCCAGCAAGACGGCGTCTTCGTCAGGCGGCTCCCAACTGCGCAGGTATTGGGCGGCGATGACGCCCTCGCGGACCATGTTGACATACTCCAGGCCCACACAGCCGCCCCCGGCTTCAACCGGCCCCGCGACCTGGCGGAATTTGCGCGCCGATTCGATCAGGTTTGCTGTGATCTCGCCGGCCTGCAGGTTTTCGTGGAAGCCGTAGCCTTTCTGGGAAAGCAGCTCGCCGAAAAGGCGCTGCCAGAAATGATCCAGCCCTTCGCCTGGGCCAGGCGAGTACGCTTCGAGCCACTGGCGCAGCCCTTCGTAGCGCAGCAGATAACGGTCGGTAATGCGGGCGGCTTCATCTACATTTCGGGCAGGGAATGGAAGCAGGTGGGGCGGGGAGCCGTCCCGGGGCGCGGGGTATACGCTGCGGGCGAGGAGCTTTGCACGGACCCAATCCATGCCGGCGATGGACTGCACTAACAGGTAGGCGATATCGAATGGGGCGGGAGACTGCCCCCACTCGGGATGGGCGAGCAGAGCGAAGGTGAGCAGGCACTGTGCGACGGGTTCGTCGCGTAGCGCACGTGAGGGACGGTGGCTGCGGACGGGAATGCCGGCATTTTGAAAGCGGTCGAGCAGAGCGTAGAGCGAAGCGTCTGGCAGGTAGGGGGCCAGCACGGCGATCTCGGCGGCAGGAACCCCTTCGGTGTAGATCAGGCGCTTGATCTCGCCTGTGACCCAGTCGAGCATTTCGGGGTAGTAGCGGTGGAAGCGGAAGTTAAGGGCCGGTATGCCGGGAGCGTAGATGCGCGCCGGAGCACGGCTTTCGGCTGCGTGGTCTGAAAGCAGCTCAGAAAGCCGGTTCCGGAGGTCGTGGATCTGAGGGGAAAGGACGAAGTTCTCGTCGAGGACGGCCCGGGTCTGGCAGAGGTCCTGCAGGGCGAGGGCGCTTTCGGGGTCGGCGCCCAGGAAGGTGCGAAAGCCGCCGCCCTGATCGTAAATGAGCAGGGCGGATTCACATTCGGGCAGCCATTCCCGGAGCAGGGCGTGGGTAATGGGGGTATCCTCTTCCAGGTTGTCGACGATCAGATGACGGTAGGTGCGGAGTAGAAAGTCACGGCAGAGGGGCAGGGTCCACAGGTGGCGCCAGAAGACCTCCACCTGGAGCGAAAAATCGAGCAGGTTGTTCTGCAGGCAGTATGTGCGGAAAATCGAGGCGCAGCGCTGGGCGTCTTCGAAGACGTGCTTCTGGGCGGGATCATCACTGTGGATGAGGCTCAGGCGGCCGCCGATTTCGGTGTGGTCGATGCCGGCCAGCGCGGCTTTGTTGAGGTTGTCGATGATCTGGCTGTAGATGCGGCTGCGCTCGATGGTGATGGAACTGAAGGCGCCCTGCTCGAGCAGAGGGCGCACACAGTAGGCCATATAGTACTGGGCGGTTTCCAGGGTGAGGAAGATGGGGGGCTGCGTGGGTTGGGCGAAGCCGGCGATCCCGGCAATAACGGGCCAGAAGAGGTCGATCATACGGCGGGCCAGACCGCCGAGGGTGAGGACGGTCACCTGGCCGCCGGTGACGACGCCGGGCGTTTCCATGGCTTTCAGGTAGGGCCAGGTGAGGGTGCGCTGGGGGGCCAGAAGCAGGATGCTGCTGGCAGGGACCCCCTGCGCCATGAGGTGGAGCAGGCGCTCGACGCCCACGGTGGTTTTGCCGCAGCCCCAGGGGCCGGATAGGAAGATGCGGGCTTCCAGCGGGCTGTGGATCAGGTCGAGCTGGGCCGGGGTGAGGGGAATCAGATCAGCAAGCTGAGATGTGGTGTGATGAGGCGGCAGTGTTTGCATTGAGGCGGTGATGATCAGTGATGAGAGGGCCGTCCTGTCCAGCGCTCGGGTAGAGCGAATGAGAGTTGATGGCTGTTGGTTTAAGTGTACTTATAACCAGATGAGGGGGCAAGTACCATTCATCAGGATCACATGATGATTTTTTGTGCAAACAGGGATGGTTACTGAAACGACTGCAGCGCTGAAAACCGGTCTGCAAGCGGTCTTCGACTGGCCAGGGGAAGCGTGCCGCTCAGGCTGCCAGGAGAGCAGAGCAAGTGTTATGCCGGACTCAGGAGGCGAGAATTACCGAAACCTCAGACCAGGAATGCGCCGGGGTTGAGGATTTGAGCGGGATCCCACAGGGATTTCAGTTTGCGCATCAGTTCCAGGGTCTGGGGCCGGTATCCCCAGCGGTCCAGGTGAGGGGAGAACACGGCTGGGGCATCGATGACCAGGGCGTAACCGCCGGCCTGCAGGGCGGGATGGCGCAGGGAGTCCAGCCAGGCCTGCGCACTGGTAAAGTCGGAAAGGGGGGCGGCGGCGTAGATCAGGCCGGAGGGGACATCGACGAGGAAACTGCCGCGGTGGAATGCCTCCAGATGGGCCGGTATGAAGCCGCCCAGGGAAGCGGGCGGCAGTCCGAGGCGCAGCAGGAGACCGTCACCGGCCGGGTGGTTGAGAAAAGCGGCCCAGGTCTGATCGGCGAGCGGAGAGTCCATTACGGCAGCCGGCGAGAGGCCGTGCTTTGCCAGCAGGTCGCGAACGATTTCGATCTCGCTGGCGACGTCCTCTGCGAGGCCTTCGGCTGTGTAGATCAGGAAGTAAGGGGCCCCGGCGAGGGCCGGCTGCAGGGAGGGCGGAGCGGCGGAGGCAGCGCCCAGCAGAATGCCGGAGGCGACCACTGCCTGCGAAAGGCATGCGGCAGCACAGGCAAGGCCGGCGTAGATATCGGATACCGGATAGACCAGGCTTGTCGTCTGACGAGGGAGGGCGGTGAGCTTGAGCGTGGCGCCGGCAATGAGACCCAGGGTGCCGAAGGAACCGACCAGGACCTTCGGCAGGTCGTAGCCGGCGACGTTTTTCACCACCGGGCGGCCCAGGCGGACCAGGCGGCCGTCGCCCAGCACGAGGGTCATGGCGAGCACCTGGTCACGCAGGCCGCCGTAGCGCATGCGCAGGGGGGCGTTGACATTTGCGGCAAGCAACCCGCCGAGGGTGGCGCCGGGCCAGGGGGAGCGCAGGGTGGTCTGCAGGCCAAGGGGGGCCAGGAAGGCGTGCAGGTCATCCAGGCGCATGCCGGCGCCGGCGGTGACGTAAAGATCTTCCGGCGCGCAGGCGCTGACGGAATTCAGCGCGCAGGTGGAGAGGACCCGGCCCGGCGGGGCATCTTCTAACGGACGTCCGGTGATGAGAAGGCTTTCGCCGGCACGGGATAGGGCCGCCAGGCCGGCAGCGGCGTCTTCAGGGGATTCGGGAGCCCAGCGGAGCGGGGGCAGGGCGGTTGACTGAACTGGCACGCCACGGGAAGTGTCCACCGTCTGATCCGGCGGCGGGAAGACCTTACCCGGGTTGAAGATGTCGAGCGGGTCGAAGACCTGTTTGATGGAGCGCATCACGTTGAGCTCCGCCGGGGAGTACATGAGGGACATATAGGGGCGCTTATCGATGCCGACCCCGTGCTCGCCGGTGATGCTGCCGCCCAGGGCAAGGACAGCCTGCATGAACTCGGCCCCGGCCTGATGGGTGCGGTGGAGCAGCTCGGGGTCGCGCGGGTCGGTGAGGATGAAGGGATGCAGGTTGCCATCGCCAGCATGGAAGACGTAGCCCACGCGTAGCTCGTATTTTTCGCAGATGCGGTTGGTCATTTCGAGGGCCTGGGCCAGAAGGCTGCGAGGGACGGTGCCGTCGAGAAGCAGATAGGCGGGAGCCAGGCGTGCCATGGCCCCGGCGGCGCTTTTGCGGCCAAACCAGATCTGGTCGCGCTCAGCAGCGGTGCGGGCGATGCGCAGGTCTGTACCGCCGTTCTGCTGCAGGATGCGGGTAATTTCATTCTCCTGTGGATCCAGGCTGGACGGGTATCCGTCCAGGTCGATGATGAGCACTGCGCCAGCGTGAATCGGGAGCCCGGGGTGGGCGTAATCCTCCACGATCCGGGCGATCTTCTGGTCCATCATTTCCATGGTAGCGGGCACCAGTCCGGCGGCGATCACAGCCGAGACAGCCCGACCGGCATGTTCGACCGATTCGAAAGCGGCCATGAGTGTGCGGATGGCGGGGGGCTGGCGCAGCAGGCGGAAGCGGATGCGGGAGATGGCGGCGAGGGTCCCCTCGCTGCCGGCGAGCAGGGCGTTGAAGTCGTACTCGGGGTAATCGAAGGCCGGGCCGCCAGTGGTGAGGATTTCACCGCTGGAGAGGACGAATTCGAGGCCGGTGATGTAATTGGTGGTCACGCCGTATTTGAAGCAGTGGGGACCACCGGCATTCTCGGCGACGTTGCCACCCAGGGTGGCGCTGCGCCCGCTGGCAGGATCCGGGGGGAAATACAGGCCGTGCCGCCTGACCTGTTCGTCCAGGTGCTGGTTGACCATGCCAGGCTCGACCAGGACGGAGCGGCCGGGGATATCGAGTTCCAGCAGGCGGTTGAGGCGCGAAAAGGCGAGGATCAGACCACCGTGTTCGGCGACCGCACCGCCGGAGAGGCCGGTCCCGGCGCCGCGCGAAACCACCGGCAGGCCCTGCCCGGCAGCCCAGCGCACGACCCGCTGTACATCGGCCGTGCTTTGCGGGAAGACGACCACATCCGGCGTCCCACGGTCGAGGGCAGCGTCGACTTCGTAGACGAGCAGTTCAGCGGGGTGGGAGAGCACCTGGCCAGGACCGAGGAGGGATGAGAGCTGTTGAAAATCTGGCTTATTGGGCATCAGTATCACTGCTCCTCCGCCAGGCGGTAGGACTCATCGAGCAGTTCGACGAGATGGACGACCTGCAGCGGGGACGCACTCTGACGGGCGCCGGAGAGAAGCTGGAAATGACAGCCGGTGTTGGTGGCCACCACTACCCCGGCGCCGGTACGAGCGATGTCGGCCATTTTCTCGGCGAGCACAGCCTGCGCGGTCTGGGGTTGAAGGATGTTGTAGACCCCGGCGGAGCCGCAGCAGCGGTCGGGACGCTCGAGCTCGACCAGCTCCAGGCCGGGGATGAGACGGAGGAGATCACGCGGCTGGCGAACGACCTTCTGGGCGTGGCGCAGGTGGCAGGAGTCCGCATAGGTAACCCGCCGGCGCAGGACGCCCTGGGGCGGGTGATGCAGGTGGCCGGCCAGAAACTCGCTGATATCCAGCACGCGGGCCGAGAAGCGGGCCGCTTTTTCAGCATAATCGGGATCTGCGGCCAATTCGCGAGCGTACTCTTTGAGGGCGGCGCCGCAGCCACCAGCGTTATTGATGATCGCCAGGAAGGCACCGTGCTCTGCCTCATATCTCTCAAAAGCGTCAATGTTCCGGCGGGCAAGTGCATGAGCACCATCCGTCTCGCCCAGGTGAAGAGAGGCAGCCCCGCAGCAGGTCTGGTCGAGCGGGAAGTGGACCTCGTAGCCGTTGCGCTGCAACACACGGATGGTGGCCTCGTTGATGCTGGCCAGGAAGGCTTCCTGAACGCAGCCGTAGAAGAAGGCCACCTGGCCGCGCTTTTGGCCCACTGCTGGAGCAGGCTGGCGGTAGTCGCGGTAGGACGCAGGCAGCGGCGGGAGCAACCCTTCCATAACCCGCAGCGGGGAGGGAAGAATGCCAAGCGAGCGCACCAGGCGCTGCAGGCCGAGGCGCTGGTAAACGCGCAGCAGCCGCGCCATGAGGCGCAGACGGTTGGTATGGGGCAGGAACTGGCGCAGGGCCAGCCAGCGAATGAACCTCTCCAGCCGCCCAGGAATGCGGGCACGCTGCAGGGTGGTCTGGGCGCCCTCGAGAATCAGGCCATACTGCACGCCGCTGGGGCAGGCGGTCTCACAGGCTCTGCAGCCCAGGCAGAGGTCGATATGTTCACGGAAGACGCCGTTCAGCTCAATGCGCCCGGTGGAGGCGGCGGATACCAGGGCGATGCGGCCGCGGGGCGAATCGGCCTCGGAACCGAAGACCGAGTAGGTGGGGCAGGCCTGCAGGCAGAGACCACAGTGAATGCACTGCTGGAGCAGGCGCTGGAAAGCAGGTGAACGGAGCTCGTCCAGAGGGGAGGCGGGCTGCAGGGTCACAGAAGCAGGAGCGCTGGCGTGAGCTTCACTCATACCGGGCTGGCCAGGGATGCGAACAGGGGCTGAACGGCTGGGGCTGTGTACACCGGGCGGCCGTCCATGAAGGTAGCCTGGAGATGTAAGGATGAGTCCCAGATCGCCAGGTCGGCCGGGCAGCCGGGGGCCAGACGACCCATCTCGCCTTCCAGGCCGAGGACAGCGGCAGGAGTGGATGTGGCCATCTGCAAGGCCTGGGCGGGTGAGCAGCCGCTGAAGGCGACCATGTTGCGCACGGCCTGATCCAGGCGCAGGATGCTGCCGGCGAGGGTCCCGTCGGCCAGACGGGCGGAGGTCTCATCGACGTATACGGTCTGGTCGCCGATGAGCGATTCGCCGGAGGGCATCCCCATCGCAGCCATGGCGTCGGTCACCAGGGCGATGCGTTCGGGGCCGAGCAGGCGGTAAGCGAGCCGGACCATGAGGGGGTGAACGTGAACGCCGTCGACGATCAGGCCGCAGCGGATGGTGTCGTTCACCAGCAGGGCGCCAACCAGGCCGGGGTCGCGGTGGTCCATGGGGCGCATGGCGTTGTAGAGATGGGTGGCGAGAGCTGCACCGGCCTCAACCGCCGCACAGGATTCTTGCGGGCCGGCAGCACTGTGACCGATCGAGACCACAACGCCGCGCTCACTCAGCCAGCGCACAGCCTGCAGCCCGTGCGCCCGTTCGGGCGCCAGGGTGAGCAGGCGTACGGCTTCGAGCGGCTGCAGCTGTTCGAGCGCTTCCAGCGTTGGATCGATGAACCATTCCTGGCGGTGAGCGCCTTTTTTTGCCGGATTGAGGAAGGGTCCTTCTACGTGTGCTCCCAGGATGCGGGCTCCGGTTTCACCCCCCTGCGACTGAGCCTGCTGCGCTATGCGAACCCGGTTGAGTTTTTCAATATAAGAATCAATCGGGCTGGTGATGAAGGTGGGGAGAAAGGCGGTCACACCGGTTTCGGGCAGACGACGGGCAACGGCCAGCAGGGAGGAAGGATCGCGGGTGAAATCATGACCGTAGGCACCGTTGAACTGCAGGTCGATCAACCCGGGGGAGACACCCCAGCCGTGACCGTCGATCAGGGGCAGGTCTGCCGGCAGCTCACGCTCCCGGCGTGGACCGGCGTAGTGGATCCTTCCCTGGCGAATCACGAGCAGAGCGTCATCGATCCGGGTTCCCCGGTCGTAGATGCTGATGGAGTGCAGGGCAAAGCCGGTGGTCATGCGCGATTTCACCTCCTGGGAAAAAGGGGCATCCGGGCCGGCTCAGCAGATGCCCCCGGCAGCGGTCTGTGCGGCGTTTCTACAGGCTGGCTTCGAACTTTTCGTAGTCGCGGAAGACCTCTTCGTTATTGGTCGGCGGCACCCCTGGAACGTTCGGAGACACGAATACGCGGGGCGGAAGTTTACCAAGCCGCGCCAGCTCTGCAGCGGTCTCGGCCACCAGAGACATGGAGATGGCCACAGCGGTGAGGGTGGAGCTGGCCGCGACATTGCCTTTCAACCCGTCTACGCTCACCAGGGCGTCTTCCGGCGGCGAGCAGTTGTCGATGACGATATCGGCGATGTCGTGAAGCGACTTCCCCGACGAGTGTTTTGGCTGGTTAATTTTACGGTTGGCAACCGAGGTGACCGCCACAACCGTTAGCCCTTTCTCTTTGGCCGTCAGGGCCATTTCAATGGGGGCGGCATTCATCCCACCGTGCGAGAAAACCAGCATGGTGTCGCGCTCATCCAGGTGATGAGAGAGCAGCACGTTCTTGATGTAACCCTCCTCACGTTCCAGCCAGAGCAGTTCACGGGCACCGCCGGGCCCGGTTATATTAAACCACATCAGGCGGGGATCCATAATCGGATGAAAGCCTGGATACGAACCGTAGCGAGGGAAGATATCCAGGACGGGGATGACCGAGTGCCCTGATCCGAAGAGGTGCACAGCGCGGCCGGCGGCGATCGAAGCAGCCATCGCGCGGGCAGCGCGCTGGATGGCGTCCATCTGCGTGGTGCGTATTTTTTCGATGAGTTTTTCGGCTTCACAGAGATACTGATTGGCGGACATGAAAAAGTTCTCCTTTTACAAGTTGTTTTATTCCCATGAGAGAAGACCGATATACGACTACTGGTGATTGAAATCAGCCTTTGACAGCCCCGGCGGTCAGACCCGAGACAATGTAGCGCTGGAGTAAAAAGGCGATGATCAGCGGGGGGATGCTGCCGATGACCCCACCGGTCATCATCAGGCCGTAGTCGATGCCCGACTGCGTACTGAACTCGGTGACGATGACGGTAATCGTCTTGGTGCGTGAGGCGGTGAAGATCAGGGCCATGAAAAATTCGTTCCAGGTGTAGAGAAAGGAAAAGGCGGCCACAGCCACCAGCCCGGGGCCGGAGATGGGCAGGACGACGCGCAGCAGGGCCTGAAAGCGCGAGCAGCCGTCGATCATGGCAGCCTCTTCCAGTTCTTCGGGCAGGGTCTGGAAGTAGCTGAACATGATCCAGATCACGGTGGGCAGCATGAAGCCCGAATAGAGCAGGATCATGCCGTGATAAGTGTCCATCCAGTCCAGGGTCTGCATCACCAGGTAGAGCGGGATGATGATGACGATGATAGGCATCATCTGGGCGGAAAGCATGCTGAAGAGGAAGTGCTGGCGGCCGGGGACCGGAAGGCGAACCAGGGCATAGGCGGCGGAGGCGCCGGCAACGATACAGATGAGGGTGACGGTGGTGCTGATCACCAGGCTGTTTTTTAGGGAGTCCAGGAATTTGACGGCAGCAATGGGTATGGACTGCCCTTCGCTGGGACCAAAGATCAGAGCGCGGTAGCGGCTGAGGGTGGGATTCTGGGGAATCCAGTGCGGGGGCGTGGTGGCAAGCTCGGCGGGCGGCGAGATGCTGGAGATGACCATCCATGTGAAAGGAGCGAGGATGGCGAAGACCAGCAGCGCGACCAGAATGTAGAAAAAGAGCGGGCCGAGAGCTTTGTGGGCAAACTGGAGGGCGTTAACCTGTACGCTGCGGGCGCCGGCCAGTTTCACAGGGGTATCCATCAGTACTTTACCTCCCGGTAGAGGGCGCGCTGATAGAAGATCACCAGGAGCAGCACGGCGAAGGTCATGATGTACGCCACGGCGGCCCCGCGCCCCAGCTGGAGCGAGACGAAGGACTTGACGTAGGTGTAGTAACCCAGGACGGCCGTGCCGTTGGACGGTCCACCGGCGGTAAGGGTGTAGATCAGGTCAAAGCTCTTCAGAGCCCAGATGGTGCGTAGCGCGACGGCCACGAACAGGGTGGGACGGATGAGGGGCAGGGTGATGTGGAAGAAAGATTGCACAGGGCTGGAACCGTCCACCCGGGCGGCTTCGTAGAGTTCGTGGGGGATGGTCTGCAGTGCAGCCAGGAAGAGCAGCATGATGAACGGCGTCTCTTTCCAGATGTCTGCGATGGTGACCATGGCGAGGGCCAGGTCCGGGCTGCCCAACCAGACGATGTAGCGGTCGATGATGCCCAGCGAGTAAAGCAGCCCATTGAGCGAGCCGTAGCTGGGATTGAGAATCCACTTCCACATGATGCCGTTGACCACGGAGGGAATGGCCCAGGGCAGCAGCGCCAGCATGCGCACCAGCCAGCGGCCGCGGAAGGGGCGGTTGAGCAGCAGCGCGATCCCGATCGCCAGGGTGATTTCAATGGTCACCGCGGCGATGACAAAGATCAGGGTGATGCGCACGCTGTCGAGGAACAGCGGGTCGGTAAGGATAAAGCGGTAATTTTCCAGCCCCAGAAACGGGTGTCCCTCCTGGGGGCGGGTCAGGTTCCAGCCGATCAGGCTGATCCAGAATGAACGCAGAAACGGATAGACCGTTACCACAGCGATGATGAGCACAGCAGGCGCCATGAGCAGGATGGTCAGGAGTATCTCCTCCCGCCTGCGGCGGCTGATCCCTCTCTTCTGCGGTTTCGATAAGGCGGTTGAAGCCACAATTCACCTTCGCTGGCGCCCGCTGCCCATACATGCCGTACCATTCAAGAGCAGCGGGCGAGAAAATTCGCCTGCTGGAGCGGAGCTGATACCAGAGAAAGGGGGGAGGACGGACCTCCTCCCCCCTGTAAGGCGATGGTTATTGATTCTTCAGGCGGTTGGTCTCTTCCACCAGCCAGTCAACCGCTTCCTGAGCGGTCTTGCGGCCGCCCATTACGTCCTGGACGGCGGAGGCAGCCGAGCGGCGCCATTCCTCGAACCAGGGGAACTGGGGCGGGAACTCGCCGTAGGAGACCTGCTCTGCCAGGACTTCGAAGCCAGGCCAGGCAGCGGCGATGTCGGCATCGGTGAATAGAGCGGTGCGGGTGGGAAGATTGGCCCCCTCAATGGCGTGGTGCTTCTGGGCTTCTTCGCTGGTCAGATACATGATGAACTGCTTGGCGACCTCTTTGTTCTCGGAAGTGCGCAGCAGCCCCAGGCCGCCGGCGTAGATGTAGCCGCCGCTGCGCTGCTCGGCCGTGCCAGGGATGAGCATGATACCGGTCTTGCCGGTGACGCCGGAAAGTTCGGTGTTGGAGTTCGCCTGGGTCACCGACCAGGTGGAGTCGAGCAGGAAAGCGGTCTTGCCGGTGCCGAACTCGATCAGGGTTTCGTAGTCATCCAGGGCGATGCCGGCCGGATCGAAGTAGCCTTCCGCCATAGCTGTTTCGAACATCTGCAGGGTCCGCAGGGCGATGTCATCGTTCTGGAAGACGGGATTGCCATCGGCGTCAAAGAACTCGCCGCCGCTGCTCTTAACCATGGTGCCCCAATTGTAGTAGAAGTTGCCCGGGTATTTGGCGCTGGGAGAGAAGCAGAACTCGGCTGCGCCGGAGGTCTTGATCGCTTCGCAGGCGGCCATGAAGTCATCCCAGGTGAGGATCTCAGCGGGGTTGACGCCGGCCGCTTCCAGGATCTCGGTGTTGTAGGCCATGTGAGCGCCGCCCGAATACCAGGGCACAGCGATCAGGTCCCCGTCGAAGGTATACAGGTCGACGACGGACTCGAGCCACTGGCTGCGCTCAGAATCCGGAATCAGGTCGTTCACAGGCTCAAACCAATCGCCGGCAGCAAACTCAGCCGCGTTGGCATTGGGGATGAAGACGATATCGTAACCACCGCCGCCGCTTGCCAGGGTGGTAACGGTTTTATCGTGGATCTCAGCCCAGCCAACGAAGTCGACCTGAACGAAGTGGCCGGTCTCCTGCTGGAACTTCTCGGCGTAGAGGGCGACATTGCCGCCTTCGTCGGGTCGAATCAATACGTGAATGGTAACGGGTTCGCTGCCTGTCTGAGGCACGTCCCCGGTGACAGCGGGTTCCTCAGGCTGGGGGGCTTCGGTCTCCGGAGCAGGCGCCTGGGGCTGTTCGGTTTCGGGGCTGGCGGTGGGGGAGGCGCAGGCGGCGAGAAGAAGCGCGAGCACGGTTAGGCTGAGCAGCAGTCTGAAAATGGGGGTTTTCATCCTATTTCCTCCTCTGAAACTCTTTTACGGACGGCTTTAAAAATCAAATGCGCTTATATGGACCGGGGGTAGGTGGAAATCGATCTTTCTAACGCCTCCTTTCAGGGGGATGAACCGGGGACGGTACGCAGCAGAACGGCGCGAGCAGCGCCGTACAGGCCGGCATCCGGACCCAGGCGGGATGAAGTGATCACCACAGAGCCGGCCGATGCCGGCTGGGCCCAGCGGGCGACGACATTTTTTACATGCGGAAGCAGCTCGGGCTGGCGGCCGACAGAACCGCCCAACACCACGATCTCGGGATTGACCAGACTGATCACGTTTGCCACCCCCAGGCCGATGAGCTGCGCAGTCTCGGTGACCAGGCGGCAGGCGAGGGGATCCTCCTGACGGGCAGCGGCGAAAATGTCGCGCGCGCTGAGCGTCTGCGGGTCGATCTGGTGCAGGGAGGAAGATGGATATTGTTCCAGCAGGCGGCGTGCCCGGCGAGCAATTCCCGGTCCGGCAGCCAGGGATTCCCAGTGGCCGATGGAACTGCCGTGGGGATCGCTGGCCTCCGGGTCGCTGGTCAGCGCAAACCAGCCGGCCGCGCCAGCCAGACGGTCGTGCCCGCGGTAGAGGCGGCCGTCGAGTATCAATCCACCGCCTATGCCCGTACCGACGATGATCATGGCGACGGAGCTGTAGCCGCGCCCGGCACCGAGCCACCACTCACCCAGCACAGCCGTGTGTCCGTCGTATTCGACAAAGACCGGAAGCCCCAGGGCCTGTTCGATGGATGTGCGAAGGGGTACATCGCGCCAGCCGTTCAGGTTGGGCGCCCAGATCACAAAGTCAGTGTCCGGTTCGAGGACAGCGGGGATCCCAATGCCGACGCCCAGCGGACGGGCGGCTGCGCCGCTGCGCAGGTGGTCAAGCATGCGCACGATCTGGGCGATGAGCGGCTGGGGGCCGTCCTGGCTGGTGGGTTCTTCGAGGCGTTCGAGAATGCGGCCGTCCTGCGTGAGGCGGGCAGCGGCCACCTTCGTGCCCCCCAGGTCAACAGCCAGCAGGGTGTGAGCATCGTCAGTCATGGGGCTGATCCTGACCGGCAGAATCCGGTGATACGATGACCTTCAGCCCGTTCGGGCTGCGTTTGCCGAGTAAATAATCAGGAAGCTCCTCCAGGCTTACCGGGGGTGCACTCAGGGCGGACAGGTCCAACTGGCAGGAGCACAGCAGGGTATACGCGGCAGTAAATGAGGCTGGGGTCATGCCGGAAGATGCCAGAATGGTGAGTTCGCGGGTGAACAGCTTCTGGGGAGAAATGGTGATGTGTGCGGAAGGGGAGGATACGCCGAAGAGCAGAACTCGGGCACGAGGGCCGGCCCAATCCAGCAGGCGTTCAATCGATACGGGCTGGCCCGTGGTATCGATGAGTGCGGCGATGCTGCCGCCCGCCCAGGCTTGAAGGGCAGAGGCGATGTCGGAGACAGGCCCGGTGCGTGGGACCACCCACCCGGCCTGTGCGCCCATGGCCTGCGCAGCATCGACCCGGTCCGGATTGGGGTCGACGACGGCTACTTGTTTGCCCCAGGCCGCCAGCACCTGGACCATGAGCCGGCCCAGGACGCCGGCGCCGGATACCAGCACCGGATCCGGTGTATCCCTGCCACCCAGCTGTTCGAGGGCCTGGAGCACACAGGCAAGCGGCTCGAGCCAGACCGCGTCCAGCAGCGGCAGTCCATCCAGGGGAACCAGCTGCTCCACACGGACGATGGTGTATCCCGCAAAACCACCGTCGTGGGTGTTGCCCAGACATTCAAAGTTCTGACACAACTGCGGCTGACCCTGACGGCACATGCTGCAGGTCCCGCAGAAGCGCGCCGGCATCACGCCGCAGGTTTTCCCGGTCCAGTCCGGGGACACGCCGGGCCCGGTCGCTTGAACAACCCCAGCCAGTTCATGACCCAGGATGCGCGGCGAAGGCACAGTGAAATGCCCCTGAACAATGTGGCGATCGGTGGTGCACATGCCTGCCAGGAGCACTTTAAGCAGTACTTCACCGTCCCCGGGAACCGGGATCTGAGCCCTGGTAAGGCGAACCTCACCGGGCAGGAAGTAGGTCACAGACTGCATAACAGGTGACAGCCTTTTCAGGGGTTCAATGTGGTAATGCGCTGGCGTCCAATGTAGAGCGCCAGGCCCTTGCCGCGGTAGACGGTGCGGACCGTCTCGATCACTTCAAAGGACTCAGTGAAGGTGATGCCGCGCACCACCAGCACCGGGGCGTTTTTATCGAGCTGAAGGGCCTGCGCCTCTTCGGCCGATGCGCTGGTCGCTTCAATTTCGGCCTCCGTCCAGGCCGGATGGATATAGTACTTTTCGCGCAGAATGGAGTAAAGCGACTGGTCGCGCATGTCTTCCTGCTCCAGTCCAGGCACCAGCCGGGCAGGGATGTAGGAAGACTGCAGGGCAACGGGCTTCCCGTCTGCCATGCGGACACGCACCAGGTGGAGGGCCTGTTCCTCCGGCCCCAGCTTGAGCACTTTCTGGGTCTCCTCATCGACGGTGACCAGCTTCTGGACGAGCACCTGCGAACTGGGATGCATCCCGCGCGAGCGCAGGTCATCGCTGAAGCTGGTGAAGCCGATCAGGCCGCGCATGCGGGCTTCTGCCACGAAAGTCCCCCGGCCCTGTTCGCGGTAGACCAGCCCTTTTTCGACCAGAGCATCGATGGCCTGGCGGGCAGTAATACGGCTGACTTTCAGTCCTTCGGCCAGTTCGCGCTCGGGAGGTAAGCGGTCGCCGGCTTTTAGCTGGCCGGAGGTAATCTGCTCCACCAGCCGGTGATAAAGCTGGCTGTAGAGCGGTACTGAACTGTGTTTATCCAGTGGACGGAGCGGCACGCTGGATTCTCCCCTTGAAAATTGGTTATATCATTATAAACAATTATACAGAAGTTTTCCGGCGAGTCAATAAGCAGCGGTTCCAGGGATAGAAACGGACAAATAAAGTCCTTATTGACTTTTTTATATCTTTTTCTATAATCTAATTAAGATCGAAACAGGAATATATACATAAAAAGGGTTTTTCCTGTTTTAAAAGTACTGCCGGCCTGATGCGGGGATACAAACAGAGATGAACGGCCTACCTTCAAACCGGGTGCTCGAACTTGTTGGATCTGACGACAACCTGAGCCAATTAGAAGCAGTCACGAAGGCATTGGGATCGGATACGCGCCTGCAGATCCTGCGGTTCTTAGGCACGCATACCTGCAGCCTGCTGGAAATCGCCGAGGCCCTGGGACTGCCCCAATCCACTGCCACGCTGCACATCAAAATACTGGAGAATGCCGGGCTGATCAAAACAGACCTGGAGCCTGCCAAACGCGGCGTGCAGAAGGTGTGTGCACGCGTATACGACCGCATTGTGGTGCAGCTTCCAGCGGATGTACAAGAGCAGGAAGTTGTGCAGCAGGTTTCGATGCCGCTGGGAGCGTATGTCGAGGCGAACGTCATGCCCACCTGTGGACTGCTGAGTGAGGAGGGGATCATCGGTCATCTGGATGATCCGGCCTCCTTTTTTGAGCCTGACCGGATGCGGGCGCAGCTGCTGTGGTTTCGCAGCGGATTTGTGGAATACCGCTTCCCACGGCGGCAGCCGTTGAGCGGCCATCTGGCGGGGCTGGAACTGAGCTTCGAAGTCTGTTCGGAAGCGCCGCTGCATCACGAAAGCTGGCCTTCGGATATTACGGTCTGGATCAACGGGATGGAAATTGGAACGTGGACCAGCCCGGCGGATTTCGGTGGGGAACGCGGCTTCCTCACACCCGCGTGGTGGGACACCAACAACACCCAGTACGGGTTGCTGAAAATCTGGAAAATCAACGCGAACGGCACTTATGTGGATGGGATCAGGGTATCACCGGTCACTCTACACGACCTGAAACTGGAGCAATCACCTGCTATTGCAGTGCGCATTGGGGTAAAAGAGGACGCGCGGCATCCAGGGGGCGTTAACCTGTTCGGCAGCCGGTTCGGCAACTACCCGCAGGACATCATCCTCAAGCTAATCTATTCTTGAACCAGACTTCTATATATAAGGAGGGGTGAAGCAAAAGGAAGACGTTCGGGCGAGGATCTGTACGAGTCGTTTTTTATCCGCAAACTGATTAGAGGAGATGAGAGTGATGAATAAGATCGTTCGCAATCTGATCCCTTTGCTGCTCATTCTGAGTTTGCTGCTGGCAGCCTGCGGCGGAGGCGCCCTATCACCCACCCCGGGTTCGGAGCAGGAGGCTCCGTCCGGTGAAACGGAAGGAAGCGGTGAAGTTGCCGGGGGTGACACTACCTGCGGCCCTGTCGAACTGCAGTACTGGAACCCCTTCACCGGACCCGACGGGCCATACATGGGCGAGATGGTCAACCAGTTCAACGCCGAGCACCCGGATATCCAGGTTACGATGACCAGCCAGGGTGAATACTACACCCAGCTGCAGACTGCGGCCGCAGCCGGAACGCTGCCGGATATCGCTATTGTGCACGCCGATCAGGTGGCCACGCAGGCGTTCCGCAATGTGCTGTCGCCGATCGACGATATGGTCGCCGAGATGGGTCTCGACGGATCGGACTTCCCCGAGGCAGTATGGAATGCGGGGGAAGTTGCCGGGCGGCGCTATTCTATCCCGCTGGATATCCACCCGATGACAATGTTCTACAACGCCGATATGCTGCGCGAAGCCGGATTTGAAAACCCGCCCACAACCGGCGAAGAGTTCGTTGAAATGGCAGCGGCGATGACCACCAACGGCACGAAGGGCTTTGACATCACCGGCGGTTTCCCGGTGCGCCAGATTTTCGAGATGCTGCTTGCCCAGTTCGGCGGCCAGCCGTTCAATGAAGACGGTACGGAGGCCACCTGGAACAGCGAGGCCGGCGTGCAGGCGCTGCAGTGGATGAAAGACGCCCAGACGAACTGGTCGGACCCGAACCTGGAGGTGGACGCCGAGCTGGCAGCTTTCAAGGCGGGTACGGTGGGCCTGATCTGGAACGGCATCTGGCAGACCACCAATGTGACCGGCGATGCAGTTGAATTCGACGGGCGCGCCACAGCCGTCCCGCAGATCGGACCGCAGCCGGCGGTATGGGCCGGGTCGCACCAGTTCACCCTGCCTATCCAGGCCAATCCGGACCCCTGTAAACGGGAGGCAGCCGGTGTATTCATCCAGTACATCCTGGATAACTCTGTGACCTGGGCGCAGGCCGGCCAGATCCCGGCGAGCAGCTCGGTGCGCAGCAGCGAAGAGTTCCAGGCAGTGATGCCGCAGGCCGCGATCGCACCATCGGTTGAGAATGCCGTCTTCCCGCCCTCGGTCCCGGGCATCACCGATGCTTACGCACCTCTGGACGACGCCGTGGGCTCGATCATGAACGGCACCGCGACAGACATTCAGGCTGCGCTGGATGACGCTGCCGCACGCGCGAAAGAGATCCTAGATCAAAACGCTGCCACCTACGGGGATGCCCCAGGCGGTGGACAATAATTCTATGAACCTGGAGAGCGGGGTGACCTCACCCCGCTCTCCAGGCTGCATCCTTTCTGAATACTCCTCCATCGAAGCTGTTGAAGGAAGGAACCTGCTCGATTTAACGGGAAAGGTGAGTGGTTATGACTACTGCAGCTCAGCCAATCTCTACTGAGAAGGCCGGACCACGCTGGAGGAAATTCGACTTTACTCCTTACCTGTTTATCCTGCCCCATCTGTTTTTTTTCGCCATTTTTGTCGCTTACCCCTTTTTCAACGGCCTGTATATCAGCTTTCACAACTTCGACTATCTGCGCCCGGAGGCGACCCAGTTTGTGGGCCTGAAGAACTACATTGATCTGTTCACACCTGGCACGGTAAAGTTCAACGAATTCTGGAATTCACTCGGCAACACGGTAGAGTTCGTTCTGATGAGTGTGCCGTTCCTGGTGCTCATCCCGCTGGGGCTGGCCGTACTGTTGAATTCAAAAACGCCCGGGCGCAACTTCTTCAGGGCGGTTTATTTTGCTCCATGGGTGCTTTCGGTGGCGGTCGTTTCGCTGATCTGGTGGTGGATCCTGCAGAGTCAGGGTGGGCTGATGAACTACTATCTGGCGCGATTGGGCATCACGGGACCGCGCTGGCTCTCGACCATGCCGTGGGCGATGATTTCGATCGTGATCGCCACAGTATGGTGGACGATGGGGTTCAATATGATCATCCTGCTGGCAGCACTGCAGGATATTCCGGAGCACCTGTACGAGGCGGCAGCGATTGACGGGGCGAACGGCTGGCAGCAGTTCCGGTACGTCACCCTGCCGATGCTGCAGCCGGTGCTGCTGTTTATCATCACGACGACGATCATTGCTTCGTTTAACCTGTTCGGGCAGCCGCTGATGATGACTCGCGGTGATCCGCGTTTGCCGAGCGGCGGCGGGGCGACTGAACCGGTGATGCTGCGGATCTTCCGTGAAGGCTTTGAGCGCCCCTTCCAGGGCAGTGCCTCGGCCATGTCGTTTATCGTGGCGATGATTATGATTGCTGTTTCTTATTTGAACTTCAAGATTTTCCGCCGTCGAGATGATCTGGAGGCGTAAAGATGACCGATACTTTCACTGGTGAACGCTTACCACAGGCAGTTCCGGTGCGGCAGGGTTATCACCGCAGCCAGCTCGCCGGCCGCATCCTGCGGTTCGTACTCATGACCCTGGTTGCTCTGGTGGTGCTGATTCCGCTCGTCTGGATGCTTTCCACGTCGTTAAAGCCCAAGTCGCAGTTGTTCAGCCAGACGATCGACTGGATCCCCAGAACGATCACTCTTGAGAATTACAGCAAGATCCTGAGCAATCCATCGACCCCGATCGACCGCTGGTTTATCAACAGCCTGATTATCGCCATCATTCACACGGTGGTGACGATTGCGCTGGCCTCGATGGCAGCGTATGCCTATGCGCGGTTGAAATTCCCCGGCCGGAAAGTGTTGTTTGGCCTGCTGCTGGCAACCCTATTCCTCCCGGGGATCATGTTCCTGGTGCCGAACTTCGTCACCGTACACCGTCTGGGCCTGCTGGACAACTTCCTGGGGGTGCTGCTGCCCAGCTTCGCGGTGGTGTTCCCGGTGTTCTTCATGCGCCAGTTCTTTGAGAGCATCCCGCACGAGCTGGAGGAGGCGGCGAAGATCGACGGAGCCAGCACCTTCCAGGTGTTCTATATGATCGTGCTGCCGCTGGCCAAGCCGGCGCTGGCTACCCTGGCGGTGATCGAGTTCCTGGCCTCCTGGAACGATTTCCTGTGGCCGCTGCTGGTGCTGAAGGACCGCCAGCTGCAGACACTGCCGCCGGGACTGCGGACGCTGCAGGGAGCTTACACGTCGGAATACGGGCTGATGATGGCCGGGGCGGTGATCGTAGCCGTGCCGGTGCTGGTTCTGTATGTGTTCCTGCAGCGCTTCATCGTTCAGAGCGTTGCCACCACCGGGCTGAAGGGTTAGCGATGAAACGCAGCGCCCTGCTGTCTCTGCTGGTCATCATCTTTAGCCTTTCGGGCTGCGCACGTGCCGCAGAAACGCCCACTGCACCCGGCACGGCTGCTGCGACCAGCGCTCCAGCCGGGACCTCCGGAACGCAGGGAGCGAACGCAAGCGGAGAGGACACCTTTACGAACCCCGTGCTGCGTTATAACTTCCCAGATCCCTTCTTACTGAAAGAAGGGGATACCTGGTATGCATACGCGACCAACGGGGCCAGCCGCAATGTGCAGATGGCGACATCCACGGATCTGGTGACCTGGAAGATCCAGAGCGATGCGATGCCGGCGCTGGCGTCGTGGGTGCAGTTCAGTTCGGCGGATGTGTGGGCCCCAGAGGTGATGAAGATCGGTGAGCGCTACAACCTGTATTACACGGCGCGCGACAAAGCCTCCGGAAAGCAGTGTGTGGGCGTGGCAGTGAGCGACCGGCCGGAGGGTAAGTTCCGCGATGAGCGCGACAGCCCGCTGGTCTGCCAGAGCGATGAGGGCGGGACGATCGATGCCAGCCCGTTCCGCGATGGGGACAGGCTCTATCTGTATTTCAAGAACGACGGCAACTGCTGTGGTTATCCGACTTATATCTACGTACAGGAAATGGCCCCGGACGGGTTGAGCCTGGTGGGAGAGCCGGTGCGTCTGCTGCGCAACGATAAACCCTGGGAAGGACATGTAATCGAAGCGCCTACCATGGTGAAGAAGGAGGAACAGTATTATCTGTTTTTCAGCGCAAACAACTTTGGCGGGTATGAGTACGCAGTCGGGTACGCCACCTGTGAGACGGCAACCGGCCCGTGTGAGGACGCGCCCGAGAACCCGATCCTCTCCAGCCGCATGGACGAGCAGCCCCTGGTCGTTGGCCCGGGGCACCAGACCATCATCGAGGTGGATGGCCAGGACTGGCTGGTCTACCATGCCTGGGAGGTGCTCTCCTCCGGAACACGGGGGAACAACCGCTTCATGTGGATGGACCGGCTGGAGTGGGTAGACGGCAAGCCGGAAGTGCTGGGGCCAACGACCGATCCGCAGCCGAGACCGCTCGGTGATTCATGAGCGGCCTGCGTAAGGCCGCGTCCGGTAAAGCAAAACAAAAGGGGGATAAGGATCAAGGAGATGTCACGGCATCTCAGAAGCCGCCCGCGAGGTCGTGCAGGGGCGGATGCAGCGATGTGTTTTCACCAGCAGAGATGAACCTGCCAGCGTGTCTAAATATGCCAAACCGAATATAATATCCGGGTCCCACGCAGATCAAAACCTGAAAAAGTTTTTGCGATTTCGACGCGCTGGATGATCCTTTTGAATGGGCAGGTACAACCATTGGAAGCAATAAAAACCATACGAACACGTATTTCTCTGGACGGTACATGGCTGCTGCATCTGGATCGAGATGAAAGCCTGCAACCTGATGACCTTGAACAGGTCCCCGCGGTCACCGTAGAAACACCGGCCCCCTGGCAGTCTCAAAGCGATGAACTGCGCAGCTATACCGGCACGGTATGGTACCGGCGCGAGTTTGAAGCCCCAGCGGGATGGGAAGATGGCCGGGTGATTCTGGGATTTGGAGCGGTGGACTACTTTGCCGAGGTATGGGTCAACGACCGGCGAGTTGGCGAGCATGAAGGGGGATACCTGCCATTTGAACTGGACATCACCGATGCCGTTCTGCCGGGGAGAAACCGGCTGGCTGTGCGCGTCAGCGATCCTGATACGATCTTCCCTGAAATCCCGCACGGTAAACAGTCATGGTACGGACCGCTCTCAGGGATCTGGCAGCCGGTGTGGCTGGAGGTACGCCCAAAAGTACACCTGAAGCGGGTGAAGATTACGCCCCACGCTGAAACGGGAGAAGTGCTGATCGAGGTGAGCCTGCATGGAGAGCTGTCCGCGGAGCAGCAGCTGAGCTACCGGGTTTTCTCACCGCAGGGCGAGCTGTCAGCATCCCTGCGCAGCCAGGACACGCAGGTCGTCCTGGATGTGCCCGACGTACAGCGCTGGGATGTGGATGCGCCCAACCTGTATAAACTTGAGGTCAGCATCGAGGGCGGAGAGGCAGACGGGCTGAGCGACACCTTCGGTTTTCGCACCGTCGGCACAAAGGACGGCCAGATCCTGTTAAACGGGAGACCGCTCTTTTTGCGCGGGGCACTGGATCAGGATTATTATCCGGACCTGATCTGCACACCGCCTTCGGAAGAATATCTTGAAGAGCAGTTCCGCAAGGCCCGTGCCATGGGGTTGAACTGCCTGCGCATCCATATCAAGGTGGCCGATCCGCGCTATTACGCTGCGGCAGACCGGGTGGGGATACTGATCTGGACGGAACTGCCGAACTGGCAGGTGCTGACAGAAGATGCGAAGCGGCGGGCGCGTGAAACCCTGGACGGCATGGTGGAGCGAGACTGGAACCACCCGTCGATCGTAATCTGGACGATTGTCAACGAAAGCTGGGGCGTGGACCTAACGAATCCCGATCACCGCGCCTGGTTGGGTGAGATGTACGATCACCTTAAGGCGCTGGACCCTTACCGGCTTGTGGTTGGTAATTCGGCCTGCTGGGGCAACTTTCAGGTGGTCACGGATATCGCTGATTTTCATAATTATTATGCCATGCCGGACCATTACCAGAAGTGGAAAAGCTGGGTGGAGAGTTTTGCCGGCCGGCCGGCGTGGACCTATGCGCGCCCCTATCCGGGAAACCGGAAGTGGCGGGAGTTTCTGAAGAACCCGTGGAGGCAAATGGATATCGAACATGCCCGCGAGGTGCGCGCACGAGGCGACGAACCGCTGGTCGTTTCAGAGTTCGGCAACTGGGGCCTGCCGGATGTTGATAAGCTGTACGCTCACTACGGAGGAGAGCCCTGGTGGTTCGAGACCGGGCATGAATGGGGCGAGGGTGTGGTTTACCCGCACAATATCGAAGGCCGTTTCGAGACTTTTCACCTGGACAGGGTCTTCCCTACTTTAAAGGATCTGGCGCAGGCCAGCCAGCGGATGCAGTTCCAGGCGATGAAGTATGAGATCGAGGAGATGCGCCGGCATCCCAGCCTTGCCGGTTACGTGATTACCGAGTTCACGGATGTGCACTGGGAGTGCAACGGGCTGCTGGATATGCTGCGCAATCCAAAGCTCTATTTCGAGGATTTCGCGGTCATCAACAGCGACGATCTGATCGTTCCGCAATGGAACCGGCTGTCCTACCGGGAAAGTGAACCGGTCCGGGTGCCGCTTCTGCTCTCTCATTATTCCGAAAGGGATTTGAACGACTGCCGGCTGGAATGGCGGCTTGAGATCCCCGGCGGACCGCAGGGCGAGTTGAAGGGACTGAAGCCGCAGCGCGCCGGGGTGAGCCGGTTGGGGACGATACGCTTCGAGGCTCCGCTGGTAAGCCAACCCACACGCGCCCGGCTGGACCTGCGTCTGGTCGACCGGAACGGGCAGACGGCCGGGGAAAACTTCCTGGAGCTGTTCTTCTTCCCCGCGGGCCGGCCGCAGGCCGCGGACAAGCGCATCTACGCCCCTGCCCTGGAGAAAGAACTGGATGCACTGGGTTACTGCGTGGTGGATCAACCGGGTGAGGCAGACCTGGCCGCGGCGGCGGTGATGACGGACGAACTGCGCGAGTACCTGCTGCAGGGCGGAAAAGTGCTGTTTCTGGCCGAGAGCGATAACAGTTTGCAGACCTATCTGGGGACGGTTGATGTCGTACCACGACGCAGCAGGAGCTGGCAGGGAGACTGGGCCAGCAGCCTGAGCTGGGTACGGCGTGATACGGTGTTCAGGAGGCTGCCTGTGGATCGAGTGGTTGATTTCGCTTTTGCCGGCCTGACACCGGAGCACGTCATCACCGGCCTGAGCAGTCACGAGTTTGCCAATCAGGTTCATGCCGGCCTGACGGTGGGCTGGCTGCACCGCACGGTGGCACTGGTGGCCGAGCGCCGGCACGGAAAAGGGCACATCCTCATATCCACGTTCCGGCTGAGGCGCAGCCTGACCCGCAATCCCATGGCAGCGCTGATGCTGGATGAGATGATCTATTATCTGAGCGCAAAGTAGGGAGGCAGGGAGAGCGCGCGATGCCGTGCTCGCCAATGGAATGGAAGATGGGTTGAACGAATCCTATGAGCGCCTGGAGAAGGTGCTGGCAGGACAACAGTCTTCTCCAATATGAAAAGGACAGGTATCTTAACCCGGGATGGACAGTCGGGTTTTTCTGACTGTCCATCCCGGGCATAGTTTTGGGGAATATTTGAAAATCAGACAGGGAGGAAACGAAATGGGTACAGTAACTTCTAGGGATGGTACGAAAATCGCATACGACCGGCTGGGGAGCGGGCCAGCGGTTATTCTGGTGGACGGGGCTCTTGTATACCGGGCGAACTGGGGACTGGTCCCGCTGGCGGAGAAGCTTGCCGATCAGTTCACCGTTTTTACGTATGACCGGCGCGGACGAGGCGAGAGCGGGGACACGCTGCCGTACGCTCTGGAGAAAGAAATCGAGGACATTGATGCCCTGATCGAAGCGGCGGGAGGCAGGGCGTTTGTTTACGGGATATCCTCCGGGGCAGCACTGGCCCTGGAGATGCAGCTGCAGCTGGGTGAGCGCATCCAGAAGCTGGCCCTGTACGAACCGCCCTACAACGCGGACCCGATCGCCCGCGAGCAGTGGAAGGAATACAGCCGAAAATTGAATGAGGTCCTGCAGGAAGGCCGCAAAGGCGACGCCGTGGCGATTTTCATGCAGTTAACCGGAGCCAGGCCAGAGGATGTGGAGGGGATGCGCCAGGCGCCGATCTGGCCGCTTTTCGAGGCGGTGGGGCATACGCTGGCCTATGATGCCGCTGCAATGGGCGAAGAAGCCGATGTGCCCGTGGAGCGAGCCAGGAATGTGAATGTACCCGTGCTGGTGATTGCGGGAGGAGCGAGTTATCCGTTTATGCAGGAGACGGCGAAGAAGCTGGCAGAAGCCATGCCGCAGGGCCAGCTGCGCATCCTTGAGGGGCAGACGCACGAAGTCTCGGAGGATGTCCTGGCGCCGGTGTTGGAGGACTTTTTCGGTTGATTCTGGCTGCTCACAGGCGCTTTGAGCGAAAGTCCGAAATATCGTGTGCGAAGCAACCTGCGGCAGCATCAAAGATCAAGGTTGAAATGCGGGGGTAATATTATGTTGGTAGAATTATTGACACCGGGCGGCGTTGTCTTGCTCACCGGGAAGGTACCCGGGCGAAAAGACTGATTATAAGGAGGAAAACATGAACACCAGTGGATGGACCTGGGCCGATCTCCGAGGTGAGAACCTGAACCTGCTGCAGGAGGCCGAAAACACTCTGGGAGAAGGGGTTGACGTCCTGCTGGCTTACCAGACCAGCGGTCTCCCGGAGTTCGAATCGCTCAGCTTTGCGCTGGGGAACCTGAAGGTA
>Ga0134096_1000731_pt1 | contig 32590 bp, 60 predicted proteins | sample 7_2taG_FD_94448 | JGI IMG/M metagenome (GOLD analysis project Ga0134096, IMG submission 94448) | Switchgrass degrading microbial communities from high solid loading bioreactors in New Hampshire, USA - 7_21_20_110_A3 metaG | ecosystem: Engineered > Bioreactor > Semi-continuous > Anaerobic >... | reverse complement strand
TGTCCTGCTGGTTCAGTTAGTTTAATAAAACCACTACGTACTTCCATTTCAAGATTAATCATTTCAGTAATTAATCTTGTTGTTTGGAAATAACAAGCGTTTAATCTTGCAATATCAGTATCATCTAATTTTAAAGATTGTTCATTGTCAAGAATATATTCACGACCTTCAATTTCATTAACCAACAATTTTATTTTACGTTTCTCAAATTGAGTTTTAGTATATATAGCCATTTCGTGATTTGTTTGCGTGGCATTAGCACCAGTAACTTTTATAGAATATATTACTGGCAAGGCGTCTTTATCATATGCTCTATCTTGCATTTTTTCATCATTAAATGCTGTAAATGCAGGATATTCTATACCACGTGCATTATCGAACGTAACTTTAGTACATTCATCATAAATGCCTATAGCATTACCATTGGTATCCATTGCAACTATATCACATTCTAAATCATAAAATAATTGTTTAAGACGTAACGCTTGAACACTTGTATGCTGACCTTCCATTGTCTCTATATATTCAACTGATTTTATGTATTCATCATTATTTGGAATACACCTAATAAATGTAAAAACAGTTTGGTCATTTTCACGACCGCCCATTAAAGCACAGTCAACACTTAATAATCTAAACTCATTCTTATGTTTGGGTTTATAAAATTTATTTTTCTTTAAGTCTCCTTTAAATTGAATATAATCAGAATTAGACAATGGTATCAATGGTTTAGTTGTGTTTCTGCACTTATTCAAATCATCAAATTTAAAATATGCTTTTTCAGACTCACCAAAAGGTATTGTCTCCATCTCAACTTGGAAAGAAAGCGGATCAAAGTCGCTTTCGCTCATTTCGTCTATTATTCTTTGTCTGTCAATTATTCCATGTTTTACCCCTAATTGATAAGGAAAACCACAGGTAAAATATCTTCTACCTGTAAGCATAGCGTCTTTAAATGCCAAAAACCTATCCCAACTCCAATGGCTTTTCAACCAACACGAAGACAAATATATTTCAGTATTAGGCTCTTGTATTCCCTCATATTCTTTATGTTTTAAATAGCCTGGCTGTCTACGAGAAGTCAAGAACTTCCTTAAAACCTTTTTTATTACGTCTATGTCAACCATTCTAAATTCATCAACAACTAAAACATTTGCTCTTGCACTACGAGCATTATCATTGGCAGCAACAACTTTTATCCAACTGCCATTATGAAACCTAACAATAGGATCGTTTATCGTTGTCTTTAATTCACATATTTCCCTTTGTAAATTAGGACAATTGTCGTAAAATCCTTTTATTTTCTCACTTATTATGTTTAAACTTTGTGATTTTGTACCTGCTGCTATACATATTTTTGTGCCAGGGTATAAAATACATCTTACTATACAATAAAGGGCAACAAGATGTGACTTGCCAATTCCCCTCGCTGCCCACCAAAGAAAATAATCTACATGAAACATTAAATATATTAATATTTTTTGAAATAACGAAAATGGAGTAATTTGTAAATATTCGGAAACGAACCTATGCGGATTTTCTCTCCAATAGCCAACCCATACCGCAAGACCATTCATAAATCGTTCTTGCTTCATCATCGCATCTGTTTGTCTATTAAAACTTCGTCTTTGTTCAAATACATTGTCTTTTATACTGTTTTTTTTATCAGGATGTTCATAATTACTATACCATGCCATCCTGACCACCAACTTCCGTATTATCTGATTCTACATTATCATCTATATCATCATTTATATTATTTTTTTGCAAATCTTCTTCTGTTATCTCAACAGAATATTTTCTTAGCTCTTCTTCATATTCTTTTGCATATATATTATTAATACCTAACATCTTGCAAAGATGACCTAAAAACCACACTCTAATATATTTTTTAATTCCATCTACATCTTGAAATTCTGGGTCAGGTTCAGGTATAGGTTTTTCATTTTCAAATTTTTTAATCCATGTACCCAATGTGTTTACATCAACAGCCATAGCAGCACTTTCTTGGATTGGCTTTAAAGCAGCAGAATTCATTAAATCCTGTAAATCTTTTAGTTCTTTGCTAACGTTGTTACCACGTTCTCTATTCTTTTTTATATTTAATTGTTGGTAACATATTTCCTGAACTAATAACTCCATAGCTTTAGTAGAAACATCATATCTTGTACACCATTCTCTGTATTGCTCTTCTAAAAAAATTATATCTTGTTTTGGTAAATTGCCCCATTTACGTACTAATTCGTCTGAAATATATAAATCTTCTTTTGCTAAATTTATATTATTATTTTCTGTATTTTTATCATCAAGAAAATCATCACTTTGGTCAAAACAATCTCCATAATTATTTGTACCACCTAAAGAATTTATTTCTTTAAAATATGATTGCCATATTTTCCAACCAGTTTTTATAGAATGATTAGTAGCACCATTAAACGCAGCTATAGAAAACGGCACATCTAACCTTCTACAAAGAAAATACATTGCCTTTTTATTGTCTCCGTACAAAGCAAAATAATCATTGAATAAATTGTCTATACATTGTTTGCATACCAACAATTTTCCTGTAGCAGCAAACAATTTACTTCTACTCATATAAAAATCACTACTTTTTGTTGACCCGCAGCAAACACAAAAAGGCTCTAATGTGTTTGCTTTCTTATTCTTTGTGTTTGCCACATTTATCCCTTCTTTCAACCATCTTCGTTATATTCGTCTAAACTACCGTTTTCGTACAAATTCTCCAATTCATCTTCTAATTTAACTGCATGTTTTAGTAATGAATTACCTAATTCATTAGCCAATACATGTTGCCCTTCTATATATGCTTCCTGTACTCTAAACTCAATTTCATCTTTCAATATCGCTAATGCTTCACTATCAGGAGATTGTCTTATTTTATTGATTAATTCAAGAAAATATTGACATTCTTCGCAGTTACATATTTCTTCGTTATGGTCATCTTGTTTTAACTTTGTGTTCTCGTATAATTCATCTGTTAGATTAAAATATACATCTTGTGTGACTTCTTTATCGTCTATGTAATATTTTTTAATAATTTCTCCATTTTCTTTATAAATTTCTTCCCTAAATCTCATAATAACCACACTGTTAGCCTTTCTACAAACAAATTAGTTTTGATTCATCATATATAAGATTACCTTGTTCATCCTGCACTAAATAGACAAAACCTTTATCTTGAGGTCTTATCATAGTACCTTCAGAAGCATAAGATGGCTCTTCACACAAACAACCGCTTTCATACATATATACTTTTCCATATCTACTAAAGCCTTGATGGTGAGTATGACTTAAACAAAGCGTATCAAATTTTTCTCCTAATTGAAGGAAATATGTATATGCTTTTTCTGTAGTCGCAAGTATACCACTTTTGAACGCCTTGGGGTGTGCAAAAATAGTATTGCCTATTTTACACCACCAATTTTTCATATATTCTATATCAATCTTACCATCAAATACTTTAGTTAATGGCTCATAAAAAGTTTTACTTTTTGATTGATGGTCATGTTTCCAAAAACCTAAATCTATTATAAAATCAAGATTTGTTTCCGGCATAAGATTAAGTAAATCTTCGTGTACTTTTTCGCTAAAATAGTTAATTAATCTATAATTATGGTTTCCTGCTATTAACTTAACTTGTTTTGGTTTTATATACTCAATAATATCAATAATCATTTGTCTAGTACCTATCATTTCATCAACGAAAGGCACTCTATATTTTTTTTTAAATCTACTTACAGATTGACAATCTTGTTCATCTCCACCAAAGACAAGCACATCAACTTTATCAACATATCCTTTTAAAACTTCTTTTGGAAGATTAAAAGGATAATGATTATCTGAAATATGTAATATTCTTGTTTTATTTTTATATCCTATTTCTCCATTTTCTCTGCGTATTCGTTTAAACCAACTACGCAAATTTTCTCCTGAAGAAAATCCATATTGTTGTGCAAGTTCTTCCCACGATAAATCAATTTCTTTATTGTGCTTTTTATAGCAAATATTCAATAATTCTTTATTCAAAATTCTACCTCCCCAACTCTATTCTATAAAAAAGCAGAGTAGGGGAGAGAATACCCCTACTCATACTGCACTAACTCGTTTATATAATTTCTTCGTCTTCATTATTTGTGTCTTTTTCAATATATACATATAGCAAACCATTTTCAATCTTCTTTGTCGGTTTCTTGAATTGTTTATACGGTATAGCCCACCTGGCTTTAACTTCCATTTCACAATTTAATTCTTCATTTTTAGATTTTCCTTCAATTGTGATATAAGCAATACCATCTTCCACAATCTTTTTTACAGTCAAATCATCTGGATTAATACCATGCACATCATACACTAGAATTGCTTTATCATCTTTTACAATTTCCTGCCAATGTCGTGTGCTGAAATTATGCTTTTCTTTTTCCTGTTTAATTGAAACTAGTGAATATGGCTTATCGAAGAAAAATGTACGCATAATATTATTTGTTATTCTGTCCAATTCATCAAATGCTCTAAATGAGTAAAAACCTTTCTCTAACATATAAAATATACCTCCTAATACAATAATATAATAATATATTTTTATATTAATAATTTACAATCCGCAAACCTCATGCGGTTATTGGATTGGCGAACAGGAAATCTATCCCAGATTCCCTGTTTTTTGAAAATTATATTGTTCGCCTTACCCAAAAGCAAACATTTTATATTTATTAAATATTCCAATAATATCTTTTGCCAGTTGACCAACAAAAGTACATTCCATTAACCAAAACCACTATGCCAACAGTGAGCAAAGCCCCTATTGGTGTGCGAGGACAGGAATCAACTCCCTCTCTATGGTTTTGACAAAATGAAAATTTTATATTAATATTATTAAATATCTTCTTGTTCTTCTGTTTGAATAGTAAGTTTTACATATTCTCCACTGAAATTCTTAATTAAATTATGCAACTTCTTTATACCTTCTTCTGGTACATCAATATCAATAGAATTATCTCCATTGATTGATATTGTACCTTCAGCAATAAGCTTATGTATAATTTTCTTTGTCTCCTTAATTGCTTCTTTAGCCATATTTACCTCCAAATTATTTTATAAATTTTCTGCCCATTCAGCCATTTTTGACCTATATATAATAGGCAACTCAACTTCACCATAAAAACTTTGTCCTCTAAATACTTCAGAAACACGTCTCATCCCGTTGTTATTTCCTTCAAATGCTTGCAAATCTACTTGTGAATTATAATCTCCGTCAATAATTAATTGACAATCTTCACTTATACGCTGTATAGCAAGTTTTATTAAACTAATATCAAGATTTTGTGCTTCTGTAATATAAACAATTGCCTTTGAATTTGTAGTATCAAAACCACGTATATCACCAAAAGGTAATAGTAATAATTTATTTTGATGTATCATTTGTTCTATAATTGATTTATCTCCAAATTTACATCCTAACATATGCCCTATTTGTGAATCGAGAAGCTTTTCATCCTTACTGCCTGGTAAAAAGCCAATCTTTACTGCATTACGAGTAGGAAGATTATTCACAAATATAATCAACTTATCATATACCCCTTTTTCAATCATAGAAATAGCATACGATAATGACAGCAGGCTTTTGCCACTACCGGCCTTGCCTTTAACCATTGTCATTTTATTGTGAAACATACTATCAATAGCACAAACTTGATATTCGTCTTTTAAACTTAATTTACCAAGCAGATTTGAATTAACCCTTTTGGTAGCAATATGTCTAAATCCTTTATCAGTCCATACCCAAGAATCAACTATTTTATCTTCTTCTTTACTTTTTATAAGCAAATATTCATTTATGTATAAATCCCATTTATTCGCCTTTACTTCATCTTCATAAAAATTCGCTAATTCAATTTCATCCATCTCTATTATTTTCCAACCAGTATAATTATCTTTTATATCTCTATTTTCAAACAAACTACATGGTAAATTTAATGTTTTAGCTTTTAAAAATAAATTATAATCATCTGTTAAAAATATACACTCATTATCTAAAGTATATGTTTCATAAGCAAAAGCAAGTATTATATTATCGTTTTTATGCTCTAAAAATTTATTTGCACCACTATACGAACAATTAATTTTGACTTCCGCATTATCAGCATTAATAATGTTTTTTATCACTTGCCTTGCTTGATACCCAACTTTTTCATTATGTTTTAATCCGTCAAGTTCTTCAATGCAGGTTATTGCTGTATAAACTTTTTTGTATTTACTAAAATCAAAATTAGGAGAGAGAAGTACATTACTATCTACAAATACTTTCTCATATTGCATAAATACGTTCCCTTCGTTAGTATTTGTTGATAAGCCAACATCAGCCGAGATATTTTTTATGTTCTTTTAATACCGAACCTTCAACATATCTATACCTTTTCGACTTGCTATAATTCTTGCTAAACTTGCTAAATTTGATATAACCAAGTTTCTGCAATTCCTTAAAAAGTTCTTTACTTATTTTAACCAAATATATACTCCTTTCGCATAAAATAGGGTAGGGTAGAGGTACTATCATCTCGACAGGACATACCCTATATTTTGTTAGCTCCACATTTTGATTGGTTGTGGTTTTTTTGCTACCTGCATACTAGGTAGTCTATGCGGTTTTTGTGCATAGAGTTTCAGTCTGGTATTACCAGAACTACCTTATCGAGTGTATTATGGTTTTCACCATCACTTTCTCGATTTAAGCTGTCAAAACGACTTTTATTATTATATTAATATTCTATTCCATAGAATAGAAAAATGTTATTTTTTATAAAAAAATTGCCCAAAATCCGCTATTCATGCAGGTTTGCGGGATTTTCTAAAGCGGTAGCAGGTCTATATCTGTTTTTATATTTATGCCATTTAATCCTTTGTCGCTCCAATTCTTTATCCTTCCAACAACTACTGCAATATTTTCTACGGTTTGATGTTTGCTTGATTGGCATACCACAAATTGCACAATATGTACCACCATCAATTAATTTCATACATTTTGCAAAATCACTCATTAAATTATCAAAATTTCTAATGACATAAATTACATTGTTACATGGTTTTATATTAACTTGAAAGTATAACCTTTTATAAATACTAATATGCCTTAATTTTGTAATTGCAGCTTGTTTATAATTGTTTACAACAGATATATATTTTTTATTTATTAATCTACTAAATATATTTTTTATATTATTAGTTTGATATTTTAATTTTGTGAATTCAAAAATATCTTTATAACTTACATAAAAATTATTAACATTATTACTATAAAATTTATTTAATACTAATAATACAAACATTATTTGTTTTTCACCAATGGTTTTTAATTCTGAAATACTCTTTAATTCTTGTTCAGTCAGTTCAATTTTTTCATTAAATCTTAAAGTGTAATTATTCATATAAGCGTTTTTTACAGTTTTAATTGCGTACTTTTTTAATTGATATTTTATATATGAGTAAATAGTATCATCAAACTTATTTATAAATCTTAATACTTCTTTACAAGCTTGCAATTGACTCATCCCTTGATTTTTAAAATATTTAGCTAAGATAAAAATATCTTTAAGTTTTTTATTTTTTCTAATATATCCGCCTTGTAATAATTTTAAGGCATATTCTTTTTCATCAAATATGATCATAGTTCTATTATTTTATACCACCTTCCAAGATATTCACAGCCTTCTCTTTCATTAGTTTCTTTTATATTAAAAATTTTATTGCTTGGTTTTAAATTTTTTAGCAAACCTTCTTCTGCTATTACCCAAGCGAAAGACTTATCTCTGTTTGGATGCATTTCATATACAATTTTCACAGCATAATTGGCTAATTCTTGTTTGTTAGGACATATTTTCAATGCTTTTTTCTTAAAAGTATTATAAAACTTACTAAAGTCAATTTTGGTATTTTGTATTTCATCTAAAGATAAATCATATGTAAAACTATCGTAAAATGGATGCTGTCTATTTTTTATAATTCTTTCTTGTTCTTTTAAATAGTTTCGCTCTTTTACAAACTTTTCATATAAAGCATAAATCTTTTTAAACTTATATTCATCAAATGGAATATATGCGTTATACAACAAATCAAAAGTATTTTCGGTTTTAATCTGATATAGGGATTTTTCCCATCGTTCTATATTCCAACACAAATAATTCATATTACTTGGTGCATTATTAAACTTTTTCAATCCTTCATACTTATACTTTAAAAAATAGGGCAGAGGTTTTGAATATTTTGCAATCTTGCGTGGAATATTCCATTTTACTCCTGTTTTAGCATAATCTATTTCTTTACCATTTATTACTGACAATAAACACACATAGTCTTTATAAATTTTAGCCCATTTTTCATTTCTTGGTATTTTGTTCAAATATCCTGTTGCACAATTACTTATCTCACCAACATCAGAAGTTAAAGACATCAATGTATATTTAACAATATTTTCTTTTGTATATTCTGCTTCCAATGCAGTTATTTTATCATCTATATCAATTACAATAGGCAAATCCCTATGTACACCAGACATCATTATCTTATCATCAGTTACTATAACCCCATCCCCATCAAAATCAGCACCGTTTAATCTCTTACTTGTTATATCATGAAAATTCAACATGCAAACATTTGATAAATGCTTACAATACTTTTTTGTAAAGTCATTTTCTACTGCATTTAATATTGCATGTTCACTCGGTGTTATGTGAGGATTTCTATTTATTAAGTGTTCGCCATGTAAGCCTTTACTATAAAATTCTCCTGCTTTTAAACAGCCAGTAACTTGTAAACCGCCAGCATGTTGCATAAACCCTTCTAAATCAGGGATAAGAAATTTGTATGAACCATGTATTAAAAGCTTACCCAACTTCATTTCTTTAATAAAACCTTTGAGTAATCCTCTTACATATGCTTGTACAGCAGGGTCTTTAATCATATCTGGATTTTTTCTAATTGCTTTTATATATTTGCTACTATCTTCATCTTTGCCTAAAAATTTCAACAAATAAAGTAAATCTCCCGACAATATTCTTTCAACCCATTGCTTTGAATAGTCTGCAATTTTTATAAATTCTTCTTTAGGCAAGTCTAATGTTTGTAAGCACTGATAATTAGTTTGAATGTATTTAGGTTCTTCTTTATCGCTATAATTCCATTTACTAATACCAAATACATGATTATACTTCTTAAACTTTTCCAAATACTCATTCCAGTCCTTGAAATATTTTACTCCCTTGAACATATTATCTGTCCATATCGCATCAATTTTTTCTATAGAATGAGTATTACCCCAATAATCAATTATTTCACTTACTCCATGTTCTTTAAAATATTTTTTAAAATCTACTTCTACCGAAATACCCTTTAAATAAGGCATCCTTATTTGATATAAACAAGGTTTATACTTTAAATTCAATTGTTTATGTATATATTCCGACATTTCAGGGGAATGTATACCTGCACCATCGGCAGGACATATCTCAATATCTTTATAACCTTCTTGTATTGTCTTTTCTATATATTTTTTTATTTCACCAGTTTCTTTATCAACATATTCTTTTTCTACATCAACAACATATTTAATATGCTGATTAGGTATTATAGTTTTATAGTCTTTAATGATTACTATATATGGTATCCAATTTTCAATAAAATGACATGATGACATTAATAAATGCTTTTGTGCTTCAAATTTACTCAAAACAACTTTATCAAGTCTAATATCCATCATAGCATATTTATTAACTTCTTCTATAATTGCTTCATCTATCAAAGCTATAATACCATTTCTACTCATACTTGCATTTTTACCATAATACAAATATTTTCTCTTATTGAAAGTAATACCATTGTTTAGTATTGCTTCTAATTCATCTTTTTTACCTTTAGTATCAATTATAATTTCATTGATTATATTGCTAATATGGTTACCTGTTATATTTCTAATAATCCTAAACAACTGATTATCAAAATCTTGTACTAAATATTTATCTAAATCACGTTTTTTTATAGTAATTTTTTGGTTATGAATTTGTGATATATTAAACTTATATGTTTTGTATAATTTTGGTGCTATAATAATATCAATCCTCCAATTTTATTTATGATTTAGTAAATATACTAAAAACAAGAACAATATAATTAATGTTAAATACATACCAAATGTTCCTGATTAAAACAACAACAGTAGCAAGATAAAGAATATACTACCAAGCACAAAGCTATTTGTAGCACAAACTAAAATAGTAAATACTAATACTGCAAGTAGCACAAAATATTCTTCCAATATTAAATTATTTTTTTAAATACTCTTTTATTTCAGAAATAGCAGCCATACAACTTACTAGTCCCATAAATATGCAGAACAATGATATTTTCCAATTTGAATCATATTTATAACACAAAACCATACTATTAACAAATCCAATAATACACATACTTCCAACAAACAAATGTAAGAATTTTTTCATATATAACCTCCACTTTAAATAAAACTTTTAATTTATCGGCTTATTTTTGATTGTTTTATAGAAATCATGGAGTTCTCCGTTTTGATAAATGTCTATATACTCATATTTCTTATACTGCTCTTTTTTGTTATGTATCTCCCATTGAGTATGTTCTCTATCTTTTTTACCATTTGGCAATATTCCACTTCTCATACAATGCCTCCCTAAATTTCTAATGAATCAATATCTTTTCTTATTTCAGCAAAATATTCTTTACGACATTCGCTATCACAAAATCTATCCAAACTATTTTTATTTAGTTTTTTACCGCACTTTACACAATATTGAGTTTTAGGAGATGTAATTATGGCATTGGCATTGTTGTCTAACTCATGTATATATAAGTTCCTGTATTTCATCCTGTGCATCCTCCGCTTCCGCATTTGTATCTATGATAATATACACTACTTCTTCTGTGTGATTGAATAATACAGATTCTAAACATTCTCCGTTTACATGCCAACACCAAATTCCATAATCATCTTTATCAAAATATAATTCGCCTTTAGATTTAAACAATGTTCTGGTTTCTGATTCGACTGTAATAGATAAGAAAGGACGCTTACTATAATATATTTTTTTTAATACTTTAGTCAGATTAGTTTTGTCTATTATGTATTCACCACTATCATTCATTTTAAGTTTACCGTATAAATCTATTTTCATAATATAACCTCCAATATTATATTAATATTTTATCTATTGAATTTGTTAATTACATTTTTAATCTCATCGTTTGCGCTTTTTATTTGTTGTTCAATTTCACCAAGCAAAACCTGTTTTACTTTTTTAATGCTGTCCAAAATCTCTTGTTTTGCTTCTTGAAAAGTCAGTATTTTTCTTCGACCTATTTTTTCAGCAGTAAATTTTTTTATTAAATAATCTAATACACCATTCCATGAAGTGAAATACTTATAATTACCGTATGTATCTTCGCCAGTTTCTTTATTATTTCCTAATAATTCTTCCAATGTTAAACAATCAGTTTCCACTCTCAGTCTTAGTTTTTCGTTTATGATGACATATCCTTTTTGCGATTCTTTTATCTTCACAACCTGACCAGGTTTCCTTTCTCTAGGCATAATATATTAACTCCTTTCCTAAAACCTTCATACGCTTAAACATTCTATTTTAGACAAATTATTTTCATAAAGTAATATTTTTATAAAAATTATCCAAATTAATTTGTATTAGTTATATATCACCTTCTTTCTTTTATAAATGTCAATTCCCAATTTTATTATAGCAGGTAGTTTTTATTTTGTCAACAATTTTATATTAATATTTTATAAATTTTCATTGAATAATGAGTATACAAATTGATCTATATTTCTGCTACCAGCAACATAGTAGGGATTAAGATAAAGAATTATCACACTCTTCCAGAACGCTAAACTCAAAATTATTCTTACCATATTTATTCAAATCATTGATATGGGTTTTTAATCTCCTTTGAACATCTGTTGGACTACCAACATAAATTTTATTATTTATTTTATTTTTAATCATATATACTCCCATTATATAGTATTACCCTTTTTTAGCAGCGTTAATACATTCATTAAATTTTTGTATTACCCACGCAGGTAAAACTTTGTCTAATTGTTTTCTGAACAACATATACAATCCTGGACTTAAATATTTACTTGAAATAAAATACAATGGATTAAGATAATATTGAACTTCAATTTGTTCATTTGTATTTATTATAGCTTTAGCAATAATTCCCAAATCCATCATTCTTTTTAGAAAATCCTTAGTATTTCTTTCGCACAATTTAATCATTTCTGATATTTCTTTTATTCCAGCAGGATAATATTTTTTATTTTTATAATAAGCAATCATGTTTGTATCTGCATATGTATGTTCAGCCAACACAAGCAAACGACCCAAATCATTAAAATCAGTAACTATATCTGATAACTTATTTTCACGTTTAAATCCTTTATAGTAATACGCTTGATTTCTGAATAAATAACCTTTTTCATTATCGAAAATAGTATACTTAAAATCTTTCGTATTAAGTATTACACCACCTTCATCTATAGAAGTTATTCTCTTGTACATACATATATGGCCTCCTTTGATAAATTCATGTAGTCAATTGCATAAACTCATGCAAATTTCAGCCTATTTTTGCATAAAGTCATGCAAGTATTAAAAATCTCAAAAGCATTGCAAATACTATGTTTAAAACATGTTACATATTAAAAAATCGGAATTTGTATATTATATAATATTATATTGTGATTCTATAACCAAGCAAAGAATATCACCTCTAATTATATTATATATCAAAGATAAATTTTGACAATATTATATTTATAATCAATCCCCCTTAGAGGGGGAAGCGAAGGACGATAGTCCTGAGCATAGGGGGTGGTATAAATAATCTAACATACTAAAGCAACAAAGTATTTTGTTGTTTATTTTTTCAGGTACGAAGAAATATACTCTATTATACTATGTGCTAAATTAAACTATTGTACTTCTAACATACTATAAAGCAACCTGAAAAAATATTATTTATATTTACATAATTCCCTTTAGGGAATGAGCAACGCAAGTTGCGAAATGAGGGTATATTAATAACCAATACATAATTTATTAATCTTTTTCTTTATAGTATCCTTCCTAGCATGAGTATATATTCCTGTTGTAGAAATACTACTATGTCCAAGCTGATTCTGTAGTTCAGTTAAAGTAAGTATATTATTTTCTACAACAGTAGAAGCATAATTATGCCTTAACTGATGTGGCCTAATCTTATTTTTAGGTGTACTATAATAATCAAAAATATCATTTATAGTCTCTGGACATAATTTATTACCACGTTCAGACACAAATAAATATGGACTATCCTTATATTTAGATTTATTTCTGTCTATAAGATAATTTTTTAATATTTCTACAACCTTATCAGTTAATAATACAGTTCTTTCTTTATTGCCTTTACCTATAACTATCATTTCATTATTTTCTAAATCAATATTCCTAAGAAGGAGATTACAACATTCAGACCTTCTTATACCTGTGTTAGCTATAAGATAAATAATTGCTATATTACGTGACTTATAATCAGCATCCTTAGTTAATACTCTTTCAAGAAATTTTTCTACTTGTTTAGTTGTTACATCAGTTGGATTACCTTTACTCTGTTGCTTTATAAAATCCTCTTTTAGTATATAAATACCATCTACTTGTTTAGTTGATAAAAGATATTCATTATATTGTTTTAAAGAAGTAAGTTTTCTATTAATAGTAGATGCACTACTATTAGAAAGAGAATTCTTATACTTTAATATGTTTTCCCTAGATAAAGTAGAATACTGACTGAAGTATTGTTCTAAATCAGATATATAAGAAGATATAGTATTTTCTGACTTAGAACAGGATATAAGATAATTTTTAAATTCATTCAAATTAACCATATAAACATCTCCTTTGTTAGTTGTTTTCTTCAATAATATATTACTATCTTTTATTATGATAGTCAATAGGAAAATGAAAATTTTTTATATTAATATTATGTATCGTAACCTTACTGTGTTAGTTGTCTATAAATGCTTATTTTATAATAGTTTGAAGTGTATTTTATATGATTTAGTACGAATACTAAAAAATACATTCGACAAATACTAAACATTAAACCTTTAGAAATATTGATATTACTATGTTTGAAGGATTATGGCATAGATATATAAATGTAAAATTGAAATATTTGGGATGTTGTGAAATATGCATGAACACTAGATTTGTTCGATAGATGTACGATTGATTTTTTAGTGGATTTGTAAGAAAATGGATTGAATCGGTAAAAATTTTGTGGGTAGATGGATGAAAGTGCTACCCTGACTTGCTGGCTAAAAAGTAACCAAAAACTTGTAAACATACCGGATTTAAGTAATATTGCTTATATAATAATAATTATATAAGGAATAATGAATAAACCAGGAATGCAGTAATAAAGCAGGATATAAGGATATAGGATGCAATAATCTGTCTATAAGTATAATATAGATGCAGAATATAAGTAGACAGCATATCATCAAATAGTAGTATATATGGGATATTGTACCATGAATAAGAATATGGGAAGAATTGGCAATATATTGTTAACTTAATTGTTAACTTTAGTTGACGAATAGGTTAACAATCGAAATAACAGGGCGGGAATGGGTAAAGAGTTTACCTGTGGATAACTCTGTGGATAACTTAATATTTACCTGTGGATAATGTGGATAAATTGTTAATAAAATTGCAATATAAAATTAAAAATTACTATTGACAATATTAATATAAGACGATAAAATATTAATATAAAATAATAATCAGGGGAGGTCTTAAAATGGTAAAAATTGATTCCAAAAAATTCCATTTTAGCTTTTTCTTAAGCGACAGAAAAAAAGTCGCATCACTTGAAGAAGGCGCCAGGCTTTATGGAGGGGCAACTCAGTTTGAGGATGGGATATATAGTAACATAGCAGGCGGAGAATATATAAGAATAAATAAGGACAAAAACAATATTAGTTTATTTATACCATCTACTGTAAATATTGACAAGCATATAAATAATAGATATTATGTAAATTATTGTTATAATAAAATAGAAAGTTTGTATAACAATAATAATATAAGATACTATGACACAGTAGGCAGTTGGTGGAGTAATGACAAAAATGATATAGTCAAGGAAGATATTACCATAATTACCGTTGATGCGGAAACAATAACAGAAGATGACATTTACAATTTTATACAGTTGGCAAATTGGATAAAAAAGGAAATGTCACAGGAAGGGGTGAGCATAGCAATTAATACCGCATTGGCTATTGTTTAAAGAGGCTTAAAGCCTCTTTTTTTTATGTTTTTATACTTTAAATCAGTAAAGCATTAAAGCAATAAAGCACATATAAAATAATGAGACAGCCATAATTGATTATAACAGCTATGATAAGTTATAACAGCCTTAATAAGTTATAACAGCCGATAAATACTGGTATTTCATCTAAAGCCTGTAAAGGCTTTATTTTTTTGCTTATATACCGAACATATGTTTTTATAAAATAGCAATATAATTTTTTTAAATTACTATTGACAATATAAAAATATATGATATAATATAAGTATAAAATAAATATATGGAGGTTGAGAACATGAAAACTTGGTTAAGAAACGGTTACAAGGTATGTGAGAAGCATTTTGATTTTGACCTGCATGCATTTGACATCATACTTGATAACGGACATTTTATATGTACAATTTACCCGGCAACTATTGACGATATGCATGCCATCATCAGAGATCTTGACGCAGGGGCAGATGTAGACGGCTGGGAAGACGGAAATGGTAACACAATCAGACTGTCTATATAAAGTAAGTAAGTCAAATATAACAGAGGCTTAGAGCCTCTTTTTTTGCCTGTTTTTATATATAAAATTTATTATATAACTGTAAATATATAACAGCATATAATTAAAAATCCAAAAAATAACAGAAAAGAGTAAATATAACATTCGATAAATACTTGATTTTATCATAACAATTTTTAAAATTAGTATTGACAGTATAAAAATATATGATATAATAATAATATAAAATCTAAGGAGGTATTAAAAAATGAAAAAATCCGAATTAAAACAATATCTTGAAACTCAGCTTGAAAAATATTCTAAAGAAATGGATTATTTCAGAGGTTCAGAAAATCCTCAAGTCAAAGAAATGTTTCTCCGTGCCAAGGGTTCGTATGATAGTTTAGATGAATTGTATTGGAAATTATTTCATAGGTATTATTAATAAAACTGGTATTTTATCCTATAACAGGAGGGATTACAATGGAATTAGTAAAAGATTTTTGTTATGTAGTGAAAGAAGGAATTGTTTGCGTTGAGGTATTCTCAATAACAGAAAACAGATGGAAATATGTTACAACAGATTATTTTGAGAAACATTGTAAATTAATGAAATAGTCTTTTTATTTTAATAACAGGAGGTTGGTAATATGTTAACAATTACAGAGATTAAGGCAAAATTATATAAGCCTAAAACAAAAGAATACTATTTTAAAAAGATAGATAAAAATACAATAGAATTAACGCTATATTCAACAAAAACAGCCTTAGAAATGGACATTGCAAGACTATATAAATATCCTCAATATACTATCAACAAGAGAACAGAATATTATCCATATAGAAGTATTTATATTATAGAAAAGAATAAATGAAATTTTGCTTTTATCTTAAAATTTTTTGAAAATTAGTATTGACAGTATAAAAAATATATGTTAAAATAAAAATATAAAATAAATGGAGGTAAAAAAGAATGAAAATCTATGAATTAACTTTTACAGGTACGGAAAAATTATTCGAGAAAAAAGAAGTTAATTGTTTACCAAGAGATGCCGAGGTTGTGCCTTTTAATTTTAATAAGCCAATTTATTACAGCGAAAAAACAGGACAATATTATTATTGCGAAAAATAGGGCTAGGGAGACAGCCGAGAATTCCGGCGGGCTGCATAACAGCAGCCTTCCGCTCAACCTATTTTTTATAGGATGGTATTTTATGGGAAGGATGATGTTATGAAAAAAGTATATGATTATGAGACATTACGCCAAGACATTAAAAATCTTAAAGAGCAATTTTCTGATAAAGAGAACAGTTTTATTATTCGTCAATTAAAGGGGAAGGGATGGACATTAAGAAGATATAAAAATATATTTCCTGAATTACAAGACTTGTTAAATTTTTTTCAAGAAAATGGAATAAAATGTTAGTTTTATTCAATGAAAAACTTAAAAATTTTTGAAAAATAGTATTGACAGTATAAAAAACATATGATATAATAATAATATAAAATGAACATTGAAAAAATTAATAAGGAGGTTTTACAATGACTTACAGAAAGTTGTATATTACTATTGACACCTTGGTAGAAACTGGATTGGAAACGGTAAACGTTTTAGGAGTGGAAGAATCCCAGGCTGATTTATGGCAGATTTATGAAATATGCCAAGAATTAATGGCTTTTTGGGATAGCGAATTGACGGAAGATAGGATCGACGAGTTAGAAGAAATAATAGCCGAATTACCATTACTTAAAAGAGCATAAGTTATTCGTTGCTTCAGCGCATTATTAATATAATAGTGCGCTGTATGGAGTGAATAACACTCTAAAATACATATTAGGAGGTTTGACAATGCAAGTAAAAGTTTTGCAAGAGTACAAAAACGGGACTAAAAAAATAGCTATTACCAGGGAGATTTACTACTGGCTCAAGAAAGACGAAGACGGAGAATTGGCATTAACAAAAATTGGAAGAGAACCAGCCATAATAGATTGGGATAAATTGGAAGAAATTTACAATAGTAAATAACATACGGGGAATAATCCCCGTAAGGTTGCAAAAAAATTAATATAAGTTAATTAGAAGGTTTTAAAATGTTAAAATGCAGGTTTAAAAATCAGTACTTATAGTATCATGGTAAAATTAATTATAATCTAAAGGAGGTTTAAAAAATGACAGGATTTTTTATGGCTAATGAATTTGGATCATTAATTAATTTGACGTTAGAGTTTGGCGAATATAAAATATCAATTGCCGCCGATAACGGTTGCATGGTTCTAATAATCAGATGATGAGATTTTATATTGCAGTTTTTAGAGATAACGACTATATAACAGACATTATTTTTAAAGAGGATAATCTCTTATCTGATAATGAAGCATATGGAACTGAAGAGAATTTATTGACAGCAATTGAATTCTGTAAAAGTAACATGATTAATAAGTAAGAAGGGAGGTTTTAAAATGTTAAAATGCAGGTTTAAAAATCAGTTTGATTTTACAATTGACACAAATACAAAAACTATCAAATGGGGTAATGTGGAAGGTGAATTAAAGCAATTTATTGACGGTATAACAGGTGAAATATTATCAATTGCAGGGGTAAAAGGCTATAATGAATACCTAAAAGCATATAGTTATATTACTCCAGATATTTACAAAAAAGACATAACAGAATGTAACGACTGGGACAAGCTAAACCAATTATTTACAGTATTAATATAAAAAAGGAGGTTTTATAATGAATAACAACAAATTATGTATAGCTGATACTGTAAATTTTAGTATTTACGATTTTGCAGACAGTCAAGAAGATGCAGAACGTAAGCTACAAAAAGCTATTAGGACAAATAAGGAAGATATTGAGACATGGGAAAACCATTGTAAAAATTACCCTGATGTTGATAGCTTTAAGGCTTACTTAAAACAAGCACAAAATAAGAAGTATGAAATAATGACATTTGAAGAATTTTTGCAAAAGCAAAAAGATTATTACATTAACCAACCATTAACAGAAATAACAGCGGAAAAATACGAAGAAATGTTAAACATATTGCCTCCGCTTAAATGGTGTACTATAAACAATATTGAAATGTTTTGTATGTCTGAATTTTTAACGGGTTCTTATACGTCTCAATATTTACACGAAAAAAAGACAGGTAAATATTACCATAAAATAGTTGATATAACAGACAAGTCAACCTGGGGATATAATTTCATACAAAGATAACAACAGCGGTTAGGGCATCCGCTTAAAATGCCCAAAATATCAATATAATATTGGAGGTTTTAAAATGCTGGAAATGAAAGCAGGACAAAAATATTTAGTTGAAGTGCATGGTTGGATCATGGGCAGGAATTTCAACAGAACGGAAATTATAAAACAGTTAATATAAAAAGGAGGTAAAACAATGATAAAAACCGATAATGTTATAACAGTAAAAGGAACAAATAATTATCAACTAGAAGGCACAACAGCAGGGACTTGGATGTTTAAAGTAATAGACAACAATAATTTACTTAATGATGCTATAATAAACCAGCTTAAACAATTTAACAAGCCTATATATTTTAGTGATATAACAACTAAGCATTGGATATTTGATTTTCAGATTGAGGGAGTGTGGTTTGAAGCATTGAATATAGATTGTTGCAAAATGGAAATTGTTTTAAATGCTTATAATTGAGTATAACAGGTTTTTGAAGGATTTTCCAGCCTTAAAAATCCTATCCCATGCCATAACAGGCAAAAAATAATATTATGGAGGTTATGTATAATGATTAAAAAAGCTAACATTACATGGACAGTCAAACAGATTGTTAAGATGCTGGAGAAGGGTAACATTGTATTTGACAATGCTATCCAGAGAAATTTTTGTTGGGACGATGACAGGAAATCATTACTAATTCACAGTCTTATTGAGAATTTCCCCATACCACCGATGTTTGCAAGTAAAGACAACGAAAGATATTCAATGCTTGATGGGCGACAGCGTATCACCACAATTGCAGATTTTATGAATAACAGGTTTATGCTAGCAAATATACCAGATGTAACAGCCGAATCAGGAGAATTGGTAGATATTAACGGATTAACTTTTGATGAATTAGACGAAGAATTTCAAGATAGGATTAAGGATTATTCATTAACGATTTATTACTTTGAAGAATTAGACGATGAAGAAATTAATTCCATTTTCTTTAGGTTAAACAACGGAAAGCCTCTATCTTCGATTGAGCTTACACGCATTCGTGCAAAAAGCATTGAAAAAATTCGGCAACTTGCAAACCATCCACTTTTTACTTCTGCATTAACAGAAAAAATGTTAAATAAATACGTGAATGAAGAACTAGTTATTAAATCATGGGCATTATTAAACGTTGAAAATCCATCATTTGAAACAAAGGTTATTAGACCACTCATGGAACATGCAGATGTAACAGATGACCAAATCGCAGAACTAACTAAAGCATATGATAGAATATTAGAAACCTATCAGAACATCATATCAACAGGAGAGAAGCAGGATGCCAGGATAGCAAAAAGAATTGTAACACGCACCCATCTATTAAGCCTTGTACCATTAGCACTAAGCTCTATGAATAACAATATTCAGCTAGAAACCTTTATCGAATTCGTAAAGTATTTCTTTGCAGGCAAGCGATCTGCAAGCATTGATGAAACCTATAATGCATTTGCAGGTGCTGGATCTGCAAAACCTGAAAGCATTAAGAAGAGGACGCAAGCCATAACAGAAGCATATAACAGATTTGTACAGATAAATAGCAAAAATCAAAAGGTAAATAAAACAGATACCAAAAAGGAAGAAGTAGAAATTGACGATGTAAACACAGAAGATGTTGACGAATTTTTAAGCAGTTTTGATGAAGAATTCGCCGCGTCATATATTCCTGACAATGTAATGGATGCATATGCTAACACAATATAGGTGGATTGGAAATGCAGGAGCAATTAATAGTCAGAAGAATTATATTGATGTATCTGCTAGGGTTTTACGCTCTAGCAGGTGCATCTATCCAACAATGAAATTATGAAATAATAATATAACAGGAGGCATAAGAAAATGAAAACATTAGTTTTTGAAGGTGCAGGATGGGCAGGTGCAGACATAAGCAAGGCAACAGATGTTACAAATTGCAGAATAAGAACACGTTTAAGGAATAACAGCGGAAGGGTTATATATTTAGAAATGGGATGTTGTCATTTTGAAAATCCAAAATTTACTCCTGAGTATGCGAAAGGCTTAAATTATGCTACACATATTGACCATTTATTCTATTGTGATAGCAATTGGGATAATAATAGGAATTTTTCAAGGGAATTACAGCCATTAACCAACATACATTTTGAATATAACAAAGACAATATTTTAAAATTTGTGAATGACAATTTAAACTGTTCATTTAATAATATGATGGTTTACAATAATGGTGAAGTACAAGTGCATAAGAGCGAAGAGCCATTATGCGATTCCAGTGATGGAAATTATATACCATACAAAGATATTGAAGTAAATATAAGCGAACTGGACGGAGTAAGGCCTATTCATGCTAAAGATTGGTATGCTGTATATAAAATCAGCTATAACAGCTTGCTAAAGTTGTCTTACATGAAAAAATATTTTGAAAACCAATCAAAATGGGGACAAATTCCGAAAGAAGATTGTAAGGCATATTTTAGATGGGATAAAAACGGTATTATAACAGATTTGGAGTTACATGCAGGTGTTTGCATGGGAGTGAGTGCTGAAGATATAAAAACAATTATTGATTTAATTAAAAAAGATAATGCATAATTTAATATTGATAGTGTAAATTATTTAAAGTAAAATATTACTATAACAGAATAACAGAGGTGATATAATGGAATATACACAGGCACAATTTTTGCAATTGATACAGCAGTATAACAGCACAGACCGTAAGGTTATAAAGGCTAATCTAAAACGTATTATGGATATTTACAACATTAAACCAGCCGATATAATATCTTTAGGTTATAGTCCATGTAATGTGTATGCATGGACTAACAAAGGCACGAAAAATATACCGATGTTTAACCAGGCATTAAATATAGCAGTAGAGTTTCATTTTGATATAAAAGAATTTTTGAGAAATATTAATATTGACAATGTAAAAAGTCCGTGATAAAATATAATATGTAAGGTAAATAAATTATATTAATAATTTGAAAGGCGGTTGATAGTATGAAGAAGGATTATTTATTAAATGATCAGATTAGTTATGAGGAAGGGAAGATATATTGGGAACATTGCAAAGGATACACTAGTGATTTAATGAAAAGATTAATGAAACAAGGTTATTATGCAGTAAAGGCTGGAGCAATTTATATATTGAAAAATCAAGATGGTGAAGAAGTGGTAACGGGTTATTCATGGGAAGGATTGCTTTTCAATACTGCCAAAACGTTTGTATAAAACAAGGTTTTGATTGAAAAACAAATAACAGCCGTTCTAATGAGGTTGGCGGTATAAAATAAACAGCCTCATTCTACAAATATCGCTACTGTAAGGGCGAATAAAAATACTTACAGAAAACAAGGAGGTTATCATGGATAATAAAGAATTTAAAGGTATGGTTGCAGCTTTAAAATTTGAAAAACAGGGAATTAAATTTGTATTCAGAAATCCCAAACTTAATAAATATGGGAAGTTAGTTATGGAATATAAAATACCAGGTATAAAAGAGAATAAAGATAATGATGGTTATTTCTATAATTCTGAATTTTTGCCAGATAAAAACGCTATGACTTTCTATAATGTAAAGATAAAAGGTAAAACTTTTGGAGGTGTTGGACTTCCTGAAGAAATTTTAAAAGAAGTTAAAAGTCTTTTAAAACAATTTGAAATTGAAAGAGAAAGTAATATAAATCAAGTGGTTAATGAATTGGTAGAAGGCAAAAGAAATATTCATTTTAGTATTGTTGGTTGTGATTTTCCACATTATCAAGCATGGATAAGAAATTTACCTGAAGATTTGCAAGGATTAGAACAAAACATTATGGAAAGAGCGATTAAAAAAATCGTGGGTGAAAATGAGTTTGTGTCTAACCCTTGTGATTATATCCAAAGAATAGTTAAAAAATCTATAGGTACTATTGAAGACCTTGGAGAAGTTTTAAACCATGAATATAACAGCGAAGTTCAAAAATATCATGGGTTTAAGGAAACAATTGTGACTGGCTTTGAAATGAAATTATCTGATATTCTCCAGCCAATTTTAGAAAAACGAGAAGCGTATAAAAAGAAACTTGATGCTATTTTTGCAAAAGCAAAAGAAACAGGTGAACCACAAGTAATTCGTGAGTGGATGGATGAATGTAGCGAAAAAGATTTAGATTGTATTTTTGATAATATAATAGAATATGCTATGCCAGATGGAACGAGAAAAATCGAAAGAATACATTGTTATTAATAACAACCATAACAGCAAATATTAGATAAAAGTATAATTTGATTGAAAGGGAGTGTTTATAATGCTAAACGAGAAAAATAATTTAACGATTTTTGAATATCTTAGTCAATATATACTTCCTCAAGAAGATAAATCAAATGAAATAATTCTTAGAAGAATTCTTTTTAACAATTGTAATGTTATAGATTGGAATAATGTAAAACAAATTATAGAGGAACAGCATCCAGAAATGGCAGGGTATAAATGGAATGAAGATTGTATGTATAGGTTACCATATGATCCAATAAAAAAGAAAGTATAACAGAAAGGAGTATAACAGCATGACAAACAAACAAAAGAATCGTAAAGAACTAGAAGAAATTGCAGAGCGTATTGGAGATATGTATCTTATGGAAATGTTTTGGGATATGTTTGATATGTTGCCTGAATCAAAACAGAAGATATTTATTAAACAAGCAAAAGAGATTGAGAAGAACGTAAGAATAACGAGAACATAATTTTATATCAATATAAGGAGGTTTAAATTTATGAATAATTATATAACAGAACGTTGTTTAAAATTCAAGGTATATGGCGATATAACGACAAGCATTGTTTGTAAAATTGCTAACTTATTTATTGATAATGATATTGATTTTGTTGGATATTTTAGCGATGGTTATCATCCAGCAGAATTTACAGTAAGGCGAAGTGGTAAGAAATGGGATGACATAATTGACTTGATTAATAGTATTAAACCATGTAAATATGAATATAAAAAAGAAACTTTTTATTTAACAAATGATAAAAGAAATGGTGTAATTGGAAATATGCAAATAGTTTGTAAATGTTAATATAAAAGGAGGTTGTAACAATGAAAATATTAGAGCGTGCAATAATGCCGAACGGAACAAAAATTCAACTGGAAGATTGGAGTGAACATAATACAGCAGAATATCCAAATGTTTATGGCTTAACAATTGGAGCATATCCTATTGCAAAAAATACAAGCAAAAACGGGCTTATACAAAGCAGAAGAGAATTTAGGTTGACTATTTCAACTAATCGTTATATGAATTATACAAATGATGATATAAAAAATGATTTTGAAGCACTAAAAGCAGGCAGAAAAAAGTTAGAGGATTTATCAGAACATTTTTGGTATGGCAAAAGGGATATGTATTATTTAGGTATGGATGTTGGAAATGAAGAATATTAATATAAAAGGAGGTTATAATTAATATGATTGGTTCATCAGTAAGTAGTTTTCCAAATACACAATATCAATGTTGCGAATGTGGAAAATATTTAGGTGATAAATATTCCAGGCTAAAAGGTAAAAAACAGCCTAATGTAAACATTATAAACGGTAAACAATATTGTAATAAATGTGCTGATAAGTATTGGAATGATTAATATAGGAGGTTAATAGAATGGAAATATTTAAGTTTAAGATAAATAATAGTGATGGCAAAATATTTATATTAGAAGTAAAAAGTACAGATTTTTTAAACGCAAGACAAAAAGCATATGAATTTTGTTATAAAGCAGGATATTGTTTTTTGGGTAGAGTATAAAAATAAAATAACTACTTTTTTAATGGTGGGATGTAGCCAAGCGGGTAAGGCACTAGACTTTGACTCTAGCATTCGTAGGTTCGAGTCCTACCATCCCAGCCAAATATGACCCACTAGCTCAGGCGGTAGAGCACTTGACTTTTAATCAAGGTGTCCGGAGTTCGAGTCTCCGGTGGGTCACCAGATAAAAACACAATAAAGCCGTTGATACGTTCAGCGAATATTGGATATGTTGTAAATGTGGATGTAAAATTCCAAAACCGGAAGAAACTATAACAGGAGGTAATAAAGATGAAATACTTGGATATAATTGTAAGGACGATAATATTAATAATTTTTCTAGCAGAAATTTTCTACATAATACCAAAAGTGATGATACCTGATATAATTGAAGAATTTAGGAAAGCATTTGGGAAAGAAAATAATAATATAACAGAAATAAAAAAAAAAAACATTGATATTTATAATATAAGGAGGTTATAATATGGGTTTTAAAATAGGCGATAGAGTTGAAGTAAATTATCCTGTAGATGATTTTCAAGGACATGTAGGGATAGTAAAAAAAATTATAACAGACACAGAACTAATTCCTGGGAAAACGCTTGTTATATGTTATTGGGCATTTTTAGACAAGGAAATAGCCTTTTATGAAAGTAGTCTTGATTTGATATAAAATAATCCTTTTATTCAAAATAACAGGAAGGATGGTGTAATAATGAATTATAAAGAAATAACATCTGAAATTATTTTAACAAAAAACTCAAAGTCAGGAATGTGGGAAAATGAAGAAGTTATGTTTTGGAAGGATGAAGATTATGGATGGAGATTTAGAAATAAGACAAATAATGAATATAATTATGGATATGATTCTTTGAAAGAAGCAGTAATGTGTTATTTAGGAGGGAAAAACCATTCTAAAGCTGCAACAAATTTTAAATATTCAGCTAGTATGTATATTAGTGAAAAGTCAGAATATCAGCAAAACAATAAATTTATCGGCAAAGGTATAACAGACAAAAGATTATATTGTAAACGAACAGATAAGTTTTTCATAAAATAATCCTTTATAGGAGGGGGATTACGAAATGAACGATAAATCTATTTTAGATATTTTAGAGCAGATAGTAAATACATGTAAATTACTATCTCAAGAAGTTTATAGCAGTTTAGATTATTCAAACAGTACAATTGATATTTGTGCAAATAAATTTCAAGAATTAGAGTTTAAAATTTGGGAATTGCAGGAGGTATATAAAAATGATAGGTAAAAAAATATTAGTATATCCAAATGGAAAGGGAGATTATTACAGAGAAGCAAGAATAATTGATGAAACAAAAGATAAATATAAAATAGTATGGTGTGATACTGAAAATTATGCAGGAGAAGTATCAAAAGAGTTTTTAAATAAGTTTGATGCTCCATATTATTGGGTTTTTGTTTAAAATAACAATTTGATTGAAAGGAGTTTAAAAAATGAAATGTAAATTATTGGTTTATAACAGCAAAACAAAAGAAAATGAATGGATTGATGGTGTTATAATAGGATACAGGGCAGGAGATGTAAACGAAGATTTTGAACGTGTAGATGTAAAAACGAAATTTGGGTTATATGAGGGTTGTCATCCTGATTGTGTTAAAACAATATAAAACAATTAATTTTATTTAGAAAGGATGTAACTATGATTAATAAAAATGAAATTGGCAAATTAGCATTGGTAGGAGATGTATGGTATGAAATTCTTGACATACGAGAATATCATGGTAATTGTTACTATAAATTGTATACTAAAAAACAATGGATTCCCAAAGCATGGATTAAACAAATAAAATAAATTTGGAGGTGTGAAATGGTTCATTGGTTGCAAATTGGTGGAATTAAATGTTCGATAGATTGTGAAAAGAAACAATGGCAAAACTTAAAGGAATATCTTATAATGTATCCTGAAAGTAGAGTAGAAATATGGAAAAAATGTACTGGCGATATGTTTGCTATATTTATAAGGTTAGAATGTGAACAGAATTACAATGATTTGGATTTAGATTGTAATTCAATGTTTGATGGTAGTATTAAACATCTTAATAGTAAGCCGAGTAATATTGAACTATGTAATAAGCCTATAGATTGGTTTATTGAAAGGAAATGTAGTTAAAATAAAACAATTTTTCATTCAAGTTATAAGGAGGATTTTAATATGGAGATAATAAGCAAAGGGTTAAAAAAATGTTATATAATGCACAGCACAACAACGGGTAAATATATGATTTGCAAGGTTTTAAATGAATATGACAACAAAAAAGAAGCCGATGATGATATGGTTAAGTTGTTAACTCATGAAATTAGCGAAAAAGATTTGTTGAAGGAATTTAGTAAAAAACCATATTTTTAAGCAATAAAATTATTATTTTATGGTAAATAGAAAGGAGATATATAAATGTCAAGGCAAACAGTGTCAACAAAAAATGTAAATGCGTTAATTAATTTTGCAAAAAGTTATGCAGATAGCACAGAGAGTATGAGAGGATATAAATTAACATTCAGTGATATTATTGAACAGGAATACCAGCAAAAATTAGAGCAAGTGTACAATCAAATAATAAATGGAGCAGAAATTGAAGTATCTCCCAGAATGTATAAAGATTTGGCTTTAATACTAGAAAATTATACAGTTAAAGAAGTTATATATGGGATAGACAAAAGATATAGGATTAAAATTAAATAAAACAATAAATAACGACATATTTTTGTTACAATATATTCATAAAATCAAAAGGAGTTGATAACAATGTTAAAACCTGAAACAATGGAAGCATTAAGGGAAAACGGCTATAACAGCTTAAAAGAATACTTACAAGATTTAGCAGACGAATATGATGTACCATATTCAGTAGTAGTTAGTCTTTATCAATTATTAGGCGAATCCGAATTGTTTGATGGTTTGGTTTCGGCAGTGCAGGATGCCGAAGGAATGGATTGGTAGCAGGGGAAGCCTAAAAAACTTCCCTGAATAAAAATATAAAATGGAGTTGATATAATGTTCACAGAACAAGCACTATTAAAAGCTAAAATAGATATATATAATATATTATCTAATCACTCATACCAGGATTATTATAATGCAAATTTTCATCCGAATGGTAAAAGAAAAAGCAAAAAGCATATACCATATTCGCTATCAATAGACACGCAAAAAGCACATGAAATATACAGTATGGTATATGGTAAGAGTCCAGAAGAAATAACACAAGAGCAGGAAGAACAAATTAAAGGATTTTTGCTCATATACAGAACACATAGAGCCGAATACCTAAAAGAAGGGTATAAGGGTGGCAAATGGTACTACAAAAAACAAATTGAGAAACTAGGATTGGAGGAATAACAATGGCAGGATACAATTTTAAAAATTTTTTCAAAGATAAAAAGGTGCATAACAGCGAATATGTTTCAAATGCACACTTTATAATTAAACGTTCATTGTTAACTAAAAAGCAGAATGAATTTATTGATACTTTTGAAACAAATGAACAATTGGCAAAAAGCGTGGTTAATATATTGAATGATATAATAAAAAGAGAGCCTGACATGGATGTTGAAGAATACATTCCTAAGTCTATTAATATAAATTTTGTTTCTTCAAGTGGTGAAAAATATAATATAGTAATTAACAGTAATGAAATTGCAATTAGAGAAGAATATTATAATTTCTTTACATCATTAAAGTGTAAATTATATTATGATACAAAGGCCTCAAAGTATGCTCCGCTTGTAATATATGATAAAGAAAATAATATTGTTGGTTTAGTGTGTGGAGTAAAAGTTAAACCAGAAGATATAAACAATGCTATTGATTATAATTATTATATAACAGAACAGAAACAAAAAAGCAAAGAGAAAAAAGAGCAGAATAAAAATAACATATTAGGTAAATGCGTTCATAGTGATGGAATACAGCGTAAACGAATGACGTTTCTGAAAGAAGTAGATGGATATAAGTTTTATGCGATAAAAAACAAGACTCAAGATTATGATAAAGCCTATGTTCAAATAAATGAATATGTATATCCAATATGTTCTATATCCAGAATAGATGATGCAGTACAAGAAATAAAGAATAAAAATATTGATTTGCTAAAATGGATTGAAGACGATTTCAATAACAGAATGTCTAATAAAATGCAAGGTGTTTCAGTTGGTGTAGCTGAAATGCTAGGTAGAAAAGAAGAAGCTATAGAGCATAACAGAATATTATATGAGATACGTAAATAAATTAGTAGAGAAAATTCAAGAGAATTATGGTACAATATAATCTATGGATAACTATGCATTGGGTATCATTTGGAATATAGGCAGTTTTCAAGATAACAGATTTGTATTTAGGCATCAAGACAAATATTTTCTTGAGCAAATACAAAAATATTGCAATAACAGTATATATGAGCAACTTGGCACAAGTGGAAAGGTGCAATATGTTTTGAAAACATCGTCTATTACTCCAGATGATTTGCCAGGATGGACAGAAAGAAATTCAGAACAAAGAGATATTCCTATGCTCGATGATTATAAAGATTTTATGAGAGCATATTTTGAAATACATTCTTATTTAGATTATTGCACAACATACAATAATTTTAGCAAAAATAAAGAGAAATACTATAGGCTTAGGTTAAGACTATATGGTAATTATATATTGATTCAATCAGTAAACAATATATTAGCAGAACAATGTAAGGTTAAACCTAAATCTATACAATATGTACACAACAACAAAACAGCTTATGTACAATATACTGCTTTAGATGAAATAACAGCAATATTCACTTGGCTAACTGGTGAACCGTATAACAGCAAATATTGGCAAGATGTAGACTATAAATTAAGAAATCCAGTAAAATATAACAGGAATCTGTAATTGTAAAACTTTAGATAAAAACGATAATTTATATAATATTAGTATAAAAAATATGTTGACAAAAAAGACATAGTATGCTATAATATTTATAGCCAAAACAATAATGCATAAAAATAGCAATATAATAATGAAACATAAAAGGGGGGCGATATGATGTAAATATAAAGCAAGGGGGTGTGTGTAATGACAGCAACAGCGAATACAACAATTAGACGTGGAGATATTTGGATAGCAGATTTAAGGATAGGTATAATTGGTAGTGAACAAGGAGAGATAAGACCAGTAGTGGTAGTACAAAACAATATAGGTAATAAATTTTCTCCAACTGTTACAATTGTACCTTTAACAAGTCGTATAAAAAACAATTTGCCTACTCACGTTATATTGAATGAACCTTGTTTACCAAGTAGAAGTATTACTTTAGTAGAGCAAATTAGAACAATAGATAAAAGCAGACTAATAAGGCATATTGGTAGAATAAGCGAAAGTATTATGAATCAAATTAACGAAGCTATCGCAATTCAGGTTGGACTAAAAGATGTTGCGATTATATGATTTATAGAATGTAATCCACAACACTATATACCAGATATTATTAAGGCATTAAAAGGTGTAAGTGCAAGGTTATTGCTTAAACAATACCCAGAATTAAAGAAACAACTTTGGGGCGGGCATTTATGGAATCCGTCTTATTTCGTAGCAACTGTTAGTGAAAATACTGAAGAAACTATATTAATTCTCAAAAGAAAGGTAGGTGAGTTTATCTATGTTAAAGGCATACAAATACCGTTTATATCCTAACGAAGAACAAAAAATACAACTATCTAAGACATTTGGTTGTGTTAGGTTTGTATATAATTATTATCTTACTAAAAAGATAGAATTATATAAAACAGAACAAAAACATATATCTAAGATAGATTGTAATAATCATTGTAATAAAGAACTAAAAAACGAATTTGTATGGCTTAAAGAAGTAGATAAATTTGCCTTAACTAATACTATTTATGATTTGGATAATGCTTTTCAGAAGTTTTTTAAAGAACATTCTGGATTTCCTAAGTTTAAAAGCAAAAAATCACATAAATATAGTTATACAACTAATTTTACTAACAACAATATAGAAGTAGACTTTGATAATAATAAAATAAAACTACCTAAACTTAAATGGGTAAAATGTAAGTTGCACAGAAAATTTAATGGTAAAATTAAATCAGCTACTATAAGTCAAGTACCTAGTGGAAAATATTTTGTATCTATATTAGTTGATACTGAAATAGAACAATTACCAAAGAATAACAATGTATATGCTTTTGATTTAGGATTAAAAGAATTTCTAATAGATAATCATGATAACCATATAGAAGACCCTAAAGCAATATCAAAATATGAAAACAAATTAGCAAAACTACAAAGACAAATCGCTAAAAAGAAAAAAGGGAGTAAAAACTGGAATAAGCAAAGAATTAAAATAGCAAGGTTACATGAGAAAATAAGCAACATTAGAAAGGATTTTCAGCATAAATTATCTTCAAAGATTATTAACGAAAGCCAAGTGATAATCAGCGAAGATTTAGCTGTAAAGAATATGATAAAAAATCCACATCTTGCTAAGAGAATATCAGATGTAGCGTGGGGTGAATTTTGCAGACAATTAGAATACAAAGCACAATGGTATGGTAGGATATATCATAAAATTAATAGATGGTTTGCATCATCACAGACTTGTTCAAAATGTGGTTATATAAACAAAGAAGTAAAATTATTATCAATAAGAGAATGGGTATGTGAAAATTGTGGTACTATTCATCAAAGGGATGAAAATGCTGCTAAAAATATATTACATCGAGGATTAAGAGAATTAAGTATGACTATATAAATTAATATAACTAGGGTAGGAACTATCCGAAGTTACGCCTGTGGAGTTAGTAGGTTACGAGGACGAAGAAGCAGGAAGAAGCCTACGACTTCAGTCGTGGGAGGTTCACCAAATTAGGACTATAGACAAATCTAGACTTATAAAATATATGGGTAAATTAAATGAAAATATTATGAGTAAAATTAATAATGCGATTGCAATTCAGATGGGATTATGGGTTAATAATAGCATAATTTCAAAATAAGACTTGTCATAATAAAAATATTGAATTATAATTTATTATGTGCCGAACATATGTTCTAACTTTTTTAAAAAGGAGTGTTGTTAGATGTATGTAATTAAAGATGCAGAAACAGGGAATTTTTTATCATCTTTTTCGTTTCAATTACTGGATGAAAAAGAAAATATGTGGTTATATACTACATATACTGGACTAATTGGAACTAGATTTTATACTACAAAAGAAAATGCTCAAATAGCATTAAATAAATTAGAGAAATACAATGTAGAATCTAATGCAAATAGGAAATTATGTATTAATCAAATAAGTCCTGATGAACTACCCATTGGGGAAAGAAAATATAAATATATTAAAAATATTAAGGAAATAATGAATAAACCTATTGACTTAGCGATATAATTATTAGTATAATATAATACATATTGATTTTGAAGGAGTCGATGGGTTTGATAAAAGACAAGGAAATTCAATTAAAAGAAAAACTTAAAAATATAATACGTGAAGTTGGACATAGAAACGATATTAAAAAAGAAATTGGTAATGAGTTTAAGTCAAGAAATCTTAGCAGTCTAAGAGCTGCTTGGGTTTTTTCTGAGAATTTGGACTTAAATACATTAACCGATTCAGAAGAAGATATTCGTTTCTTGTTTTTGTTT
>Ga0134096_1000714_pt1 | contig 33152 bp, 29 predicted proteins | sample 7_2taG_FD_94448 | JGI IMG/M metagenome (GOLD analysis project Ga0134096, IMG submission 94448) | Switchgrass degrading microbial communities from high solid loading bioreactors in New Hampshire, USA - 7_21_20_110_A3 metaG | ecosystem: Engineered > Bioreactor > Semi-continuous > Anaerobic >... | reverse complement strand
GGCTTGATCACGTTGGGGTAGATCGGGATCATCCAGTCCAGGGCCCGGTCAAGGGCTTCCGGCTCCAGCAGGCACAGACGGCAAATGGCATCCCGCTTCTCACGAGACAGCAGAATGTCCGTATCAGTAGCGCCATCGACATCCTTCATCACGTAGCCAATGGCCAAGAGGAGTAATTCTGGCGAGCAGAACGCTCGGCGGCTAAATTGTTTATCCTCAATGACTGTTGGGTTCAGTGCGCTAAGCCAGTTGTGCACGCCGCTCAAGCTTTTTCTGCTGAAAGATGGCGTGCCTATTTCAGTAAACCCTAGGCGGTGAAACGTGATTTCAGCCTCGTTTATTACTTCTTCAACGAGCTGATCAAGGAAGTTGTCGGTAAGGTGAACTTCTGGTGTTCGCCAGTACAAATCGCAGCAGGTGCGATATGACCATGATGGCAGAAATTCCAGCGGATTGCCTTCGCTCCAAGATGAGTACATAAGGAAGTGAAGGATATCACCGCGCGCATCTTCTTTTATGGAAGCAAAGGCTAGCCCATCCGGGGAAATACGAATCATCCCATCGGCACGGTGGATGAGGCCAAGTTTTGTCGCTGTGTGCTGCATTTCCGTGCGCATGCCGATATTTTGTTCGTTCGCGAACTCCAGTAGTTCCTGAACGCTTGTATACGTTCGCTCTGGTTCGCGCGCAAGCGCACATACTAGTGCCGCTACGTTAGTAGGATTTGCTTCCGGCGGAACGTGAATAGCTAAACTGGTTGCAGCCACTTTTCGAACTCCTGGCGATATCGGGGAGAACCACTTTCGTAAATCGCGCGAATGAGGTCATACTCTCCGTGGTTTAGCATGTCCACGGTTTCCATAAGGGCGATAAGGTTGTGTACAGCGCGATGCATCTTGCTTTCTTGAAGCTCGACCGCTGATTCGCACAATTTACATTGGTGCCTCGTTAGTTCTCTCCACTGCTGAAACTGTTCGAATGTGATCCCGCGCTGTAACTCGGAAACAGTGCTGTTATGGGAGATGTTGTACGCGCGCATGAAAGGTAGGAATATTTGCCCGAACCCGGCAGCTTTTAGCCAGGACGACGAGTCGAACGAATCTGCGCCGATCCCCGCTAGCATTGCTGTGAGTGCCGGTGTTCCGATGCCAAAAATGTGCACCTTCATCCCATGCGCGTGTGCGACATCAATTACATGTTTCGCGAGTTGTACTGCACTCGTAGTTGCTACGTTGATCTCCTGCTTTGCTCCGGAAGTTCCAAAACTACCGAAACCGACGCGTTGCACGCCTAAGTCAATGTATGCTTGCAGGCACTGTTCAACCTGTTCAAGCGTATGCCCCTGGACTACCGGCATCGCGCGCGGCTTTAGCTCATCCGGTAGTTCGTGAAAGAAAAGTGTGCTGAACGTGATCGTGTCGCGAATCTTCTGCTCTACTTCGGCAGGAGAGTCCTGCGACGTTGGGACATGATCGGGAAGAGTGTAGACATCGGCCCAGGGATTTTCCTTGTACGCGTTCAGCAATGGCATGTATAGCTCTTCGTATTTGAGCCGGCCAATCTGCACATAATAACCACCGCTGTCAAAATAAACGGAAACACCTTGTTCAGACATCCGTCTGACCCTGTCGAGGGAGCCGTTATACAGGAACAGCGGCGTGACTAGCACATTTCGTAATGGATTTCGGGCAGGCTCTGCGATAGCTATATGTTGCTGAACCTTATCGATATCACTCGGACATACCGTCATCGATACAATGAATTCCAATGAATTCCGCCGCTTATGATTGTTATTGCTCACAGCGTCATCAGTTCCTTTTGCAAGTTAAGTAACCTTGCGCAAAGTGCAGCCCATACAAGAGTTGGCTGGGATAGAAATTCGTCTACCGTATTCACGACACAGGCATGAAGTCGTCGCTCACTTAGTCTTCTCGGTATAAATCCCTCCCAAAGGATGATCGCCTCTGTGTCAACAGGAAATCCAAGCACAAACATCACAACATATGGTGTGTTTCCCGAAATTCTTCTTGCAAACTCTTGCCCGAACAGCGCTAACTTCGCTTCTTCCGAGAGCGAATTCTCAACTTGATCAATGTATAGGGTCGAATATCGAGGATGGAAGGTTTGCAGGTTTGCGCTCCAGCCCTTCCATGCCGCAATACGACCACAGTGCTCCCCTACATATCGTTTGTTGCGCCACACATGCGGAATAATGACGTCGTCTGGCTCGACACTGAGCGGAAACAGGATCTTGATTGTCTCCCGGAGCACCGCTCGCATGGCGTCCATATCTGGTGAAGTGGTCATCAGTCCCACCCGTCGAGATCAAGTAAGCCGAGATGCTCATCGTCCCACTGGAGTTGCGAGGCGAGGGCCTCAGTTTCGGGACTTTCCAGCCGACGAAGATCGGGTAGTTCTCGGGGCGGATTAGCTTCCAGTGCGGCGTGACCGGTTCTGGTCAAGCGCCACTCCGCTCCGACCTCGTGAACTGCCCCAAGGGATGTAAGGATGGTCATGCGTCGGGGCAGGTCAAACCCATCTTTTTCGTTCCCGAAAAGCAGCGTACTAATGGATGAGGCGGTAGGGTGCGCTAAGCGTGCCAGGCTCCATAGCAGTTCAGGCATGAGCTGCACCCGCTGGCAAAGAACATTCAAGCAGTGTGCCCGCGTCTCCTCAAGCGGCAGATCGGTGGGGAGCGTCAGCGTTAAGGGTTTGTTGCTATGCCGCCGGAACTGAACACGTTCGACTAACCCGACGGCATACCACGCATCGAATGCTTCTTGTGCATCGGCTGCCGTCGTGTTATTCGTGCGACGTGCCCAGGTTTGCATTTGATGCCAAAACTCCATGACGGTAAGCGATTGTTCCGCAAGGAGATTGCGCCCCAGGACGACCGAGTCGAAGAATGCGTTCGGGAAAGGCTTCTTCGGAAGCAGCGGCATAGGACAATAGCGGAGTATTCCGGCTCCAGAGTCGGTAATGGACGTGTGGCTCCACTCCGCTAGCCCAAAGAAGCCGTCTCCATGCGACTTGAACGTATCACTGTATGCCATCGTACTATAGACGGCGGCTTTGGAAAAATCGTCTCCCTCTGGCAGCCGCGCCTTCGCCTTCTCATGGAGAATCGAGTAATGTGTCGGGCGCCCAATTTCCGCGAGTATCTCCTGTAGCAAGGCGCGTCGAGTTTTCGGGGCCGGCTTTGCTGCCGGTAGGTCCGCGCTCGGTATAGAAAGTTGCACTGGGGCAGTCGGCTCATCACGTGGGATAGAGGCTGCTTCTGCTTTCGTAGGTGCCTCAACTGCGATACGTGGCGGAGGCGCGGCAGTTTTTGACTTCAAGCGGTAAACATAGAGCGGCGCGCGCACAGTGTGCGTGGGATGCTCCTCAGGCTCCGCCACGATACCCTGTTTGCGCAGTTGCTTCAGCGCTTCATGGATCGTCAGCCGCTCAACGCTGATCCCGAACTTCCGTTTCAACTCACCTTGTATTTCACCGATAGTCACCGTGCTGAATACCTCGAGTACCGCGACAATGGCAGCATCGAGCGTCACTGGCGCCAGGTTGGCTGGTTGAGATGCGGGCGTTGTTGGTTTTTCTTGCCGCAGGCTGAAATAGTAGACTAGTCGCGCTTCCGCGGTAGCGCGCCGTCTTTCAGGCTCTGCCAAGATGCCTTCCTGATGGAGCGTCTTTAGGACATCGACGATATCAGCCTGCCTGCCTGGAGTAGCGCCAGTCTGCTGCAACTGTGCGAGCAAATCATCGAAAGTAATCGGACCGCTTTCAGCCAGAATCCGAATTACTGCCTGCTTGAGGTCGCTAGGGGCTGATTGCGTTTCTATGGGCGTCTCTTCAGGCGTTTCTTCAGGCGCAGGCTGGCTGATTAGGTCCGGTCGTGCAAGTTCATACACAAACACTGGTTGGCTTACGGTGCTGCTCTCATGCGTACGAGGGTCTGAAACGTAGCCCTCTTCTCGGAGCTGTTTCATTAGCCGCCAGAGGTCGAGTCCGGTAAATCGTAGGCTTTGTTGCTTCAACCCCGCGATGATTTGGTTAATGGTTGCAGGCCCATGTTTCGCTAGGAACGCGAGAATATGCGCCTTGGCGTCTTGATCCGACAAGAAGGCTGAGGGTGCCGGGAAATCTGATTGGTTGTCTGTTTGGTGAGAAGTGTTCTCTTCTGCTTGGGCATGAGTGGCTTCGGGTGATGTTGTGCTGCCATTGTGGCGTGGTTTTGCAGCACTCTCTTTAAGACCGTAGGTGAATGTGGTGCGATCGTACTGCACGTAGGGGCGTCCTTCGCGGAACAAGACGCTGTTGACCAGGGATTTGCTGACACGCACCCCTTTACTATTGAGTACTGAGGCGATCTGCTGTCCCGTGCGGCGTTTTCCGTCCGCGAGGACTTCACGCGCACGCGAGAGCACTTCTGCCCGAATGGATTTGTCCCTGTCCAGCCAGCGTTTCATTGTTACTTGTTCTCGCGTTTCCTCAATACCTCTCGACTTAGGCGTAGTGCCATAACCTTACACTAAGCTGTCTACTCGACAAGTTTGGCTTAGAATTCCAATAATCCGAGGTCAGCATAATCCGCCTCAAGCTCGGCTTCCTGCTCTCTTTCTCTGTCGAGTACCTCGATTTCTCCAAAATCTGGCAGATCTTGTGCAGGACAAGCGTCAAGAATTGCTCGACCTAACGGCGTGATCCGCCATTCATCCCCGACCTGCTGAACTGCTCCAAAAGACGCGAGCATGAGCAGGCGTGTGGGCACGTCCCAGCCCGCCACTTCACTTCCAAACAACACTTTCTGGAGCAGCGGCTTTGTTGGCCGAGGGATCCTGATCAAGGCAAGGAGCAGTTCGGGCATTTTGGCGACACGCTGGCACAATGAGGTCAAGCAGTATCGGCGCATGTCATCCAAACTGAGCCCGGATGGGAAGGTTAGCGTTAGGGGAGCGCTTCTTTCTGACAGGTAGTCGATCCGATCGACCAAGCCAACAGCATACCACGCATCGAAAGCACTTTGAGCGTCCCTGTGATTTGTATCATTTCTTTGTGCCCACGCTTGTAGCTCTGCCCAGAAGGCTTCTGCGGTACATGCGTTATGTTCCAATAGATGCCGTCCTAGTATCACCGAGTCGAAGAACGCAGTTGTACTCGGTTCCTCGGGTAGTAGAGGGGCCGGACAATGTGAAAGGGGCCGGTTGTCTGATGCTAATGCGCTGACTCTGGACCATTCCGCCAATCCAAAGACGCCTCTTCCATATGCTTCAAATAGATCGCTATAGAAAAGGGTCGCGTAAGTTCGCTCTTTGGGGTAGTGGTGCTCAGGCGGAAGCTCCCGCATGATGCGGTTGTGAATTTCCGAGTAATGCAGTGGTTCGTTTGCCTGTTGCAGGACCTCTTTCACACGCTTAGCTCGCGACGCATACGGAGTCCTAGATGACGCCCGCTTGCGCCCTTGCATGATGTACTTTTCAAGCAAAGCTTCAATGTGCGCTCTTTCTTCAGCGATATTTCCGCTGGAAGAAGCGCTTGTCGTCTCTACGTCATTGAGCGCTTGGAGTAATCGCAGGTGCAGCGAACCAGCGATTGATTCATGCAATCTTGGATCTGCTTCCAGAAAGTCAATTAGTAATGCGGCTCGATGTGGTCTGCGCAATTTCCCGAGAGCTCGTGCTTCAATCTGCCTAATTCGTTCTCGTGTTACTCTCAAGCGCTTGCCGACTTCTTCAAGTGTTTTTTCTTCACCGTCGCATATACCGAAGCGCAGGAGCAGTACCTCTGTTTCCCGCTCAGTGAGTAACGACATAGCCTCGCGAATGGTGCCGCGAAGCGCTTCTCGATCGCCAAGAGTCTCTGTACTGAGTGGAGAAACAAGATAATCTTCGATGAATGCTGATTCTGATTCTGAATCTGAATCGAAGTCATAGTCCAGTGAATAGTGTTTAGCCGAGGCTATACGGTGTTTCCTTAGCCGGGCGCGAGCGCGCTTGAGGCGAGACAGGGCACCCGCTGCCTCTGAATTAGCTGGAAAGCTCTCTATGGGGGCTCGCAGTAAGTCTGCTTCTTCTTTAGAAAACCATCCTGCGTTGACAAGCACAGAGAGCTTGTCCTGTACTAAGTCGTTTTTGGAATATTCTGTTTGTGCTTTTGCCAGCGCCTTGACCGCTGCCTGAGCATGTTGTGGAACTGCGGAAATAGGCTGTTCAAGGTAGTCAAAATACTGCTGACAACTATGAAAGCGCTCGAGCAAACGCTGACGGCGTTGCTTTGCTTGATATCTTTCAAGGATGACGACATCGGCGTCAGTGAGCCATTCTAAGGCAACAAACAACTGGAGATCCGTCGGCGGTGACCCGGTTTCACTTTCTAGCGCACGACGCGTCCGTTCAACCTGCCGTACTTCCTCATGGAAGTGCACCGGAACGCGGATGAGACGTGAATGATCCGCAATATATCGACGAATTCGTTGCTTTATCCAATACGCGGCGTAACTTTGGAAGTGCCCACCTTTTGCTTCCCTAAACTTGTCGATTGCACGGATTAGGCCAATGTAACCTTCTTGGACCAGGTCCAAATACGGTATCCCACTATGAACATAGCCTAATGCAATCCGTAGAACGTAGCGGGCAGTGCCTTCGATTAATGCTGACTTGCTAGCATCATATTCATTGAGCACCGTTTCAAAGTGAGTGGCGATTTCGTCGGTGTCCGTTGTTTCTGACCAAGTATTTCGCATTGTGCTGGGAAGCAATCCCAGAAGATAGAAGCCGCGCCAAGCGGTTGTTTCAAGTTCTGCCTTTCGTTTCGAGGATGCACTTTCGGCAAGTCTTGTCACGCACGGTGGGGCAACAAGTTGTGGATTATCTAGGAACTCTTCGAATTCCTCGGCACTTGCACTGACGAACTGAACCGTCGCTTCAGCACTGGACAAGTAGGTGAGCCGGTCGAGCGTCGCTGAAAGCTGCTCACGAAGCCTGAATATGGTTGTGGCCATCTCATCGGCTATCAGTTCCTTTAACTGCTGCCCGCGCTCTACCCGGCGGGCAAGCGGCAGATAGTCACTACGACCCCCTACAATCGGAAGCCGCGCAACGTCCTGCATGAAGAGGGCAGTGATATCAATTTGAGCGGATTCAAAGGAATCTCCTTCGAAACCGTTTCCCTGGTACATATCATTCTGTACTATAAACATAATCTGTCAGGAATCCGGAACGGGTTAGATCTCGTCTATGATTTACGAAGTTGATATGCTCCACCATGGTTTTTTACGAGCCGAAGACTGTTCTTTGCAGAATTATTTTCTCTAATTTACCTTATCACTGTAAACGCTTTATAAAATTGCTATGAATTTCCTTATAAGATTTCCATGCACAAATAATTAGGTTTTTCTGATAGATTAACAGAACTCAAGCGTTCGGTTGCAATCATCAATGCGTTTATAAATATCCACTTTTATCCATTGCGAAAATCGTTCTCGCCCGTTGCTAACTACGCGCTGAGACTCCAATTCACGAGGATTTTGAGATATACTTATCATAGTGAGCAGCCGCTCACGCGTCCCCTGAATGACTGAAGATAGCCGAAACGAACGAGCGCCCGGGAACGGGCTTTTCGCGTTTTGGCTGCTTGCTCCGCTAAACCTCCTCGTCCGTGTTTTTCAATAGTCTTTTGGAGTATCCCCTCGTATGGTCCAGCAAATCCCGCTTGGCAAGGAGCGCTTTGCGCTGGTCGATGACGTCGACTTCGACCGCTTCAAAGACACTCAGTGGTTTTTGTCCCGCACGGGCTACGCCGTCGGACTTATCCCACAGGATGGCCGCTTCCGGCTGGTGTACATGCATCGCCTGGTGATCGGCGCGGAGCCCGACGCGCTCGTTGACCACATCAACGCGGACACGCTTGACAACCGCCGCAGCAACCTGCGGCTGGCCACCCCGGAACAGAACGGCCAGAACAAACAGCTCAACCCATTGTCCAAGACGCAGCTCAAAGGTGTCGGCTGGCACAAACGGCGCCGCAAGTATCACGCGCGCATCCAACTGCAGGGCATGCGCTATCACCTGGGCTTCTTTGTTGACGCCGAGACGGCCGCGCTGACCTACGATGCCGCGGCGCGTCTGCTGTTCGGCGCGTACGCGCGGTGCAACTACCCCGACCGCGAGACACCGACTGCGGTCCAGCAGCGGGTGATTGAGCGTCTGGCTAAGCGCGGGCTGAAAGTGGGCTGACGCCGGAACCGTTCCGAGAGAAGACCGCGCTGTGTGGGCTCATGCCTCGCTGGCGCTACTACGCCCGCGCTGGTGTGTGAGTGCAGAGGGTCTCAGGACGTCTTGCATTGCAGAAGGACTTCTGTGCACTCTACAAGGCCACAGAGTGCTGTGCAGCGGCAGCGTGGCACCCAAGCATAAGCATCCACGCAAGCATCCACGCGGAAGGACTCCACGATTTCGGGCCATTCTTGCAGCGCAGATGGACAAAGCGCTGGTAGTTCTTATGCAGGGCGAAGGCGGAACGCAGTGACCGCAAGGCGCGGGCTCTGCCCTACGAATGGCCAGCTTTGCAGGCGCACTACAAGGGCCACCATCGTGGAGTCTTCTCGCGGAGAAGCAAGGAGAGCCATCGCGGCATGGCGCAGTGTGACGGGGCTTGTAGTGCGTGTCAGAAGGCTGCCTGGCAGAGAAGTCAACGGCTGATGGCATGGATTACAGAATGGCTGAATTTTGAGGCGTCTCTCGACCCAATCAGCTTTTAGAATCCGATCCGTACACGTCATCCCTCCACCCCAACAACTTGCTGCCTGTTCCACTTGGGGAACTGGGTGGCCCTTGCCTGGGTGTATTTCGTCCGCCTTTGGTCGCGCATGCAGCCCATCCCGATGCAGTTCCACGCGCCATCGGGCGAGAAGCCGGCCTGAGCGATATGAGTGTGGGTGACGACGATGTTGCACTTTTGCCGGTTGGGACCATGAACCACTGGGTCATAGTCGGGGATTCGCTCGCCGGTCTCGTTGCTATATCCATCGGGCGCGGTGACGACGGTCCAGACATCCTGCGCCAGCGTGACCGATGTTTTCGAGTAGTTGAACTGGTGGCAGACATAGATCCACTCCTTGTTGCTCGGGTTCCAGAGGTAGAGGTAGCTGTACTGGCCGAGCTGTAGGGGCGTGTCCTCGATCAGCATGTCGATGGTGATCTGCCCCTGTGTAGCCTTGGCAATTCGCAGGTCGTGATTGCCCACGATGGCGTCCATTTCCGTGAACCACTCCCCGAGCCGCCACAGGATCTGCTTCAGCTCGTGCAGGTCGGCCTCGAAGGTTCGGTCGCAGCCATCGTGCCACGGGGTGATCCAGGTGTTGGGCGCGCTCCAGTCGGGCAGCAAGAGCGCCCGTACAAGGGAGGTGACTGTATGCCTGAACAGTTGCTTCCTTTGCTGCGTGGCTGCTGCATGGCCTGAACAGGCGGTGGGGGGCATCCAAGAACCCGCGTTCCTGCAGCGCGTTCCAGAGAAGAAACCAGCCGGAGAATATTTTGTACGGACAAGTTAATTCTGGCGGATTAGTTTCGTCCGTACAACCCAAATTCTCGGCTAAAACTGGCCTCAAGTGGGAATCAATTCATGGCAATAGCCGTCGAACGTCATCAATCCCCGAACGCACCTCAGCACCCCTATGACGGAAACCTCCAGCGACCCGCCAGAGTGGTAGGGGACCAGACCTCCGGCAAGCTGCCGCTGCTGGCTCCGGAACCGTTCCGAAGCTCCCTGACAACTTCTACCCCCTTGAAACGTCGAAACAGGGTAAACTGGGCAATGACCGTGCTTGTACAGACGGTTGTCTCCAATGCGCTCTGCCCAGGGTTTGGCTGGCCCGTTACAACGGCAGAGCATCCTGATAGAAGGTGGGCGCAGATGCCGCCTTCTTTCTTGTCGGGGGGGAACCCGCGCAGACTACGCAATGGACAGATGACGGCCGACCTCAGCGATGTCGTCAAGGGGGGCAGCACTCTTTGGCCAGGACTCAGCAAGCGTTGGTCTGGTAAGGGCTGGGCTCTGTTGGCTGCTGCTTCTCCAGACCAGGAAGACCATAAGCACCTCAGCCTGCACTGATGATGTCCGGGTTCCGCTTCACCGTCCAGCTATTTGCTGGACGGCTTATGCTCTTGCGGTGGGAGGACAGAGCGGACAAAGGCCCTCCACACCGATACACCGACCGGACAGCGACGGGTTCGGGCCTTCCGACCACTAGGGTAGGGGAGATGATGTAATGACCATGCCCCCGGCCCGGAACGAATGGCCTTCGAGTGTGATGCCCTTGCAGCCGGAACATACCAGAGCTGCACACTTGGTTGGAGCCCCTTGGCTGGAACCTTTCGGTAGCTATGGCGGTCGGTGATACGCTCTCGTGAGCTCTCCTTGCTGGTGGACCCAGATGCTGCGCCATGATGGGGCAGCATCAGGTTCTGGCGCGACTCGTGCGTCGCAGTTGCCTTGGCACCCTCGCCGTCAGAGGACTGACCAAAGGCCGCAAAATGGGTCGGCAATGTACAGTATTGTATAGTGCTGCTTCCCGTGGAGGATCGCTTTTTACGCTCGACTTTTACTGTACACTGTCTAGTCGTGTCCAGTGATTTGTCTACAGTGCTCTTCCCTTCGAGGATGTTAGACGATAGACATGACGGCCCTCTGGACGGAGAGGAACGGTATTCAGGCTGCTCGTCTGTGGCGGAGACTGCATGCTTGCCAGAGCATAACAAGACGAAGGCTGGCAACAGGTCAAGAATGTCAAGTTATGTACAGTGGGTCTTCCCGTGCAGAGATTTCTTTCAGGCGAGACACTGACTGGACACTCTGCGGCGCTGTCCACTGTGATGTCAACTCTTGGCGCACCTGGACTGTGCGTGGCACAGCAGTACAGAAAACGAGGAACCAGCCTCTACAGGTGTAGGTGGTGGTAGCTTCTGGATAGGGCATTGTGTCGCTGCCTGAACAGGCAGGTGGCGCAGTAATTATACGGGCTAGCCTCCAATTGCTTCGCATGCTGGCAATCATCGACATCGTTAAGGGTTCGGGGATGTGGCGAACGCCGCCAATTACCGTGTTCCCGTGTGATTGCCTATACGATGCCCTGATCTCGGAACCGTTCCCTACCTGCCATATTTTTTCTTGGCGCGTCGCTCTTTCCCTTCACACCACCATTTTGGCTGCTGGTCTAGGTTCAATAATGAAAAATCAGCCGCGTTGTAACGGGCCCATCCATAAGAAGCGTGCGTCTCCACGAGGCGAAACCAGCCATTTCGGAAGCCCGTAGAGTAAGGAGTTTTTTCTCCCTCAGCTCGTCTACGATGATTTCCTTGACACATTGCCGAAAGTCTGGGTTTGTGTCCCATGTTCATTGACCGAATGGCTTTCGTGCTCATTGTTATATCGATCGAGGCATTTCACTCGTTCGTTGAAATAGGTCGGCACCTTTTCGGGCATGACTTTGACTCGTGGACAGGCTGTCAGGACATGATTCTCAGAGGCTGTCAGGGGCGCCACGACAGGTTTATCGGGAGCATCAACCATTTTCTCTTGGTCGCTGTCTACATGGTCCCGTACAGGGTCGGTGGACAGCACTGGATTGTAGGGGTCCTCGCCCTCCTCATTGCGAGCATCGCGCGATTGCCCCGCAATCGTGCGATTGTGTTTTAGATGGACTACCTTTCTAGAATCTGTATTAACTTCAGGGTAAAGTTTTGATCGATCCAACTTTTGACCCTTGGCCGAGAGCGTCATCATCTTTCTCTGAAGGGTCAACTTTTGACCCTTGAGTGAGGAATTTGACCATCTGCTCGCCGCCGATTTCTTCCAGGTCGCGCAGCCCACGCTCGAAATTCGAGATGTTCGATGTGCCCTCGACCTGCTGGCCAAAACCGTATGGGCTGAGCTTGCGGATACCCGGTCAGTGGGTTTCTGTTCCTCAACTTAGGATGAGCACTGCCAGGTGCAGCCTCGGCATACGCGCGGATAGACTTTTTCGAACCTCCTCGGGTGATGAAGCGAGAATCGGGTCCACGAATTCCGGCGAAAGTGAACACCGGGGGCCCTAATAGGTCAACGGTGATTGTTCAGCCGACGGGCGCAAGGGCGCCCTAGTGCAGCGGGACAGACTAGCCCTTCTCTGCGGACTTCGACCGGGCACTGCCGGTCCCTCGATAGCCTGGGGTGCTCAAGTGGCAAGTGCTACGGCGACCCCAATAGGAATGGTTTGGGACGCTGCCCCGTATCGCGGGCACTCGCTGTCGTGGGCTGGACTGCAAGGCGCCCCTACAAGAGAGTGGGGGGCGTTCACCGCAGTGCGACCACTCGGGGTCGACGGGCGGGGGCGTGCAACAAAGCATATCAGCCTGCTTGCACGGCTCACTGTCGGGTACATGGTACGCGAGCTGCTCATGGATTGCTTCTTGACTTGCCGGAACGGTTCCCAAAACAAGCCGGTATGCACCGCGAGTAGACCAAAGCCTGAACCGGCAGCCCGACATGGGGAGCCCTGCTTGACGGGTTGCAGTCAGACAAGCCGGTGATCATACCGACAGGGCGTAGGATAACCAGTAGCGTGCGAGTATCGGCCGAGTTGCTATCGGCAGTTCATTGAGGCGTTCCAACCAGGATGGATGCATTGCTGGGGCATTAATTGGTTGAGAGGTATGAGGTTAAGCAGGCCCTGCGGTATTTGGCAATCCAAGCAAGGGATCGCCCACGGTGATACTGCGACTTTCTCAGCGCGTCGCATGTCCTGCCTTTCTCGGAACGGTTCCGAAGTGCAGTTGATAGCCTCTCTCGGGGAGAGGATGCCGGAAGGTATTGGCGCATGTGTACGCGGCACGGGCTGCCCCTCTGCTTTGGAGTGGACCAAACGATCTGTAGGCACATCCACACTGGCGTAGTGACTTCGGGGGCTGCATTTGTCTGACGAACCTGGTCGAAGACGTGGGCGGGATAGGTGTTGCGGAGTCGGCACGAGGAGACATGGGGGTAACGCCTGATCTGTTTACATTACGGTCTAGTGGTCAGGAGAGGGACTCTGTCCCACCAACTGATTGGTATGGGACGTCTCTGCAAAGCAGCTTGGCTCGCTGTGAGCGTGAGTGAAGCCAAGAGACAGATTCGTAAAGCGTTCCCCCCCTTATCAGGGGTGTAGACGTTTTGAAAGTCTGTGAGCCCATAGTAGTGCGTGTTCGGAGCATTCCTAGAAGGTAGCGGCTGGCAAGGATTTGCGTCGCGCCGGGATTACGCGTCCATAGTAGCTGTGCCCGACGTGCTCGCAAGGTGAACAGCACAACTGCCCAGGAGCGTGAGGAGATTATCTTCAGCGCAGATCTGGGCAGTGTGATGCTCATTAGTCAGGAGCGGCCGGATACCTCACGCACTACGGAAATCGGTTAGCTTCTCCACACCGTGATAGATGGAGACCCTACGGCGTCGCGGTAAGCGTCGCGCAGTTCATGGCTTCCTTCGAGTGCCTCTGCTTCAAGTTCTCGGCGCAGGACAGGGAGCACGTTGTTCAGCAGCCATCCCTTGGGGTTGGCTTCGTCGTCGTCGAAAGGTTGAACCTGGACGCTTGGTCCGGTCGTCGCTTCGACAAACCACGGGATATCACATTGGATGTAGTCCCGGATGAACTGCTTTCCGGCTTCACCAATGCCGCTTGCCACCATCGATTTCCCCAAGCGCTGACCCCAGCTCTTGGACGTGCGCAGCTCGATCCGGGTCCAGGGTTCTGTTTTCCCCTCTTTGACGCCTTTATCGTAGCAGCACACATACCTTTCTGAACGTCGACTGCCGATGTAGGTCGTGTAGCCGACAATGTCACCAGCACGTGTTCGCGTTGTGGTCTTCATGCTCGTGACGTTGCGGGCCGCTGTCCGCAGCCGCATTTGGTCCGAGGCCTCCTGTAGCTCGTAAGCCGAGGAGGGGCCGAAGTAGTCAAGCGCGAAATCCAGGCGCGTGAACTTCCCACCGATACGAAGGGCGTAACTCAGCAGCTCGTAGAGTGGGACGTTCTTGTCCACGAGATGTGCGAGTTCCGAGCCGGTGAAGGACACGGAGATCTTTTGCTTGGGGTACTGCGTATGGAAGCTTACCCGGCCATGCGTTAGCCTGAGCGTCGTGTCGTAGCCCTTGTGATTGGCCACTTTCTCTCCAGTGCAGAACAATGCAGAGTGGGAGAGGAAGGCGTTCTCATAGCCAACCTCGTAGGGAACCGTGTACGTGACCCAGTCCAGGAGATGGTGGATATGCACGGACTGGTCAGCGTTGGTCGTAGATGGCGTTCCCTTCGTCATTAGGGCTTCCGACTCCTCCGTTGATGGAACACAAGATGGTGCGTGCGGTTGTGCCGATTGCTTTCCTGCAGGTCGGTCTCAACCAGATTGCTCAATTTGGTCTCCTGGGTGAGCACATGCTTCTGAGACGACGGACGCGTGCGGTAGGATGCAACGCGCCACGCGTAAAACGCGGTTGTGTAAGATGCATGCAAGACGACCAGAGCCGTCATGCTGACATCATTACCGTCGGCTAGGAGATCCTGTTGAGGGTTTCGAGGAGGGTTGTAGCCGCCAAGACTTGCCGGATGGCGGATAAGCGGTGCAATGGGTATCCAGTTGTTAAGGTGCGATGAGCGTTAGTGCACTCCGTGACTAACGAACACTGCAATTAGTCTACGACACTATTCAGAATAAAGAAAGTAAGCTGTAGGCTCAGATGAAGGCTGATTGCATAAGAAATGGTGGAGGGTTCACTCAGGTGTGCTCTCACTTTGGGGGTGTGAAGTCTGCGAGCGAGGCGACCAGGGCAATCGCTAGCTTCCGGTATTCGTCGCTTTGAAGCCTCCGAAATTCCAGCAGCAGCGCTTGTTCATCATAAGTCAGATCGCCTCTTGTCACCCGCTGCCCCCATGGGGAAGGGAAGAAGTAGGTGATGGGCTTCTGCAGCTCCTCGGCCAGAATGACCAGTGTAGTCGCATCCGGCTGGCGCAGACCACGCTCAAAATCCGAGATAGTAGCCTGGCGTCGACTGATACGTTCTGCGAGTCGTCTCTGTGTTAGTCCACGTTCTTCGCGTCCAGCACGAATGCGCTCGCCAAGTGCCTTTGTAAAGTCTGTTGGAAGCGATTCTTGAGCGGAAACTGAGTGTCCTGACATGATGTATTTCCTCCTAGTCCCTACTTGTGCGCGGATGCAAATAATTGTATAATATTATACGGATACTAGATCATGGAAGTCAAGTAGGAGCCAGCAAATCAGGTCTCGTTGAAGAAGTGATAACCAGAATTGCTTGACTGATATGGTCTGAAAACGAAGCCAGGACTGTGCGGTCACACAGCCCTGGTGGATGGCCTTACAACCCTGTCCGGATTGGTTAGCCGTCTCCATTTTAGCGGGGACGTGCTGCCCAGCAAAATGGAGACCCTGTAATGACCTCTACACCTACATCATCTATCGGGAACGGTTCCGAGCCGCCGGCTCACTCTTTACCCCAAGAGTCCCTGTCTTCCCAACTGCCACCTGTTGATGAAATCTGCCGCATTCTGGCGCGTGTGCTCACCCGCGTGCAGGGAGAGCCCCAACAGGACGCCACGGCCCAGGGAGATGCCTCATGACCGCTATGGGCACCGCGTGTTGGGGCGCGGGTATCTCTTTCAGTCGCTCGGCTCCAAGTGAACATGGGGGGCCGCGATGACAACACTGAAGCGCGCCGCCGCCTACGTCCGTGTGTCGAGTGAGGACCAGGGGGATGGCTGGAGCCTCGACGGCCAGGAACAGAAGATCCGCGAGTGGGCCGACCGCAACGGCTATGAGATCGTCCAGGTCTACCAGGATGAAATCTCGGGGAGTAAGGACAAGCGCCCCGGCTTTGAGCGCATGATGTTGGACGCGCACGCCGGGCTGTTCACCGCCATCATCGTGTTGCACACCTCTCGGTTGTTCCGGAGCATCGCCCTCTCTCGCCGCTACAAGGACGAACTGCGCAACCGGCTGAACATCGAGGTGCTGTTCGTCAACCAACCGCTGTCGGATGACCCGTCGGGCTTCATGATGGAAGCCATCAACGAGATGTTCGACGAGTACTACCTCTATCAGCTCCGGATGTGGACCAGCCTGGGCAAGCACACCCGCGCGAAGAATGGCATGTGGAACGGGACGCTGCCGTTCGGATACATGACCGACGAGGAAACCGGGCTACCCGTCCCGCATCCGACGAATGCCAAAGGGCTGGTCTTGGCGTTCGAGGCGTACTCCACCGGACGTTACTCGGATGGGGAAATCGCGGAGCTGCTCAATCGTGAGGGTTACCGCACGACCGGCAACTGGGGGGAGCGGCTGTTCACCAAGGACACGGTGAACCGGATGCTGCAGAATGTCTTCTACCTCGGGATGGTCAAGTACAAGGGCGAGACGTTCCCTGGGCAGCATGAACCGCTGATCACGCAGGAGTTGTTCGACCAGGCTCAGGACGCGCGTGCCCGCCGCCGTAAGCGCCCCAAGGCGTATGCCGAGAAGAAGCGCGTCTATGTGCTCGCGGGGATTGCCCGCTGCGACGAATGCGAGCTAACGCTGCGCTGCGGTGCGACACAAAGCAAGGGCGCACACCGCTACTACCGGCACACGGCCCACGAGCGCGGATACGAGTGCTCTGTGCCGGGCATCATGGTGCGAGCCGATGCCCTTGAAGAGCAGTGGAGCGACATCATCTCGCACATTCAGTTGCCACCCGACTGGAAGCATCGGATTGAGGAACTGGCTGGTGACGCCGACCAGCGACAGCGCATCTTGCGCGAGCGCGAGGCGCTCCAGGAAAAGCTCCGGCGCACGAAGCTGTTGTACCGCGACCTGATGATCGACGATGCTGAATATCGCACGACGGTGGACCAGCTTCAGTCGCGGCTCTCGACTCTCATCCTGCCTAGCAGTCCGCATCTGGTCAGTGCAGGCGAATACCTTGAGAATCTCGGCGCATTGTGGACGGAAGCTACGCTCCAAGAGCAGCGTGATATCACGCGCGTCCTGCTCAAAGCTGCCTATGTGGATGTGCCCAGCAAGCGCATCGTGTCGATAGAACCGCTGCCGATCTTCCGGCAGTTGTTCGTGGAGTTCTGTGGTGACATCGGGGTCGGCATCCTCTAAACGCCAGGCAACCGTCAGATGAAGAGCCGGGAACGTTCCCGGCTCTATTCATTCATGGCTCCAGTCTTTCACCGGAACGTTTCTGCGGGCAGTAGGGGGCAGATGCCGTATCGCCGAGAAGCGCTATCGGGGGATCGGGTATAGACTTCTGGCCAGTGCGCGTCTCACCTTTTGCTTGAGGAGAACATGTCAAACGAACGTCAGAAGAGCCCTGGCTGCTTGGCTGGGCTGTTGCGATTGTTCAGTGGTAACACTCCCGCGATTAGCGAACGGCGGTACGATGACGAACCGGAGTATTCTGCAAGTAAGGTAAGGCTCTATCCGTATCGGCTCCGCGACGATTTCCTGTCAGCGGCAGAGCTATCCTTCTATCAGGTGCTCCGGACGGCGCTTGACGGCTGTGCAGCCGTCTGCCCGAAAGTCCGCCTATGGGACATCTTCTATGTTGCACGACCTCACGAGCACCGTGGTGCACAGGGTCATATCGACCGGAAGCATGTAGACTTTCTCGTCTGTCACCCGACGACCATGCAGCCGCTGTTTGGGATTGAACTGGACGACTCGAGTCACCAACTCCCCGACCGTCAACAGCGGGATGCAGATGTCGAGGCGGTGTTCGAGACGGCCGGCTTACCGCTGGTCCGTATTCCGGTGCGCCGCAGCTACAACACGCAGGAGTTGCTGAAGCAGCTCGAACCGCATCTTCCCGCCGTCTCCGCACCGCAAGTCCCACCGCGGCCTGTGCCGCCCGCAACCGTAGAAGTCAATGAAGATGGGAAGCCGCTGTGTCCGAAATGCGGCTCACCGATGGTGATCCGGGTAGCGAGCCGGGGAGAGCGGAAAGGCGAGCGTTTCTACGCCTGTCCGCAGTATCCGAAGTGTCGGAGTATTCTGCCACTTCGGGACAAAGTGGTTCCGCGCTAGGGGAGGCAAGGCAAGATCGCTGAGGGGCCTGCCTTTATTCTTTCATGAACTGCCGGAACGCGGTCGCAGCCAGCCAGCAGGCGCGCAGCCAGAGCGTTTCAGCTTCATCGAGGATGGGGTTGGGGCATCACCCGCCTTCTTCCACTGGTTGTGGATGGTCCCAGCCCATTTCGCCGTGGTAGAGTGTGCCTGTGTCAGCCTCGCGGTCAAAGACGAAGATGAGCTGCTCGCCCTGGTCGTTCTCGAAGTAGGCGTGGTAGCGGCCCGGAACGTTACCGTCGATGCTCGGTGGCTCTCCGCTGGCGGGAGACTGCTTGTTGCGGACACTGAAGAGGATAGCATTCATACCGATACTACCTCAAAAAGGAGCTAAAGCACGTATTCGTCTTCACGAAAAAAGGCATTCGGGAACTCACCAGTCAAAAGAATATCCAGCAGCTTAATAATGTCTGTTAATTCAAGGTTGCGTTGAACTGTAGCTGCATCGGGCCACGGATAGTGGTAGCTGCGGTATACCAAGTAAGGTCGAAAAACCAGACCCTCAGATTCGCCGATACCTCGCAATAAATCTTCGACTGTAAAGTCATAACTTACCTCCATCTCCCAACCTTGGCCACGTTCTAATAAGATGTCGCCGTATACTTGGTCCTCGAATTTACCTTCCGTATAGTCGGGGCTAGTGATGGTGATGATCAAAGCCTCTCCTTCAATGTTCACACGGTACTCAACTGGCAACCGATCCAGGTGCGTCAAAAACTCACGGATATTGTGATTCGACATAATGCTCTCCTCAACAGGAAGTCGTGATGGGAACCTAGAGTGTGGGTGGTGACGCTTAAAGGATATAACAGTATCAACACGCTGAAAACCTAACAAAAAAGCCCAGCTATTACTGGGCTTTGCGTTAGGTGGAATAGGCGGGAGCGACGGGATTCGAACCCGCGATCTCCGGCTTGACAGGCCGGCATGTTAACCGCTACACTACGCCCCCTGCTAACGGGCGACATCATACCATAGCGCCCAACCCCCGTCAAGGGCGATTTCCCACTTCTTCTTCCCTGGTTGGCCTTTCAATTGTGCGAGATCACCCCTAAGCTCAGAACCTCGTTATAATAGAGCGAAGCGGCTTTACGGCTGCGAGCACGGCAATGCCGAAGCGCACAGTCAACCATTAGGAGATTGACATGAAAAGTCGTCTTGTGTTTACGTCTGGTCTCTTGGTGCTTTCTTTACTGCTTGCTGCATTTCCGGCTTTCGCCCAGGATGGGGAAGACCCAACCATTGCTGCCCAGCCATGCGAGGCGCCGGGCGAGCTGACCATGTGGGTCTGGGACGAAGTGTGGGCCGGGATCATCGGCGAAGCCATCGACCAGTGGACCGCCGACTATTGCCCTGGCGCCGAGGTCGACCTGCAGGTCCAGCCGTGGGCGCAGTACTGGGATCTGCTGGCGACCAATGCGGCGGGCGGGGAACTGCCTGACGTCTTCAACATGTCGCAGACCTATGTCCACTTCTACATGCAGAATGATGTTCTGCTGAACCTGCAGTCGTACTTCGAGGGCGCCGGTGTGGATACCGAGGTCTGGGGCAGCGGCATGGTGGACCCGTACCGCGACGAGAACGGTGATCTGTACGCCGCGCCCGTGAACTGGGACTCGATCGCGATCTTCTACAATAAGGAAATGTTCGACGCCGCCGGGCTGGAATATCCGACCGCCGGGTGGACGTGGGACGACTTCGCCGAGGCTGCTCGCGCGCTGACTGACCCCGAGAACGACGTCTATGGTGCTGCGGTCTACTCCGAATACCAGGCGGGCTATCCAAACTGGATCGCCTCGGCTGGTGTCGTGCCGATCATCGACTCCGCGCGTACCACGTGCACGCTGCGGGATCCTGCTAGCATCGAAACTCTGAACTTCCTGAAGGGTCTCTATGACGAAGGCGTGATGCCCAGCATCTCGGTCATGGGCGGCACTTCTGCCGACGACGCCTTTGCGTATTGGGCGTCGGGCCGTGTTGCGATGGTGACCGCTGGCTCGTGGAAGCTCAACCAGGCGATGGAAGAAGTGCCGTTTGAGTGGGATATCGTCCAGCTTCCGGTGCATCCGGAGACCGGCCTCAGCCGCTCGATCGTGCACTCGGTCGGTTATGTCGCTTCGTCGCGGACCGAGAACCCGGATCTGGCCGCGAACCTGATCCTCTTCCTCGCCAGCGACGAGGGTCAGCGTTACTTCGCCGAGGGCGGGAACGTCGCGCCTGCCAACCCGTCGCCCGAGCTTCAGCAGCTCTGGATCGACTCGTTTGGCGACACGGGCGTCAATATTCAGGCGTTCGTGGATGCGACCAAGGACTCTCAGGGCGTGACAGCCTTTGGCGAAATCTGGGATGCGATCAACAGCGAAATCGTGGTGAGCATCTTCGACCTCGATGTGCCGGTTGAGGATGCCGTCGAGATGGCGTGCGCCGTGGTCGACGAGTACGTCGTCGAGTAAGCCCGGTCCGCGCTGCGTAGGAACCTGTTCGCTGGGGAGTGGCTGCGCTGCTCCCCAGCCTTATTGCTCCGGAGTGTGCGGCGGTGTCTCCGCTGCCTCACAACTAAAAGGTTATGACATCAACATTTTTGAAATGGCTTGGTCCCACGCCATTAACCCGGCGTCGGGCGTTGTGGGGGATGGCGCTGGTTGCCCCGAACGTCCTCGGTCTGATGTTTTTCTTTGGCCTGCCGGTGTTGATGGCTTTTTTCACGTCTTTCCAGCAGTGGAACGCGCTCACGCCGCCGCAGTTTATCGGCTTCGACAACTTCACGCGTCTGGCGGATGACCCGGCGTTTCGTCAGGCGTTCGGCAACACGCTCAAGCTGCTCGCTCTGATTATTCCGGGTGAAGTTATTTTGGCGCTGGCGGTTGCCGTGATGCTGAACCAGCCCCTACGCGGGCGCGGCCTGTACCGCATGATCTATTTCCTGCCGGTCGTGACCTCGACCGTCGCGGCGTCGATCGTGTGGTCGAGTGTGTTTCAGCCGCGCTACGGCGTGCTGAGCAGCCTGTTGGAGCCGTTTGGGCTGGGCGAAACGCGCTGGCTGGTGGAGCCGGGTCTGGTGCTGATCCCGATCGCGGTCGTGGCGATCTGGCAGCGGCTCGGCTTCGACATGGTGTTATTTCTGGCGGGCTTGCAGACGATCCCGCTGGAGCTTTACGAGGCGGCGCGTATCGATGGCGCGAACCGCTGGCAGCGTTTTCGCCACGTGACGCTTCCGCTGCTGTCTCCGACCACGTTTCTGGTCGTCGTGCTGGCGGTGATCAACGGCTTCCAGCTTTTCGATCAGGTGTACGTGATGACCCTACGGATTGTGCCGGGCGGCGTCGGCGGCAGTGCGACGACTCTCGCGTATTACCTGTACCGGCGCGCGTTCACGTTTTCGGAGTACGGCTACGCGTCGGCAGTTGCGCTGGTGCTGTTTGGGGTGATTTTGCTGGTGACGCTGTTCCAACTGCGGGTGCAACGCTATTGGGTGTACTACGAGGCAGGTGAAGCATGATTGGCGCGGCGCTGTTTCGTTCTTCTGCGTCCGGCGAGCCGCCGCTGGCGATGCGCCTTGCGCTCTATGTGGCGCTGACGCTGGGCGCTATCATCATGCTGATGCCGTTCGTGTGGATGGCTTCGACCGCGTGCAAGCCGGACATCGAGTTGAACAAGCTCCCGGTGCGGTGGCTGCCCGAAAACCCGACCTGTGGCGCGAACCTGCGCGAGATGTACGACCTGTCTCCGAATTTCAATCGCTATATGTTAAACTCCGCCATTGTGACTATCGGCCGGACGCTCGGCCAGTTGGTCATCAGCTCGCTGGCGGCATATGGCTTCGCCCGATTCAAGTTTCCGGGGCGGAATGTCGCGTTCGCGATGTGCCTGGGCCTGCTGATGGTGCCGTTCCAGGCGATTCTGATCCCGGAGTACATCCTGATCCGGCAGCTTGGCTGGCTGAACTCGTTTCGCGCGCTGATCGTGCCGGGCATGTTTAGCGCCTTCGCTCTGTTCCTGCTGCGGCAGGCGTTTATGCAGATTCCGCTGGAGATCGAGGAAGCGGCGATCATCGACGGGGCGAATCCGCTGCGCGTGCTGTGGCATATTACGCTGCCGCTGTCCGTGCCCGCGCTGGCAGCCTTTGCGGTGATCACCGTGCAGGCAGCGTGGAATGACTTTCTGTATCCGCTGGTTGTGTCCAGCACGCCGGACACGCGCGTTGTGACGATTGGAATCGCGCTGCTTCAGGGAGAGCGGCGCACGCCGATGAATCTGCTGATGATGGGGTCGTTCTTAGCGACAATCCCGATGCTCGTCCTGTTCTTGCTGCTCCAGCGGTATTTCATTGCGGGCATCTCGATGGGCGGCGTCAAGCGGTAGGCGAAAGTAGAGGGAGTAGGTAGCTCATGAAGCTCGCTTTGATCGGTGGCGGAAGCGTCCGCTCGCCGGAGTTCGTGCGCGGGGCGCTGGCCTTTGCGCACGATCTTGATTTGCACGAAGTCTGGTTGATGGACATCGACCCGGCGCGGCTGGAAGCGATGGCGCCGCTCTGCGAGGAGATTGCGCGGCGGGCAGGCGCCCCGTTCGCCATTCACCGCACGACCTCGCTGGATGAGGCGCTGCGCGACGCGTCGTTGATCGTCACGACGATCCGTGTGGGGTTCGAGCGCGGCCGCGTGCTGGACGAGCGGATCGCGCTGAATTATGGCGTCCTCGGGCAAGAGACGACCGGGCCGGGCGGGTTCGCCATGGCCATGCGCAACATCCCCGCGCTGATCGAGATCGCGCAGCGGGCGGAGGTGCTTGCGCCGCGCGCCTGGACGTTCAACTTCACCAATCCGGCCGGGCTGGTCGCTCAGGCGTTGCTGGCGGCGGGGTACTCCCGCGTGATCGGCATCTGCGACAGCGCGAACACCGCACAGCACGATATCGCGCGCTGGCTGAACCGCCCGGTAGACGAGGTGAAGACCGAGGTCTTCGGGCTGAATCACCTCTCATGGACGCGCCGCGCGACGGTCGAAGGGCGCGACGTTTTGCCGGAACTGCTGGCGGACGACGCGTTTATCAACGACACGCACCTGCGCTTCTTCGGAGCCGATCTGGTCCGGCGGATCGGGATGTTCCTCAACGAGTACCTTTTCTACTACTACTTCCGCGACGTCGCGGTCGAGCGCATCAAGGCGGAAGAACTCACGCGCGGCGAAGAAGTCGAGATGCTGAACCGGGAGCTGTTCCCGAAGCTGCGCAATCTGCCGCCGGACGAAGCGCTGCGCACCTACGACGCTTATAACCAGCGGCGCAGCGCGAGCTACATGGCGTACGCCGAGACCGACGAGGCGCTGCGCGAAGAACGCTTGCATCCGACCGAGACGACCAAGCCGCCGCACCAGCAGCAGGCCGAGGTCGCCGGGTATGCAGGCGTCGCGCTGCGGAGCGGGCTCGCGCTGACGCAGGATCGCCCGCTGCGGATTGCGCTGAACGTTCCCAACAACGGGGCGATCAACGGCTTCGCACCGGATGACGTAGTCGAGGTGACGTGCAACGTCGATGGGCGTGGCGTGCGTCCGATTGCGATCGGCGACGTGCCCGAAGGGCAATATCTATTGATGCGCGCGGTCAAACGTTACGAGCGGCTGGCGGTTGAAGCGATCCTTCAGCGCGACCGTACGCTTGCAATCGAAGCGCTGGCGGCACACCCGCTGGTTGGATCGTATGCCCTGGCGGATCAGTTGTTGGCGGGCTATCTCGAGGCGCACTGCGAAACGGTAGGGGCGTGGGCATGACACAATCGAGTTACGACATCTTTCTGCCGGGGGATTACTTCTTCGACCTGATCTACACCGGCCTGCCGGAGTTTCCCACACTGGGGCGCGAGATCTTCAGCGAAGGGCTGGCGACGACGGGTGGTGCGCTGTTCATCACGGCGGTTGCGCTGCACCGGCTGGGCGTCAAAGTGGCGTGGTCATCCAGCTTCGGCACGGACAGCTACAGCCAGTTTGTGCGCCAGCTTGCGGTCGATGAAGGGCTCGATATGTCGCACGCGCGCGACCTCGATCGCCCGTTCCGCCGCATCTCAACTGCGCTGCCCTACCAGGGCGAGCGTGCGTTCATCAGCTACGTCGATCCCCTACCGGCCGATCAGGATGATTACTGGCTGGCGCAGATGCAGGCGTGCGATTTCCGCCATCTGCACCTGGGCGCGGTCTGGTCGCCGGAGCGGTTGGACCGCATGGCGCAGGTAGCGCGGGCGCGTGGCGCGACCATCTCGATGGATTGCCAGGATATGCCAGACCTCTACAGCATCTGCTCGTGGAAAGACCTGCTGGCGAAGATCGACCTGTTTATGCCGAACGCGCGCGAAGCGATGCAAATCACTGGCTCGACCGCCGTGCAGGGCGCAATCGAAACGCTGATGGAGTGGGCGAAGGCGGTCGTCGTCAAGGACGGCGCAAATGGCGCGTGGCTGGGCTATGAGGGCGCCGTGCACCATATTCCCGCGATCGACGCCGGTCCTGTGCTCGATACGACCGGGGCGGGCGATAGCTTCAACGCCGGGTTCCTGTACGGCTGGATCGTCGAAGGAGCGCCGTTTGAGGTCTGCGCGCGCTATGGCAACATCTGCGGCGGGATCTCGGTTACAGCGGTCGGCGGCGCGACTGCGGCTCCCACGCTCGACACGCTCAAGGAGTGGTACGCTCGCATAGAGGCGTAACTACCGCCGCTCGCACATAACCGTGTTGTTCGCCGCCCGTTCCTCGCCTGGAGCGGGCGGTTTTTTCGGCTAAATCCCTTTCGCTTCCCAAGCGAGCGCACGCGCCGCTGCTCGCCTCACCCCCCACCTGACCTATAGGGTGTCTGTGCACCTGTCCTACCAATAAATGCGTCACATACCTCATGGATGGCGATCCGGTTTCCCCTAAACTTTATGCATCGTAGGACGTTGACTGCGACGGCTCGCCGGGCGAGGTGCTTGGTACGGGCTGACTACCGAAAGGAAGGAACGGAGCAATGTTGGGTTGGGCGGTGTTTTTCCTGATTGTGGCGCTGATTGCGGCGCTGTTTGGGTTCGGCGGGATCGCTGGCGCGGCCACAGGCATCGCGCAGATTCTGTTCGTAATTTTCCTGGTGCTGTTTGTTGTGTCGCTGCTATTCGGGCGGCGTGTGATTACCTAAACGAGCAAGGCTCCACGGCAATTAACCCGTGGACCCAGCTAACCGTCTAAGATCGCTCATGCCGCCGTGCGTACACGCTACGCACGGCGGCGATCGTATCTGTTATCACTGGCGATCATTGAATGGAGAATCGGTCAGACAAGTTTCTCCCGCGCGACCAGGCTGGATCTGGCGCCCCGCCATTGAGCCCTTCGAAGGGCGAGACAGGAGCCCGCATGCGAACTAGTTGTCTCTTCAAGGGCCACGATCTGCTCAATAAGCCGATCACAGCGCGCGATACAGGGGCCATTCTAGGGTATGCGCAGGATATCATCTTCGACCAGGACCAAAATCAGGTGCTGGCTTTTCTGGTTGATCCGCGCTGGCGTATCGAATCTCGCGTGCTGCCGTGGAGCGGTATCTATTCCGTGACGGTCGATGGGATCGTCAGCCACAATGCGGCGATGCTGACCGAGGGGATGAACCTGCTCGCCATCCAGCGTATTTTCGACCGGCATAATCTCCGGCGCGGAATGCGGCTGGCGCTGCCGGATGGCCGGTCGCTTGGACGCATGGACGATATCTATTTCGACGCGCACGGCGTGATCGAGGGCTATGCGACCGTCACGAGCCAGCCAGGCCGCGCGGGGTATTTCGTCCCGGCCCCGAAGTTTCTCGAAGTCTACGCCGATCGCGCCGTCGTGGCGGAAGACACCTGGCGCCGCATGCAGGAAAACGCCACCGCGCGGCGGCGGCTGCCCAACGCGCTGCGCCTGGTGGCGGAAGACCTCTGGCAGCGCAAAGGCGAGCAGTTGCGCGGTTCGGACGTGGACGTGGCGTTGCTGCCGTTGGCGGACGAGCTAGCGCATATCGCCCTGCACCTGGTCGAAGGATGTTGCGTGCGGACTACAGTCTTGAGCGGGGACGGGCTGATTGTCGCAGTCGCGGGGGCGATCGTTACGCAGCGGGGCATCGAGCGCGCCCGCGCGTGCGAGCGGGAAAGGGCGCTGCTTTCCGCGGTAGGGGCCGATCCTGTCGGCGCGCTGCTGGCGGTGATCGAAAATGGCGACGCTGCGCCGACATAACACCGGCGCAACACATCACACAGAGGGAAAAGGGAGAGGGCCATGCAGCTTACAGATAGAGTCGCGCTCGTGACGGGCGCCGGTTCGGGGATCGGCAAGGCGGCGGCGTTGCTTCTCGCGGACGCCGGGGCGCGGATCGGCGTGCTCAGCCGGGACGAGGACGAGGTCAATCAAGTTGTGCGCGAGATCGAGCAGGCGGGCGGCGAGGCGATACCGATTATCGCCGACATCTCGATTGTCGAGGACATGCAGCGCAGCTACCGCCAGATTCAGGATCAGTGGGGGCGGCTCGACATCGTCTTTGCCAACGCGGGCATCAACGGGAAGTGGGCGCCGATTGACGAGCTGGAACCGGAAGACTGGGATCAGGTTTTCAACGTCAACATGCGCGGCACGTTCCTGACCATTAAATACGCAGTCCCGTACATGAAGCAGCGCGGCGGCTCGATCATCATCACGTCGTCAATTAATGGGACGCGCGTTTTCAGTAACGCGGGCGCGTCGGCCTACGCCACGACCAAAGCGGGGCAGGTGGCGTTCGGCAAAATGATGGCGCTCGAACTGGCGAAGCACCGCATCCGCGTGAACGTGATCTGCCCCGGCGCGATCGAATCGCAGATCGACGAGAACACGGAGCGGGTCAACCTGGACGAAGCACGCGAGCCTGCCGAGTATCCCGAGGGCGCCATTCCGCTGACGGACGGCCAGCCCGGCCGCGCCGAGCAGGTGGCCGATCTGGTGCTGTTCCTGGCGTCGGACCGATCCAGCCACATCACCGGCACGGAAATGTGGATCGACGGCGCGCAGTCGCTTCTGCTCGGCTGAGCGACCGCATGAACTCGCTGCATACGAAAACAGCCGGTCGATTGCGGACCGGCTGTTTTGTTGCTTGCGCGTAGCTTGAAGCCGCCGGGGATTACTCCCAGTACGGCTGGTAGTTGTAGTAAGAATAAATCTCGGTCGCCCAAGTACGGTCGGCGAAGTTCGGCCAGTTATCCTTGTCGAAGCCCGGCGCCTTTTCCAAAACCGACTGGTCTACGTCCAGCACCAGCTCTTTGTTCTCGGTGTCCACGGTGAGCATGCGCCACGGGATGGCAAACAGCTTGTTGCCGAACTTGCCCATCATGCCGCCGTAGGAAATGACGGCGTAGGCGATGTGCCCGGTCGAGGTGTCCAGCATGATTTCCTTGAGCGTGCCGAGTTCCTCGCCTTGCAGGTTGCGAACCTTGTCCCCTGTGAGCGTCGAAGCGGATAGCACCAACGGTTGCATCGTGTTCTCTCCTTAACGTTTGCATGGCGGCAATGAATTACGGGCCGCAGCCCGAGGCTTGTCATTCATAGGGCAGTCTGTACGCGGGCGTGCATTCCGTGAAACTTATAGATCTGGGCGGTGCGCATTCCCCGCAGACTGCCCCATCATTGTTGGGGGCGATCCCATTGGCGGAAGGTCGTCCACACCACACTTCCGGCCGGGATCGCCCGTACAATTTCGCACTACTCCAACAGTTCTCATTATCTGTGCGGTGAGAGGCATTTACATGAGAGTCATGGCGGGTTTCCACTTAGGTCAGCGGTGGGGTCACGGCATGGGCCACGTGACCCGCCGGTTTACCCGGGTGAAGCGGACAAAAAACCGGCCGGGAACCGCTCCCGACCGGCTGCCATTCGTGCCGCTTTCTCAGCGTAATCGACTAGCTGAGTAGTTCGTCGAGCGCGACGTTCAGATGCACGGCGTTGCTGGTGATGCTGGCGATTTGCTCTGGCAGCACATACCGGTCCGAGCGCAGCATGCCGGTGCTCAGCTTGAGGAATCCGTGCATTTGCAGGCGCTGGCGAAGCTCGTCGGGCATGTCGTCGGCGCGAAACGCGTCCGCGACGAGGTCGACCAGCGTATCTTCACGCGGGTCGCGGTTCGACACGCTCTGAGCTTCGACTTCCGGGGTGGCAATGTCCGTCTCGCCAAAGTACACATAATCGACCTCGCCGATCTTGTCGCCGGTGCGGTCGAACACATCCATTCCCTCGTTGATGCGGGACAGAAAGCTCATGGCAGTTCCCTTCTGTGACTCTTCTCGTCAGATTGTTCCATGTTAAGGATAGAAGCAGACGCTCCCGGCAGCATGAACCAGGTGGATGATCTCTTGATAGGCGAGGTGGGCTGTTTTGGGGAACGGCGGGAAAGCGGCGCGCGGGTGGAGTCTAGGTGGGCGGCGGCTCGTCGCTCAGAGTGTCGATCAGCGCTTCAAGCCCATCGGGCGCGCGCTTATCTTCGACGGCTTCCTCGGCGATCGCAGGAAGCGCCGTTGGCAGAATGAAGCCGCGTTCGGCTGCGTGGCGGGCGGCGCTGGCGGTGTCGGGGATCAGCAGCATTTCGGACCCGGCCTTCCGCACTTCCTCGGCGACCGCTAGCAGCGTCTCGTCGTCGGATTTGTTGCTCACGTCGCGGATGTAGATCGCGCGGATACGGCCCGGATGCTCCACCGCCGCCTGATGGTAGATCACAGGGTCGGTTTCGCCGCTGTCGCCGATCAGGATGAACGAGAGATCCGGGTATGTATCGAGCAGCGTGGTGATGTTTCCCAGCTTGTGCTCAATCGGCTCGCGCCGGAAGAAGTGCTCGTCGGTCAGGCCGAGGTCGGTCAGGAACATCGGCCCCAGCGGGATCTCACGCACCTCGAAGAAGTCCACCAGCAGATCGTACAGGTTCCACGGACTGTTCGAGATGTAGAAGATCGGGTTGAAGGTGTTGCTCGTCCCGCGCTGGAGCGCCCGGTAGAACTCCGCGACGCCCGCAAAGGGCAGGCGGGTGCGGGAGTTTTGCAGAAAGGTGTTGCGCGCCATCTTGAGGATGTTGAGCACGTCCGTCTGCAAAACCGTGTCGTCCAGGTCGCTGATCACGCCGAACTGCGCGCCCGGCGGCGGCACGACGACGCTGCCCTTCGCCCGCGCTCCCTCTTGATCGGCGTAATCGACCAGCTCCAACTCGACCTCGTGCCACAGCGACCCCGCTGGCAGTGGCTCGGGGAGCGTCAGAAGTATGTCGAAAAATCCTTCCTCGTTCGCTTCGACGGTCTGCTCAAGGTCGCCGAAGCGCGCGCGGACTCGTGCGAACGGGATCTCTCGGGTGGTGAAGCGGCGGTAGGTGTTGAGCAGGTTTTTCCAGATGCTGTCGTCGTCGGCTGGCGGGGTAACGTCGTGATCCGCAACCGCCCGGCCGCGCAGCCGGAGCTCGGTCCGCGTGCCATAGCCGAGGTACGTCAGCAGATGGACCGGCCCGATCCCCAGCCGCTTGCGCAGGCGGAGTTTGAGCAGGTCGTACCGGTCTTCGACGCTATTCGCGACCTGGGCGAGCGCTTTCTTCCATTCGGACATCGCGGCTCGCTCAGCCCTCGATCAGCAGCGTTTCGGGGTCTTCGGCCAGCTCCTTAACGCGCACCAGGAACTGCACCGCTTCGCGCCCGTCCACAATGCGGTGGTCGTAGCTAAGCGCGACGTACATCATCGGGCGGATCTCAACCTGCCCGTTGACCGCGACGGGGCGATCCTCGATTTTGTGCAGGCCGAGGATGCCGACCTGCGGTGGGTTGAGGATCGGCGTGCTGAGCAGCGAGCCGAACACGCCACCGTTGGTGATGGTGAACGTGCCGCCGCGCAGGTCTTCCAGCGAAAGCGTGCCGGACTGCGACTGTTCGACGAACTCACGGACCTTGCGCTCGATCTCCGCAAACGACATGCGGTCGGCGTCACGCAGCACTGGAACGATCAGTCCCTCTTCGGCGCCGATCGCGATCCCGATGTCGTAATAGTGCTTGAGCACCATCTCGTCGCCGTCGATCTCGGCGTTCAGCCGGGGGAACTGCTTGAGCGCGCCGATCACCGCCTTGACGAAGAACGAGGTCAGGCCCAGGCTGACGCCGTAGCGCGCCTTGAAGTCTTCCTTGCGCCGCGCCCTCAGCGCCATGATCGCGGTCATGTCGATCTCGTTGAAGGTCGTCAGCATGGCGGCGGTGCGCTGCGCCTCGACCAGCCGCTCCGCGATTGTGCGGCGGCGGCGCGACATACGGATCCGTTCCTCGCGCTTCCCGTCCCTCGTTTGGAGTGGTGGCGGGGTGGGGCTCCAACCGGGCGTGGGTTTGGGCGCCTCGGCGGGTTTTTCGGCGGGCGGCTTGAGCTGCGTGGGCGCTTCAGACAAGCGCGCCTGCTCGGAAGGCGCGGGGGCGGCGAGGTAGCGCTCGATATCTTCCTTGACGACCCGGCCATGCACGCCGCTGCCCTTCACCTGCGACAAATCGACGCCTTTCTCCTCGGCCAGCTTTCGCGCGACGGGCGACACACGGCCCGGCCCTTCCGCCTCAGGTTCGGTGTCTGCTTCGGCGGGTGCCGCTTCCTCGGCGGGCGGGGTAGGCGCGGACTCTTCGGCGGCGGGAGCCGGTTTCTGCCCGGCGGGCGCAGCCGACTCATCAATGATCCCCACCACATCGCCCACCTTCACATCTGCGCCCTGCTCGACGCGGATCTCGGCCAGCACGCCGTCCTGCGTGGCGCCGACATCGAGATCGACCTTGTCCGTCTCGAGCGTCAGCACCGGCTCCCCGGCTTTGACCGGGTCCCCCACGGCTTTCAGCCACTCGGCAATGGTCGCCTCAACGATCGACTCTCCCAGGTCTGGCACCTTGATCTCGATGGGCATCGTGTCTCGTCCCTCGCTGGAATGTGGCTAGCTGATAATAAAGTCGTCTGCAATCTCGTCAGGTCCGGTGTCGAACGCTTGCTGGAGCAGCAACGCCTGATTGGCTGCGTGCCACGCCGCCGAGCCTTCCGCCGGGCTGGAGCTTGGCGCGCGTCCGACGTAGCGCAGCGGCCAGCGCCCGTTGATCAGGTTACGTAGGCGTGGCGCGACGAACGTCCACGCGCCCATGTTCTCCGGTTCTTCCTGCACCCAGACGACCTCTTCCAGCGCGGGCAGGCTGTCCAGCACGGGCGCCAGGTCGTCGGCGGGGAAGGGCGCGATCTGCTCGACGCGCACGATCGCTACCTCAGGATGCTGCTCGTGGAGCTCGCTGGCGATCAGGTCGAAGTAGACCTTGCCGCTGCACAGGAACAGCCGCTGGATCGTGTCTGGCGCTTCTTCCGCGCGCGGATCGGAGAGGATCGGCTGCCAGCGGCCCTCGGCCAGCTCACGCATGCTCGACATGACCATCGGGTGGCGCAACAGGCTCTTGGGCGTCATGACGATCAGCGGCAGCGGATCGCTTTCCAGCAGCTTGGCCTGGCGGCGCAGCAGATGGAAAAACTGCGCGGGCGTGGTCGGATTTGCCACGCGCATATTGTTCTCGGCGGTCAGCGTCAGGAAGCGTTCGAGCCGCGCGCTGGAATGATCCGGCCCGGCGCCCTCATAACCGTGCGGGAGCAGCAAGACAAGCGCTGGCGTCTGGCCCCACTTGGCGCGTCCGGACGCAATGAACTCATCCACGATGACCTGCGCGCCGTTGATGAAATCGCCGTACTGCGCTTCCCACAATACCAGCCGATCCGGTGACTGGATGTCGTACCCGTATTCGTAGCCGAGTACAGCGTTTTCACTGAGCGGGCTGTTGTGAATTTCAAAGGAGGCTTTCGCCTGTGGCAGCGCGGCGAGCGGCGTGAATGTCTGCCCCGTTTTGACGTCGTGGAAGACGGCGTGCCGCTGGTTGAACGTGCCGCGCTCCACATCTTCGCCGGTGAAGCGGATCGGGATGCCGTCCGCCAGGATCGATGCCATCGCCAGCGATTCGGCGGTTGCCCAGTTGATAACCGGCTCGTCGTCGACGCCGAGCGTCTCACGGCGGCGCTCCATCATCCGCGCCAGCTTCGGGTGCATCGTGAAACCTTCCGGCAGCGTCAGCAGCGCCTCGTTGAGCGCGTGCAGTTCTTCGAGCGGGACGGTCGTGTCGACCCGGCGAGCGGTGCCGGGCGGCGCCAGCTTCGGATATGGCTCGTGCAGGTCGCGCTCCGGGTCGAGCGAGTCGTAGGCTTCCTGCAAGCGCGCCATCGCCCGATCCATCCGCTCAGCGGCGTCCTCGGCTGTTACTACGCCGCGCTCGGCAAGCGTTTGCGCCCACAGATCGCGCACGGTCGGGTGGCGGCGGATCTTCTCGTACATCAGCGGCTGGGTGAAGCCCGGCTCGTCGCCCTCGTTATGCCCGTAACGCCGGTAGCCGATCAGGTCGATCACGAAGTCTTTCTGGAAGCGCTGCCGGTAGGCGACCGCCAGCCGGATCACCTCGATGCACGCTTCGGGATCGTCGGCGTTGACGTGGACGATCGGCATCTTGAAGCCCTTGGCGAGCGAGCTGGCGTAATGCGTGCTGCGCCCGTCTTCCGGCGTGGTGGTGTAGCCAAGCTGGTTGTTGGCGATGATGTGGATCGTGCCGCCGGTCCAATAGCCGGGCAGGCGCGAAAGGTTGAGCGTTTCCGCGACGATACCCTGACCGGGGAACGAGGCGTCGCCGTGAATCAGCAGAGGGAGCGTGCGGTTGCAGTCGAAGTGCGGCTCGCCCGGCTGGTCGGCGTCGGTTCCGGCGGCGCGCGCCATCCCCAGCACGACCGGGTTGACCGCTTCGAGGTGGCTTGGGTTGGCCGGAAGCGTCACTGCCAGGTCGCAGGTATTCGTCCCCTCGGTGCCGCGCGCCCCGCCCGCGTGATATTTGACGTCACCCGTCCACCCCAGGTCTTCGCGGAAGTGTCGTCCCTGCACCGGATCTTTAAACTCCGCCAGAATCTGCGAGTAGGGCTTGTGGAGTATGTGCGCGAGGACGTTCAGCCG
>Ga0134096_1000691_pt1 | contig 34031 bp, 32 predicted proteins | sample 7_2taG_FD_94448 | JGI IMG/M metagenome (GOLD analysis project Ga0134096, IMG submission 94448) | Switchgrass degrading microbial communities from high solid loading bioreactors in New Hampshire, USA - 7_21_20_110_A3 metaG | ecosystem: Engineered > Bioreactor > Semi-continuous > Anaerobic >... | reverse complement strand
CCGTTAAACAGAAACACACCCATCTCAGCGGCTGCGATTCGCTGGGCGACAAAGGCGCTGCCCCACAGCCCGGCTGCCAGTAAGAGCATTAAATCCGAGTTAATGCGACGATGCCGCATGGTCGATTTCATCCTTTTGCTGGTAGAATTTAGAAACGCACCCGCAATGCAGAAATTCTTACAAAAAACATCACAGGTGCATCCATGACCACAATGACGCTGGATTATGCGCGTATGCTGTATGACGATCTTCCCATTCCCATCTGGCTCGCGGGTTTGAATTCAAAATGGCACTATTTTAACAAAAGCTGGCTCGAATTCACCGGCCGTTCGATGGATGAGGAGATCGATTCCGGCTGGATGGAAGGCGTGCACCCAGATGATCGCGAGCATGTACGCCATGTGTGCGAGACGGCCTTCCACGCCCACACTTCCTTCGAAGTCGAATTTCAGCTGCGCCATGCCAGCGGCGAGTACCGCTGGGTGATGTTTATCGGCCGGCCCCACTTCAATGAGAACGGTGAACTGGCCGGATTTATTGGCACCATTCACGATATGACTCACCACCGTGCGATGGAGGCCGCCCTGCAGGAGCGCGACGCCATGTTTGAAGGGCTCTTCGAACACGCCCCAGACGGCATCCTGGCCGTGGACGAGCACGGTATCATTCAACTCGTCAACCGCCAGCTGCTGGCCATGTTCGGCTACAGCGCCGATGAGCTGGTTGGCCAGCCGCTGCACATCCTGCTGCCCGAAGAGCACCAGCAGCACCACGACGAACTGGTGCAGCACTTCATGGTCCACCCGCGCACCCGTCCGATGGGAGCGGTGCATTCCCTGGTGGCCAGACGCCGCAGCGGCGAGGTCTTTCCGGCGGACATCGCGCTGGGACCGGTGCAGCTGCCCAACCGGCGGCTGGTGCTGGCCACGGTGCGCGATATCACCGACCGGAAGAAGGCGGAAGAGGAGCTGCGCCTGTACCGCAATCACCTGGAAGATCTCGTGGCAGCGCGCACCAGAGACCTGGAGCGGGAGGTGCAGGAGCGCCAGAAAGCCGAGCAGAAGCTTGCCCGTTCCAACCGCGACCTGCAGGATTTCGCCTCGATTGTATCGCATGATCTGCAGGAGCCGCTGCGCAAAATCACCGCCTTCGGAGAACGGCTGGAGCGCAAGTACGGCGATGTACTTGACGCAGACGGCAAGGACTATCTGCGGCGGATGATCAAAGCCAGCGAGCGCATGCAGAAAATGCTCAACACCCTGCTGGAATACTCGCGCCTGAACACGCGCGCCCTCCCCTTCGAGCCGACCGACCTCAACCGCACGGTTGCCGACGTGCTCTCAGACCTGGAGGTGCGCATTCAGGAGAGCAACGGCCAGGTACAGGTAGGTGAGCTGCCGGTGATCGAGGCCGAGCGCATGCAGATGCGCCAGCTCTTTCAGAATCTGATCGGCAACGCGCTCAAGTTCCACCGCAGCGGTGTGCCACCAAAGGTGTGCATCTGGGCGGAGGAGCCGGATGGACCGCAGGGAGAACGGGTCCGCCTGCTGGTGAGCGACAACGGCATTGGTTTCAACGAACAGTACCTGGATAAGATCTTCCACCCCTTCCAGCGCCTGCACGGGCGGTCGGATTACGAGGGCAGCGGCATGGGCCTGGCGATCTGCCGCGGCATCGTCGAGCGGCACGGCGGCAGCATCACCGCGCGCAGCAAGGAGGGAGAGGGCTCCACGTTTATCATCGAGCTGCCCCGCCTGCAGACCTCGCAGGAGCAGTGAGAGGATTTAGACCAGCGTTGAGCTTTTTGATTTACGGATAGTCTGAAACGCTGAGAGAACGGGTTCTCCAGCGTTTCTTTCTTTTATGCAGCTGTTTGGTTACGGATAAGTGCGGGCACGGCTAACTTCTTCCACAGCAGCCTTCGGGAAAAGCAAACCTTTTTACCCGATTCGCTTTTCCCCTCCACTGCCGTGTCCTGCAAAACAGGTTTCTGTTATGGGTTACGAGCAGCGCGCTCTGGTAGACCGCGTAGGGGGGCACAGGTGGAGCCAGCGCGTATGAGGCCCTTCTTTCCTGACGGAGAGCAGGTCGCTTAGCCAGCGGGCGAAACTTCCTTCTGAGACTGCTTCTATATATTGGGATAACCAGCGCCGGTTCGTGTTCCCCCCTCCGGCGAACTTAAAACTCCGCCGCTGCGGGGGCCATGCTGGCGGGAAAAGCGGACAACTGTCCGGTGGCCGAGAGCACGGTTCCCAGGTCGTCGCCGTTGGAAATCCTGCATACGGGGATGTTCATGGCCTGCATCCCCAGCACGATCTCACGGTTGTCGAACGGCCCGCCGAAGGTGGACGGGTCGAGAAGGACGGCCACGGGGCGCAGGCCGCGGCGCAGCAGCAGATCGGCAGCGTGGATGATCTCGTTGGTCGTCCCGGGGGTGATCAACACCACGGTGCTGCCGCGCGGCAGGTGGCGGGCATGCGCCTCCACCAGGCCCAGCAGGGGCACATCACCTTCCGCGCGCAGCAGGGCCAGGGCCTCGAGAATTTTCCCCAGCTGGCGCCCGCCGCGGTCGGAGGGCAGCAGGTGCAGGCTCTTTCCCACCGCCACCAGCCCCACACTGCGGCCTTTACCGATATAGTAGCGCGCGATCGATGCCGCCGCGCTGACGGCGTACTCCTCTGTCGAAGGCGGCAGGGTGAACTTCGTCCGCGAGCGCCACACATCCAGCGGGTTGAACTCGGTCTCCGGCTGCGGGAGTGCAGCCTGCACCGAAGCGGCGCCGTCGAGGAAAATCCACACCTCCGCCAGCGGGTCGAGCTCGAACTCTTTGACCATCAGGCGGTCACGGCGGGCGGTGCTCACCCAGTGGATGCGGTTGATGGGGTCGCCGGTCACATACTCGCGCACTCCGGCGGCATTGGATGTAATCTGCGCGGTGCGCCGGCGCAGGGCTTCGCCGCCGGGCAGCAGGCCTGCCGGGCTGGGGAAGCTGCGCAGATCGGCCATCATGGGGTAGACCAGCAGCGTCTCCTCGCCGGGGAAGGTGCGCGTGACGGGGAACAGGCCGAACAGATCCCCCGAGCCCAGCACGGTGGGGCCCAGAGGAAAGACTCCGCGCCGGGTCAGGCGGGTGCGCGCCAGGTACGTGCGCGATTCGTTCCCGCCGATCAGGGTGAGTACATGCGAGCCGCGCGAACCCGGCAGGGGCGATTCATCGCGCACCTCGATCCACAGCCGCGGCAGGCGGCTGGTGTTGGTGATGCGGTAGCGCTCTTCGAACAGCTGCCCCACCTGCGAGCGCAGGCTGCGCGCCGTGCGCTCCACCCGCACCCCGCGCAGCGCCAGAGCGGACATCAACCAGCTTCCGGCCAGTAATAAGGCCCACAGGTAGCTCAGCCGGAAATAGAGCTGTGAACCGGTGACCGCTCCCGCCAGCAGACTGACCGCCAGCAGAAACCAGACCACACGCTGGGCCGAAGCCACGTTATACCTCTTCTTTCACGCCTTGCGCGGGTTCATACGCCGCCGGGTCGCCGCCGGGGACGGGCACACTATTGAGGATCTCCTCCACCACCTGGCGAGCGTCCAGGTCGCGCAGACGGGCGCCGGGCCCCAGGATCACCCGGTGGGCCAGGGTGGGCACCGCCAGGGCTTTGATATCGTCGGGCAGCACATAATCACGGCCGTGCATGGCAGCGCGCGCCTGCCCGGTGCGGTAGAGCGCCAGGCTGCCGCGCGGACTGGCGCCCAGGTACACCTCGGGGTGCTCGCGCGTCTGGTGGGTCAGGTCCACGATGTAGCGCTTGACCGCCGGCGAGACGTAGACTTCCTTCACCGCTTCCTGCATCTGCATCAGCTCGTCCACTTCCACCACCTGCTTTAGCTCGGTGAAGGGGTGGCGGTACTGCTGGCGCTCCAGCACGCTGATCTCGTCGTCGCGCATGGGGTAGCCCAGGCGGATGCGCAGCAGAAAACGGTCGACCTGCGCCTCGGGCAGGGGGAAGGTACCTTCGTATTCAATCGGATTTTGAGTGGCCAGCACCATGAAGGGGCGCGGCAGGATGTGCGTCACGCCGTCCACGGTCACCTGGCTTTCTTCCATGGCCTCCAGCAGCGCCGCCTGGGTCTTCGGGGTGGCGCGGTTAATCTCGTCGGCCAGCACGATCTGGGCCATGATCGGTCCGGGACGGAACTCGAACTCGCGGGTTACCTGGTTGAAGATCGAAACGCCGGTCACATCGCTGGGCAGCATATCGGGCGTGAACTGGATGCGGCTGAACGTGCAGCCCAGGGAGCGCGCCAGGCTGCGAGCCAGCATGGTCTTCCCCACCCCCGGGACGTCCTCAATTAACAGATGCCCCTGACAGAGAAGGCTGATCACGGCCAGTTCGACCGTCTGGCGCTTTCCCACGATCACCTGCTCAATATTCTTAATGATCCGTTCAGCGAAGCTCTGTACGTCTGACATTATCACTCCCATCTATCAGGTTTTTACCGTGCCTGCAAATTTCCCCCGGCACTGCGCCCTGACGGCCGGCGAATTATTTCAGGAGAAAGGCATTCAGGGCCAGCCAGAAGACAGTGTAATTAAGCGCTCGTTTTGATTGGCTGCGGCCGGCAAAAAGGAGCAGCGCAAGCACCAGGCCGCAGGCGAACCGCAGCAGTCCACCCGTTTCGCGGAAAGTCGAGAACGGCAGCATGGCTGTGACCGCTGCGTTCAAGAAACATGCGTATACTATCACATTTCTCGAGCCTGAGCGCCAGGATTTGGTCGACTGCCACAGGCACCAGACCACCGGCAGCACGATCGCAGGACCAAAGACCACCAGCATCGCCGCCAGGTAGACCCGGCTGTATTCACCTATGCGCAGCAGGCCCATGAACGGGATCCACTCAAACGGGGTTGCCATTTCGCCGCCTGAGCCGACCCCCGGCTCTCCAAAGGCCAGCCACAACCCACCCTGGAAGAGGACGAAAGGCGCCACTGCGAAAAGAGACACACCGGCAGCCTCTTTCCAGCGCCGCTCCGTCAGGTAGGCCAGGAGCTGGGCAGCAACGAAGACCGCTGTCACCTCACGCGCGAACACAGCCAGCGCATACAGGATCCAGGACAGGCGCTCCCGCCCGCGCTGCCGGGCAAGCAGCGCGCCGGCAATCAGCCCGTAGGCCAGCGGCTCGGGCAGGTCCAGACGCGCGGCCAGCAGGAAGCCCACCCACAGACCGTACACCAGGGAATACCAGCGGTTCACCCCCCAGCCGGCCAGCAGCTCAGCCACCGCCCACACACCGGCGGTATGCGCCAGGATGACGATCAGGGGAATCATCCAGGGGATCAGCTGCGGGTCGCCCAGGGCCAGCAGGCGCGCCGCCAGCGGCAGCAGGATGCGCTGGTAGCGGTAAGCCGGGACGTCCAGGTGGGGCGCCACAGTCCCCGGGTCGGGACTGCGGGCGATGTAATACACGAACTGGCCGTCGTAGCCCTCCGTCCCCTGGGGGTTCCCCTCGCTGAAGCGCGTCCCCAGGCGAGCGAGGGCCAGTGGATCGCCGCCGGCCGTGCCGATGACGGACACGACCAGCAGAATCATGGCCAGCAGGGTCACCGCGGCGGGATGCAGCACCCTTACTCTGCCGGCCGGCAGATCTGTTTCAACGGTCAGTGGGTGGAATTCAAGCTGCATGCGGTGCCCCATCCTTCAGCGGCTGCACACGGGCGAAGACCCACAGGCCCGCGAAGACCAGCCAGGCGCCCAGGCTGAGTGCCAGCCCCAGGCGAAACGACAGCGGCCGGTAGGTCAGGCTGACCAGATGATCGCCCGCCGGCACCGGCACAGCGCGGAACAGTGCGTTGGCCGGATAGAGCCCGGCTGAACCAGAATCCACGGCAGCCTGCCAGCCCGGATACCAGGTGTCGGAAATCACCAGCCAGCCAGCGGCGGGCGTGCGCACGCGAATATGCAGCCGGTTGGGCTCCTGCCGCTCCCAGGAGAGCTCGATGTCTCCCGGAGGTTCGGCGCCGCAGCCGGCCTCACCTGCAGGGGTGTAGCCCTCCAGTATCACTTCGCGCTCAAAGTCCACCCCACCCCCTGCGACCAGATCCAGCGCTTCCCCGGGGTCATCCGCCGGGCGAGCGCAGAACACAAAGCGCAGGCGCCGGGGATTTTGACCTTCGCGCGGGGAAAAGCGCACCCCAAATTCCCCAGAAGTGCTTACTGTTTCTACCACGCCCACATCCATGAGGTTCAGCATGGCTTCCTGAACCGGACCGGAAGCCGCTTCCAGGGCTTCTATCCAGCTCGCGTAGCGCCCGGGCAGCAGCGGGTCGAAGTTGTTGGCCGAGGGCAGGTGATCGAGCATGGCGGCATTAGGCAGCATGGCCGCTCGCAGCAGGTTCCAGTCCTCGCCGGGGTGGAAGGTGTCGAAGCGCAGGAAGCGCTCGAACTTCAGCTCCTGTTCGTCTTCAGCAGGCAGGTACAGGCGGTGGTCCTGCAGCGCCGCGCGCAGGCTTTCGGCGCCGGGCGCAGCGCCGCGGTACAGGTCGCGTGAAGTGCTGGGGTTGAGCCCCCAGCCGGCGATGAGCAGATCGGCGCAGAGTACGCCCACAACAGCCAGCCTCCAGCGCCGGGCGGCGAGGGATTCGCTCTCAGCACCAAGCCGCGGGACGAGCAGAGTCAGCAGCGCGGCCAGCACACCCCACAAGCCCAGCAGCGCAGTGGCGGGGATGAACGTGGCCTGAACGCCCTGCAGAAGCAGGCCCGCCGCACCAGCGGCCAGCATCAGCCCCAGGGCGGCGATCAGGCCGCGTATCACCCACTGCCGGCGCGAGCCGTACGGGCGGCTCCAGGCGGATACGCCCAGCCCGGCCAGCAGCGCCAGGGCAAATTCGGCCCAGATCAGGTAGCGCGACGGCGCCTGGAACATGTCGAAGGTGGGCACATGGCGGTACAGCCAGGGGAATACGGGAGTATTGCGTCCCAGCGCCAGCAGAAAGGTCAGGCCGAGCAGGGCCAGCAGGAAAGGCGGCAGCCGGCGGCGCAGGTACGCCATTTCGTCCGTGCCCGAAAGCGAAGCAGTCGCCTGCCTGCGCCCCCGCAGCCAGGCAGCCAGCGCCCCCAGCGCCAGCAGCAGGGGCAGCAGCCCGATGTAGATCGCGTCTTCCCAGTAATTGGCGTAGCCCCAGTAATCGCCGTGATCGGGGTTGCCGAAGAAATCGGGGGCCAGCAGGCTGATCAGGCGCCACGGCCAGAAGGAATAAGACATGGCCAGGTCGTAATCCACGGCCGCGGCGCGCTGCGACTGGAGCAGGTATTCGGCAGTGGGCAGAAGCTGCGCGGCGGCCAGCAGAACGGCAAACAGCACCACTGCGCCCAGTCCCAGCCAGGCGCGCCCCAGGCGGGCCAGGCGCGCACGAAGGGTCCCGTCTCCCTGCCAGGCCAGAAAAGCGGTCCACATGGCAGCCAGCAGGCCGGTGTACCAGGTCGTCTGGGCGTGACCGGCCAGGAGCTGCAGGCTGAACGGGGCCGCCAGCAGCAGGGGCGCCTTCCAGTCCGGCCGGATGCTCTCACTCGAGCGCGGACCGAACCAGCGGGTCAGCGCCAGCAGGATCCACGGCAGCCAGGAGGCGGCGGAGAGCACCGAGAGGAACCAGGCCCGGGCCACCAGATACCCGCACAGGCCGAAGGCCAGACCGCTCACGGTCTGGGCCAGCGTGCCGAGCCCCAGGCGGCGCGCCAGGCGCGCCATCCCCATGCCGGCCCAGCCCAGATGCAGGGCAGCGCCCAGGGCCATGCCCCAGGCCAGCGCCGGCAGCCCTCCGGCGGTGTCGAGCAGCAGGTAGAGCCAGTTGGGCGGGTAGTACAGTCCGGTCTGGTAGTTGGCCAGCAGCGGTGCACCCATGCCAACCAGCGGGTTCCACAGCGGCAGTTCGCCCGCGCGCAGCGTTTCAGCCGCGTAGCGCCACCAGGGGGCAAACTGCAGCAGCGGCGTGCCCCAGAACAGCGCCTCGCCCAGAAAGAGCGGGCGTGCAAACAGGATCAGCGGCAGCAGCCAGACCGGCAGGTAGGGCAGAAAGCGGATTCGTCTCATGGACTTCTGAACGCTCATGGCTGGGTACCAGCGACGGAGAAGATGAAATAACCGCCGGACCCGTACAGCTGTGTGAGGTAAGGTTCGAGGCGCGGGTCCCAGGCGCCCAAATTCCGTTCGGCAGGGCCCCAGAAGACATAGTGCACATCGTTTTGCTGCAGAAACGCCAGGCGCTGCTCGTCTGTCAGCGTGGGATCATACACCGCGGCGACCTGCGGGCGCAGGCGTTCCAGGTCGATGCTTTCCGGACCGTGCCCGATGACCACCCGCACCGGCGCCCAGGCGGGCAGGGCGTTTCCGGTCTCGTAGGCGGCGAGCACGATCTCCCCCGGCCGGGCATTTTCGGCCAGAAACTCAAAGGCATGCACCTCATCCACCGGTCGGAACACCGGCGTACCCGGGTTGAGCGCCACCAGGGCCGATCCGGCCAGCAGGAACAGGCTGGAGGGCAGGGTGAACAGCAGCGGAACCCAGAACAGGCGGTCGAGCAGGGTCTTTTGATTCTGGCCGGAGGCTGGAGAGCGTTCGAGCGCCTTACCGGCCAGCACCACCAGGGCCACCCACACACCTTCCGGCAGCCGGCGCTGCAGGTTGAAAGGCGCGTAGGCCAGGACGGGCTGCAGCGCGCTCCACACGACAGGCAGGGCCCCCCGGAAGGGCTGCTGGCGCAGCAGCCGGAGGGCGCCCAGGAAGGCAAACGGCAGCAGAAAACCGTACGCCATCAGGTAGTGCAGCGGGTGCGGCGAAAGAATCAGGTTCTGCTCCGTCCAGGCGCTCAGGAAGGGATCCAGCCGGAAGGCGATCAGGTTGTACAGCACCAGGGGGGAGGAGACCAGCACGGCCCAGGCGGCGCGCCAGAAATGCGCCCACCACGTACCCGTGCTGCCGCCGCGGCGGCGCTGCCAGAGCGTGGCCAGGCCGGTGGCGCCCAGGTGAGCAGCCATCACCACCCACCCCACGGCTACCGTCAGCGGCTGAGCCAGGCCAAGCAGCAGCCAGAAGACGCCAATCCAGACCCCGCTGCGATCGATCCGCAGCGGCCAGAGGCCGGCAGTGTGATCGACGTGGCGGCTGTGCAGCACGCGCGGCAGGAAACCGCCTGGGACCCCGCCGCCCGTATACGCGACCAGCCCCCACAGCAGCAGGGCGCGCGCCAGGGCCAGGTGCGGCAGCCCGAACAGGCCCAGGAAGCCAAAGCTCTCCGGAGAGTAGAACTCCAGGGGGGCCGAGCCCAGCAGCTCCTGCCGGCCGAACAGCACGGGCAGCCAGCCCAGCCCGCCCCCGGCCAGAGCGGCGATCAGGGTCACCCGGCGCAGGCGCTCGTCTTCAATGAATAATGAAATGAAATCGTAGGTGGCCAGCACGGCCAGGATGCCGGCCGCGATGCGGTACAGGTGATAGAGCAGCGTAAGCTGCAGGTGCTCGGCCGGTGCTGCGGCCAGGCGGCCCAGCAGCAGATAAGGCAGGAAGGCCAGCGCCCCGCGCTGCTCGACAGCGGTGTATGGGGTGCGGAACAGCCAGGCACCGCGCGCCCCGCTGAGCATCTTGGCGATGTAAGAATTGCCGTCCTCCACCCCAAAGACGAAGCCCGTGAACACCCAGCCCTGCCCCGACTGGCTGTATCCCAGGACATAAGGCAGGCTGAGCAGGGTCACCAGGGTGATGGCGAACCACAGCACCCAGCGGCGAGGGCTAGCAGTTGGGCGGTTTGAACTGCGCAGGGTAAAGGGAATTCTCACCACGCAGCACTCCAGTAAACTTCGCACTGACCGGGCTCACGGATCAGCGCGTATAGACGCGAATGATTACGGATTATGGCTACCTCTGTTCTGTGCTGTTGACCGGTCTGTCGTTGAAATGCTGCACCCGCTCTGAATCTGCAGCTTGCAAGATCCGGGCCCGCTCGCCCCGGTTGAGCAGCCCGCTGGCGAGCAGGAGCACTACACCGGCCGCGCCCAGGGCCAGGCCGGCGTACACGCTGCGCGGCCAGTAAGTGAAGACCACAGAATGGGCGCCAGGTTCAAGGACCAGCGAGCGCAGCAGCCCGTTGAAGGTTTCGATCTCCACCGGGCGGCCGTCCACCCGGGCCTGCCAGCCCGGGAAAGCCGTCTCGGAAAGCACCAGGCGCTGGGGGGTAACGGCATCAACCTCTACAGCCAGGGTGAGCCGGTTTGCCGAACGGCTGAGCACTTCCACACGGCCGGTCTCCGGGGCATTCAGCGGGCCGGCGTCCAGCGGCTGCACCCAGGCGCGCGGCCGCACAAGCTGGTTGGCATACAGGCGCGTGCTGCCGGAGACCTCCAGCAGTTCCAGCCCGGGAGCCTGCAGGTCGTATTCGGCCAGCACGTAGCCCACGTTTAGCAAACCCAGAAGCCCGGTGTCAGGCTCATATCCCTCCCCGGACGGCTCCGGTTCGGTCGATGTGAACGGCGGCAAGGTGACACTGTAGCCGCCCGCCGGTATGCCGCTCGCCTTCTCCATGAAGGCGGCGTAAGCGGCGGGCTGCAGAGGGTCCACGCCGCCGGCCAGCTCCAGCCCGTACAGCGCTGCGGTGTGCTGCGGCATGCTGAACGATGGGGAATAGACGCGAAAAATGCCGGGCTGGGCGGACAGGTATTCCGCCGCCGGCCGTCCCCCGGCAAGCACCTGCTCGGGGGCATGGCTGCTGAACAGCATACGGTTGTACAGTGAAAGGTCCAGCAGCAGGAGCAGCAGCAGGCCGGCGGCCCAGAACGGCCTCGCCATGCGCCCGGTGGGGCCGGCCGCGATCCAGACGGCGCCGGCGGCCAGGACAGCACTGCCCCAGGCAAAGGCGCCGGGCAGCTCGCCGGTGAGCAGCCAGATCCCCAGGCTGAACGCCAGAGCAAAGGCGGGCGGCAGCAGGAGCAGCCTGTACAACCGGCGCCGGGCGGGCGGAGCGAGCGGGGAGGACAGGCGCTGCAGGCTGTAAGCGGCGCACACCGCCAGCGCCAGGCCGGTGATGAACAGCGCCCGCGCCGGCACACGCAGCAGGTTGATCCCCGGAAGCCGGGCCAGCCCTTCCATCCCCGGCAGGGCGCTCCCCAGCGAGAAGACCAGCGAGACCAGGATAACCGCCCACCAGAAGCGGGCTGCGCGGCGCACGCTGCGCTCCCCCAGCCCGGCCAGGGCCAGCAGAAGCACCACCCCACCCGGGTAGACCACCCACTCGTGGAAGCCTGCGGCGGGGAAGAACAGCCCCAGCAGGTCCGCAGGCGGCAGTGAATAGGCCAGGACGTCCGCTGCGGACATCTGGCTGCGCGTGGAGAGGGCGCTGTACTCCAGCAGCGGGACTGCCAGCGGGGCCGAGAGCAGCGCTGCCAGCACGGTTTCCAGCAGGATATCCACCAGCTTGCGGCGGTTGTACAGGCTGTGCGCCAGCCAGAGCAGCCCGGCGAAGGCCGCCCAGCGCACATCGGCCAGAAAGATCAGCGCCAGGATCACCCCCGGCCGGAACAACAGACGAGGCAGAGTCTGGCGAAAAAAAGCAGCCATGCGCGTTCGTCCGCCTGCCGGCACAGGTGCCGCAGGGCTGCCGGCGCCTGTGCCGGCCCCGTACCGGACCCCGCGCATACTGGCCAGCAGCAGCCAGGGCGTCCAGGGGACAGCGTAGAGCAGGGTCAGGTGACCGGCGCCGTAATGGGCGTACAGCTTCGGCAGGGCGGCGAACGCCGTCCCGGCGAACAGGGCCGGGATATGCCCCAGCCCGGCGGGGCGCAGCAGGCGGTACAGTCCCCAGCTGCCCCACAGCAGGTGCAGGACCACCAGCAGGTTGAAGGCGAACGGCAGCGGCAGCACCAGGGCCAGCCAGGCCGGCGGGTACCACAGGCTGGAGAGCGGGTTGGCCGCGAAGGGTGCGCCTCCCAGGATGGCCGGCGACCAGAGCGGGATTTCTCCCTGCGCCAGGGAGCGGCGCAGAAAGATGGCGTTGGGGTAGTGGCTGATGGTCAGGTCGGAGTAAGCAGCTTCAGCTGATGGGTATGGGAAGCCCCCCAGCGCCGGGAGCAGGATCAGAACCGGCAGCAGCAGAGGCGCAGGCGAATGCAGCACGGCGGCAGTCACACGCCGCAGGACGGAGGAAAGGTCAGCAGCCATCGCCAGCTTCAATACTCCACTGCGTAGATGGTCACCCCATCTTGCTCGTACACGGCCTGCAGATCATCCCCCAGCGCGGGCAGCGCTCCCAGAGCGCGCTCGCGCGGCCCCCAGAAGACATAGCGCACCCCGCGCTCCTGCATGTAGCGCCGGGCTTCCTCCGCGCTCATGGAGCCCGTGCCCTCCGCCTGGTAAAAGCGCAGCACGGCCTGCTCCTCGGCGGCAGCATTTACGGTCTCAAAGGGGTGCCCGTAGAGCACCGGCCGCCCGGTGTACGCCGGGATCAGCAGACCAGTATCGGGCGCCGCCAGCACCAGCGCCCGGGGCGGAGTGCTGGTATCGATCCAGCGCAGTGCCGCCGCTTCGCCGCGCGTCAGAAACACCTCCGGCTCGTGGGTGCTCACGGCGTGCACGCCGGCCAGCAGCACCAGCAGGTTGGTCGGCAGGGAGAGCAGCAGCAAAACCTGCGGCAGGGCCTTCGAGCGCCGGCGCAGCGAGAGCGCCCCCAGGGCGCCCAGCCCGGCAGCTGGCACGTACAGGCCGGTCATAAAACGCCGCTGCAGGCCAAAGGGCAGGTAGAGCAGCACCAGCCCCACCCCGGCCCAGACCAGCAGCATGCACGTGAAGCGCCCTTCACTGCGCCCGCGCAGCACCCCCACAGCAGCCGGCAGGGCGAAGAGCAGCGCCGGAGAGATGGACAGCAGCAGGTCCCACAGCGGCGGCGAGGGCGTGACGTTCTGTGCGTTCCAGCCGGCAAGCTGCGGGTGGGTGAGCGCCGCCCACTGGTCGTAGACCAGCAGGGGCAGGCCCGCCGCGGCCGTCACCAGCGCCTGAAAGAACAGGCGGCGCAGCTCCTCCCGCCCCCACAGCCCGGAAATTCCGCCCCGCGGTGCGAGGCGGTAGGCGGCCGCGGCCTCCCAGAGCAGCAGCCCGCCCATCACCACCAGGGCCACCACCACGCCAAACGGCTGGACCAGCGCCAGGATCAGGGCCGCGGCCGCCGTGAGGAAGGCTTCACGGAAACCAGACCGGCCGCCCCGCGGCGCCAGCAGCCACAGCAGCAGCGCCATCCCCAGCGGGAAATGCGGGTTGGCAAACGCAGAGAGGAAGGGGTAAGCCTCGGCCACCCAGAAATCGGAGGTAAATAGACCAGCGGCCGCAGCCAGCCAGCCCAATCCAGACCCCAGGGCCGCCAGGGCGAAGGCCAGGCGGGCGGCAGGGGCGTCCTCGAACCCGGAGCGAAAGAAATGCGCCAGCGAAACCAGCAGCACCGCCGCGCCGGCCAGGCGCGCCAGGTGGAAGCAGACGACCAGCGGCAGCCCCACGATGCGGGCCATGTGTCCTAAGAATAGATAATAAAGGAAGAGATAAGTCCCCTTGCCGGGCTCGGCCGTGTAAGGCAGTGTGAAGCGCCACGATCCCCGGTAGCCCTGCTGCATTTTCGCCAGGTAGGTGTTGCCGTCCACCGGATTCAAAAGAAATCCGCCGAAGACGTGCTCAGGCCCGGCTGCCGCAGCAGCGTACAGATACGGTATCAGGACGAGGGTAAAACTCAGCAGGGAAATGAGCAGATAAAAGCCCGATTTGCGCCTCAGCATGTCCCGTATTTTAACGGCGATCAACACCCGGCACTTGCTGCATTGACAAAAGTGAAAGTCACAGGATTGAAACGCAGCGGCAATTTCCCTTGTCTAGATATCGAACCGCCTCTATAATTTTATCAATGAGCCAGGTCTTTAAACTTTACCGCTTACAGCAAACCGACAGCCAGATCGACCGCGCCCGCCAGCGTCTGAAAGAGATCGCCATTGCGCTGGCCGCCGACGAGGCCGTGAAGCAGGCCCGGGCCACCTTCGCCACCGCCGAGCAGGAGCTGAGCGCGGCGCAGAAAGCGCTGCGCCGGGCCGAAGAGAACCTGCGCGATCAGAACCTGAAGATCGAGCAGAGCGAAGCCACCCTGTACGGCGGCCGGGTGCGCAATCCAAAGGAGCTTCAGGACCTGCAGAACGAAGTCGCGGCGCTCAAACGCTACCGCAGCGTGCTCGAAGACCGCCAGCTCGAAGAGATGATCGCCCTGGAAGAGGCGGAAGCCCGCCACCTCGCCGCCAGAGAAGAACTGGAGCGGGTGGAAGCGGACTTCGCAGAGCGGAACAAAGCCCTCACCAGCGAACAGAAGAACCTGGAAAACGAGCTTGCCCGCCTGAACGGCGAGCGCCAGGCCACACAGGCCTCCATCCCGGCTGAGGACCTGCAGCTCTACGAACAGCTCCGCCGGCAGCGCAGCGGGGTGGCCGTGGCCCGCATTACCGACAGGGCCTGCTCGGCCTGTGGGACCACGCTCTCAGCGTCTCTTCTGCACGCCGCTCGTTCCCCCAGTCAGATCACCCGCTGCGACGGCTGCGGGCGGATCCTTTACAGCGGGTAGAAGATGCTCCGCCTGCTGGGTTCCCTGGAACTGGACGCCCGGTCCTTTCTCCTCGGCCTGGTCAGCGGCCTCCTGCTGTTCTGGCTGCTAAGTAAGTTCAGGCCGCTGCTTGCAGACGGCATTGCCGCGCTGCGCAGGCGCGTGCAGGCCGCCCGGCGCGAGATGATGGCCGGCGTCGAAGCCCGCTGGGCCGGCGAGATCATCCGTCTGGCACAGGGCTGGCACCTGGCTGCTCCCCTGTTTTCTCTGGAAGAAATTCTGATCCCACCCCGCCTGCTGGCACCCCCCGCCGCTGTCGAACCCGGCCTGCTCGAACCCAACCGGGACATCAGCGAGCAGGTGCTGCCATACCTGCCCGACTGGCCCGAGCTGGCAGCCGTGTACCGTTACCCGACCCTCACGCTGGCTGAAGCGCTCAGCGGAGGGGCGCACCTGGCCCTCACCGGCCGGCCCGGCAGCGGTAAATCGGTGACCCTGGCACACCTGGCCCTGCTGGTCGCCCGTAAAGACCCTCAGGCCGGAGACCTGGCCGGGCACACCCCGTTCCTGCTGCACGCCGCTGATCTGCCCCTGCCCCGCGATACGGATAACCTGCTCGACCCGCTGGTGCGTGCCCTGCAGCATTATGCCAGTTCTCTCACTGCCTCGCGCCTGCCGCGCTTCGTCGAATCCACGCTGGCGCACGGCCAGGCACTGCTCCTCCTCGACGGGCTGGACGAACTGCCGGGCGAGCAGGTGGAAGTCGTGGTGCAGTATCTGGGAGAAGTGCTGCAGCAGTACCCGCAGGTGCGCTGTGCGGCGGCCGGGTCTGCGCGCTGTCTGGACGGGTTGACCGCCCTGGGGTTCATCCCGGTCGCCGTGGCGGCCTGGACGCGGGAACAGCAGCGCAGCCTGGTGCTGCGCTGGGGTGAGCTGTGGGCGAAGTATATCGAAACGCCGCCGGTAGACCCGGCGGTGATCACCGGCTGGCTGGTCAACGACCCGATCCTGCTGCCGCCCCTGGATCTGACACTGAAAGTGTGGGGCGCCTTCGCCGGCGACCTGCCCGGCCCCGCCGGGCGAGACGGCCTGCAGGCCTGGGTGCGCCGCCTGTGCTGTGCGCAGCAGGCGGATGACCAGACAGAGGCCCGCCGCACGAAGCTGCAGGCCCTGGCCTTACAGAGCGTGCTGGCCCGGCGCCCGGTGTTCACCCGCAGGGAAGCTGAACAGGGCCTGATCCAGGCTTCCGGCAGCACGGCTGAAGAGCCAACCAGGGCGCAGGATCCCGCTGTGGAGGCGGAGAGCCAGACCCTGGAGACATCACAGGAACTGACGCCCTCCCAGCGCGAGCTGCGGACCCTGGTGGAAAGCGGTCTGCTGGTGAAGCGCAGCGGCGGGCGATTGAGCTTTGCCCACCCGGTTCTGGCCGGCTTCCTGGCTGGCGAGGCGCTGGGCGCCCTGCACACCGCGCCGGCTGAGGCGGTCGAAGCGCTCTTTGCCCAGGCGGAGTGGAGCGGGAAAGACCTGTGCCTGATGTATATGCCCCCTGAAATGCTGCCGCAGCACTGCATGCAGAAGCTGCTCGCCGGCGTCGATCAGGATCCGCTGCAGGCCGGGCTGTTCAGCGCGGCGCGCTGGCTGCCCGAAGCGCCCGAAAACGCCCCCTGGAAGGCGCCGGTCATGCGCCGTCTGGCCGCCTGTCTGCAGGACGAAACCCTGCCCGAAGGCACGCGCGCCCGGGCGCTGGCTGCCCTGGCTGGCTCTCGCAGCAGCGGGGTCGACCTGCTGCTGCGGCGGTCCCTGAACGGCGGCTCGGACGTGCTGCGGCGGCTCGCCCTGCTCGGCTGCGGCGCGCTTCAGGACAGCCAGGCGGTTGAGGGTGCGGTCAGAGTGCTGGGTGAACCGGGCGTGCTGCTGCGCCAGGCCGCCTGCCTGGCTCTGGCGGCCATCGGGAATAAGCCCGCCCTGGAAGCCGTCGCTTCGGCCCTGCTGCACGGCGACGACGAGCTCAAGCGGGCTGCAGCGCAGGCCCTGGCGAACCATCCGGAAGAAGGCCACCCGGCCCTGATCGAAGGCAGCACCCTGGAGGATGTGCTCGTGCGGCGCGCGGTGATCACCGGCCTGCAGCGCTTGGGCGAACCCTGGGCCGTCGAGCAGTTGAAAAAGATTCAGTTAGAAGACGAACAGTGGCTGGTGAAGAACGCCGCCGATCAGGCGCTGGAAGAAATGGACAAAGCCAATCCGCGCATCCCCAGGCCGCTGCCGGCGCTGGAGAACACGCCCTGGGTCATCCAGTGGGCCGGTGAAAAAGGGATCGGCGTGGTGCCCGGCAGACCGGCCTACAACCTGGTTTGCAGCGCCGCAAAGGAAGGCAGCCGCACCCAGCGCCTGGCGGCGATGCGCTATCTTGCACTGCACGGCGAAGAGGACGCCGCCGGGCTGCTGCTGGATGTCTACCGGCAGGAGCGCGGTGAGCTGCGCGAAGCCGCCCTGCAGGCGCTGTGGATCCTCTCAGGCCGCGGGTTTAACCTCTCCCCCAATTAACCTTAACTAACCCTGCAGCAAAGACTGTGCCCCGTCGATCCAGACCTCCGTACCGCTGATGTGTTTTGCATGGCCGGAAGCCAGGAAGAGCGCCAGCCGGGCGACGTCTTCCGCCGCTCCCGGTTCTCCATCCGTCAGGGGGATCGATCCCTCGGGGAACTCCACCGGCTCGCGCGCCTCTTCCACGCCGCGGGTGCGCGTGCTGTCGTCGATGTTGGTCTCGATCGCTCCCGGGCAGATCACATTGACCCGGATGCGGTAGCGGGCCAGCTCCAGCGCCATCATTTTGGCGAAAGCCACCTGAGCGGCTTTCGAGCACGAGTAAGCCGTGGCGCCGGTGTTGCTGAAAATGCGCGTGCCGTTGACCGAGGAGGTGATGATCACCGAGCCGCCCTGCACCTTGAGATACGGCAGGGCGTACTTCACGGTCAGGAACGTCCCCGTCAGGTTGACGCGCAGCGTCTGTTCCCATTCTTCCAGCGGCAGGTCTTCAATGGGCGCCCACAGGCCGTTGATGCCCGCGTTGGCGAAGACGATATCCAGCCGCCCCCAGCGGTCGGTGAGCTGCTGCACGGCTTTCTGCAGTTCCAGAGGCTGAGAGACGTCTGCCACCAGGACCATACAATCCCCTCCGGCAGATCCAATCTCCCGGCCCACCTGCTGCAGCTCGTCTTCCTTACGCCCCAGCAGGCCAACCTGAGCGCCTTCAGCAGCCATCAACAGGGCCGAGGCTTTGCCAATCCCCGATCCGGCTCCCGTAATCAGAGCAACCTTTCCTTTTAGCTGCATCCGTCCTCCAGTATGGCTACCGTTCTGTCCGGCGGTTCAGGCGCCAGACCTCGGCGGTCAGCACGGTGGCGAAAGCGGTCCAGAGCTGGTAGGGGACCAGCAGGGCTGCGGCTCGCCGGTCTATGCGCAAAAAGCGGCGCACCGTTTCGAAGATCATGGCGTTGAGCACCAGGATCTCAACCAGTGCAGCGCCCACGCTGCGAAATCCGAAGAAGATGATGCTCCACAGCAGGTTGAAGACGAGCTGCAGCCCGTAGACCGTCAGTGCCTGGCGCGCCTGTGGATCTTCCACGGCGAAATCGGCGGGGGCCAGGCGCTCGGGCAGGGCCCGGTTTTTGGCCTGGCCCTTCTGCCAGACGATCCAGGATGCCAGGCCCATCAGCGCATAGAGCGTGGTCCACACCGGAGCGAAGACCTGCGAGGGCGGGTTCCAGGAAGGCTTGCGCAGGCGCCGGTACCAGGTCGAAACGGACGAAGCAGTAGCCGCTGCCCCCACCAGGCCAAAAATCTGCGGGATGAGCAGGGCTGCGATCAGTGCAATCCAGTTCTTTTTCATACAGGCTCCTCATCCTCGAAACGGTCCCAACCTTTTTTGCGCATTTCTTCCTCCAGGCTGTTGATATCCAGCGCCCCGGCATCGTCCAGGGCGCGGCGCGCCTGACCGGCCTGGGGTTCACCGGCCTGAACGATCACCAGGATGCCGCCGCGGCGCACGCCTTCAGCATACATGGCGGCGTCATCTTTGGGGATATTCAGCGCCGTCATGGCACCCAGGATGCCGCCGACAGCCGCCCCCACCCCGGCGCCTCCGGCCCCAATGCCAAGCGCGGCCGCCAGCGACCCGGCTGCGATCGCCGGCCCCAGGCCGGGGATGGCAATCGCGCCTACACCGGCCAGCAGCCCGATCAGTCCACCCGCTGCGCCGCCCAGCAGCGCTCCGGCCCCTGAGCTCTCGGCCACATCTTTTGCTTCGGTTTTCTCGGCATAAATGTTGGTGGGGATGACCCTGTTGCGCGCCAGCACACTGATCTGCTCCCGGCCGATGCCAGCCTGTTCCAGGACACGCACGGCCTGATCCGCCTTTTCATGGCTGTCAAATAAACCCACTACGTTTTGTGTCATTCTCTCTCCTTCAACCGGATGTCGTCCGGGTGATATCTGCCGCGCCGGAACCGCTCAGAATGAGGCGCGCGGTGTGCCCCTGCCCTTCCCGGGCATGCACGATCACCAGGATGCCGCCGCGGCGCAGACCTTCGGCATAAAACTGGGTCTCGTCCTCGTCGATGTTGAGGCTGGACAGCACGCCGAGCAGACCCCCTGCAGTGGCGCCAGCTGCTGCCCCCGCAGCCGCGCCTCCCAGCACAGATGCCAGCGTGCCCACAGCCAGCACCGGGCCGATCCCGGGGATGGCGATGGCTCCGACGCCGACCAGCAGCCCGGTCAGGCCGCCAACAATGCTGCCGCCCAGGGCGCCTGCCCCGGCCGTCTCGCCCACCCCGGAAGCGGTGACGGATTTCTCGATGATCTGTGCTCCGGTGAAGCCGCGTCCGGCAGCCTCCAGGGTCTCGCGAGCGGTCGTCTGGCGGGCCAGCACGCTGATTTCATCGCTGAAACCGGCCTCCTCCAGGGATTTCACCGCCCGGTCCGCATCTTCCCAGGTATGGAACAGGGCTGCGGTTATCTCCATGCTTCTCTCCTCACTAGATTTCGATGCAGCGGTATATATCCAAACAGTTTCAGCGCCGGGCGCGCTCAGACGTTCTCGCTGCTCCAGGGCCCGGCCTGCCGGGGTTCTTCCGGTGATTCGCTGCGGAACATTTGACTCTGGAATTCATCCGGTACGGATTCGGGCTGCAGTGCACCCCTCTCATCCCGGGAATGTCCGGCGGCCTGGTTCAGTTCTGCATGAGTCCGGGCAGTGTTGGCGACCATCCCCAGGTACCCGCCGATGAGCACCACCCACAGCCCGCCGATCAGGTTTCCCAGCGCCATGAACGCGATGCCGGACAAAACCAGCAGGGCGGCCATCCCCAGGCCGGTAAGGGTTGCCCAGCGGGTAGCGGTTTCAAAGCGGCCGAGCAGCTTCCACAAAAAGGCGCGCAGAATGCGGCCGCCGTCGAGTGGAAACCCGGGCAGCAGGTTGAAAAAGGCCAGCACCAGGTTGATGCGGAAGAGGTAAGCGGAGGAAGCCTGCAGCGCCGGTGATCCCGGCAGCAGTGCCAGGCCGAAAAAGAAGACAGCCAGCAGCAGACTGGTGAGCGGGCCGGCGATCACAATACGGAATTCAGACTGCGGCGTGGGCGGTTCGTGCTGGATATGAGCCACACCCCCCAGGATAAAGAGGGTGATGGACTGCACCGGGACGCCTTCGCGCTGGGCTGTCCAGGCATGCCCCAGCTCGTGCAGCAGCACCGAACTGAAAAAGAACATAGCGGTCCCTGCCCCCGCCAGCCAGTACGCTGTTGACTCCCAGCCGGGGTATTCCTGGGGATAGTAACCGGCAGCCAGGGTCCAGATGACCAGGCCGGCGGTCAGAAACCAGTTCAGATGGACACGGACCGGAATTCCGGAGATCCTGCCCCACTCAAATGTGGTACGCACGGTCAGTCGAATCCTTTCACCGCTGCGGCCCGCCTGCACCCCCTGTTTTCGGACAGGCACAGAGCTTCCCCGGAACCACCGGTGGACCTGGGCGGAGCCGGCCGGTCTGCAGTGCGGACCGGCCGGGCTGCTTTGTATGCTTTACGCGGTGCGCTCGTAGCGCCCTTCGATATAGTCCTTGAAATTGCGCAGGTCTTCGTCCAGCATCTTCTCCGGATTGGCGAACAGCTTCTCGGCCACATCGCCCGCCAGGCCGGCCTTTGGTTCGTACTGCAGCATCACCGTGATCTGCGTCTCTCCCCGTTCGGGGAGGGGCATGAAGGTGACCTGTCCGCTTGTGGTCAGGTCGCCGTCGCCGTGGTCTTTGGTGCTCCAGGCGATGCGCTGGTTTGGCTCCAGCAGGGTGGTTTCAGCGTCCCACTCCAGAGTCTTCCCCAGGGGCCCCTTCATCTTCCAGTGGCTCATCTTGCCGCCGGTGTTCTGCACGGATTCGATGTTCTTCATGAAAAGGGGGAAATTTTCAAAGTCCGACCAGAAGCGATAAACCGTTTCCGGATCCGCTTTCACAATAATGCTTTTGGTGACTACATCACCCATGGAATTCTCTCCTTTCAAATTGCCAGACCGGCCCTTGCGGGCTGGCCTGTCCGGCCCATCATCATGCTGGCTGCGCCCGTTCTCACCGGTCAGGGTGCGGGCGTACTGGCCCGTCCAGCTCAGCGCTTCGGTCAGGGCGTTAAGGATCTCGGCCAGCCCCGTGGTGCTGAAAACAGCCAGGAACAAGCGCGTGGCGTTAGGCAGCAGGTGCAGCCCGTAGACCAGCGCGGCTGCGATCCAGGTTCCAGAACAGATCGGGCAGGAAATGAGCTGCCCCAGCGAGCGTTTTAAACCCGATTCATCGCGCGGGGCCACCGTATCTCCGGCCCCGGTCTCGTCGGGAACGGTGCGGGTGAACGGCCGGCGCAGCGGCTCGGCGATCAGATCGTAAGAGACCAGGCGTCCCAACCGCAGTGTCGCCAGCCCGAGCAACACCAGATCGAAGGGGCCGATGGTTTTCATCTCCCGGCGGCCGGGGCGCGACATGCGGTTGGCGAAGGCCGTAAAAATAGAAATGAAAACACCGATCAATGTCAGCTTGGTGGCATATTCCTGCCGGTCCCTGTGGGTCAGCCCTCCTCTCATGCTCTCTCTTCTCCTCTTGATCACGATGTTCTGCTGTTCATCTCCCCCTGTCAGCCGGTGCGGCCAGGCCCAGGAGCCTTTCAGGCTTCATGCTCATCACGGCCGGTTTCCTCCTGCTGGAGGTCCCGGGCGTCCACCGCATCATCCAGGGCTTCGTCGATCGATTCAACCGTCTCTTCAAAGCTGCTGGTCAGGGCGTTGTGCTGCTCGCGGAAGCGCTTGAACTCCTCCTGCAGACGGGCCAGCTCCTCATCTGACAGGTCTTCCAGGTCCACCATAGATGTACGGGCTCCTTTCATGGTGCGCAGCAGTTCATCGAGCTTGAGGTGAATCGCCCTGGCGTCCCGGTTCTGGGTATTCTGGATCAGAAAAACCATCAGGAAGGTGACAATGGTGGTCCCGGTGTTGATCACAAGCTGCCAGGTATCGGAAAACCCGAATACCGGCCCGCTGACCGCCCAGAGCACGATCACCAGTAAGGCGACCAGGAATGCCCACGGTGAGCCCACCACATTCGATGCAAAGGCGGAAAAACGGCGAAAAATATCGTTAATCGAACCGTTCGAACTACCGTTCATAGCACCCTTCCCGGGCTTCCCGACCCGACGGCGTTCCGTGATGTTAAAAGCGCGAGGGCGGACAGGCCCTCGCGCTTCCATCCTGCAGGCCAGGCTCAGTCCACGCTTTCCTTGACTTCCTGCCAGGCATGCTGCACCGCATTCTTGAAACGCTCCCAGGTGCCCGGGTTGCGCTCCTCCCAGTACCGGCGTGCGTCGGTTTCCACAGAATTCCAGTCGGTGTAATCGCGAAACCGCTCGTTTACGGCCAGATCATAACCATAGCGGTAAGCCGGTAAGTACTGGTCGTAGGTGTAATTGGTATCGCTCATACTGGTTTCGAAGTGGGTGCGAAAACGATCGTCATAGGCTTCGAAGGCATTGAAAGAATAGGTAGAGGGATCGTGATACGTGGTGCCGGTATCCGACCAGCCGGCGCCCGTCTCTTCCATGGATTCCCGCATGGTATCCATGTTGTCACGCCCTTCCTCACGCATGGTGTCCATCGTCTCGCGCCCTTCCTCGCGCATGGTATCCATGGTCTCGCGAGCTTCACTCTCCATGCGCATACCAGCCGTCTCCGCATCCTGCCGGAACTCCCTTAACTCGCGCTGGCGCTGTTCTCTGGTGTAATCGTCTTCCTGCATGCCGGGGTTGATACCCGTATCCTGCAGGGATTCTTCTCGCATGGAATGGCCGGTCAGCGATTCATCGTCGTACCGTCTCCCGGAGGCCTCGCCACCGGTGGTAGGGTCCGTGCTCTCCATTCCGCCGGTTTCGGGCGACATGGTTGTATCGTGACGAGCGGCAGGCGCCACACCTGCGATATAGGGATCAGCACTCTGGTCGAAGCCCGCCCAGCCGCTGGAACGCCACTCGCTCACCCGCTGGTTGAGGTCAACCGGATGGTGAGAATTGAGGATATCCACGGCGCGATTGGCCATTTCATCCGGGGTCCGCACCGTCACCAGTGAGCCGCCGCGGCGTACCCCTTCGGCATAATACGAGGCCGGCTCCTCGGGGATGCCCAGATCGGCCATTGCACCCAGCAGCCCGCCGGCAACACCACCGGCCACGGCGCCCACCCCGGCGCCAGCCAGGCCCGAAAGCGCAGCGGCCAGAGGACCGGCTGCGATCACCGGACCAATACCAGGGATGGTCAGTGCGCCCAGACCGACCAGCAGGCCTCCCAGCCCGCCGAGTACGGCCCCTACGCCGGCGCCCACACCTGCGCCTTCGGCCACATCAGATGTTTCCATATGCGCACCGGTTTCCGTCGTTCCCAGATAGCGGCCGTACTCGCCCCGGGGGTCGCCTGCGACCAGGCTGATATTACTGCGCGAGAACCCGCTCTGCGTCAGGTCCTGTACGGCGCGGCTTGCATCGCGGAAATCATCATATAAAGCGACAACCGTTCTTGTCATTCAAATCCTCCGTCTTTCCTGCGCTGTCCCTGGTTCCGTTCTCACACCGGCTGCCGGCCGGTGAGGGCGCGCACAATAGCAACCACAATTACGGCCCCCAGGAAGGCGATCACCAGGGTCGGAAGGTTGAATCCTGACAGTGGATCGTCAACTCCCAAAAATGTTCCGGCCAGGAAACCACCTACCAGCGCACCGACGATCCCTAAAATGATGTCGCCCAGCACACCCTGTCCACTTCCTTTCATGACCATACCGGCCAGCCAGCCGGCGATCAAACCGACAATGATCCAGGACAAGATACCCATATCCAATTCTCCTTATGAACCTGTAGTAACAAAAATTATCAACTGTCCCCCATCATGCTGCGAAACAGCTCGCAGCAGCCCGCTGCTCGTTGAGCAGCCGGTAACGGTTTGAGCCGCGCCTAAAAGTGGGCGCGACCCTCGTCGATCATCTCCTCACCGCGATCTTTCAAGCTGGAGATGCGCTCCTTCGCCTTCGAGGAAATTTCATCCAGGGTCTGCCCGGCGCGGTGGCGCGTTTCTTCCGCCGTACCTACAGCCTTATCCTTGATCTCTGTGCTCTTATCTTTGAGCATCATGCGGGTTTCGGGGCCAGACTGCGGCGCCATCAGCAGCGCCATGGCGGCGCCGATCAGCGCGCCGATTGCAAACACCGATATAAGCGACAGCATATTTGATTCGCGTTCGTACATAACCTTCCTGCTCCTTTTTCGGGGATTTCCTGGTGGACAATATAAATACTGCGTTCACCTAGCCTCAATATACCTTTGAAGCATAGGGCGTTCAATGGGGAATGTTCCTGTCGGCGGGTAGGGAAAACCCTACTCTCTCCGCTGTGCGCCGGCTCAGCCATTTGTGCTGCCCCGTAGCCACTTTGCGGATGGCGCGAGCGAGGGAGCGGGGTGCTTCATCCTTCACCAGATAGCCGCTGGCACCGCTTTCGAACATCCCCAGAATGTACTGGCGGTCGTCGTGCGCGCTGAGGACCAGGACGCGCACAGGCAGGTTCATCTCACGAATCCGCTCGACAACCTGCTTTCCATTTAATACCGGCATCTCCAGATCGAGCACGAGCACGTCAGGGAGCAGAGTTTGGGCCAGGGTCAGCGCTTCTCGACCATCACTGGCTTCACCCACCACCTGAATATCGGGGGTGCGTTCGAGCAAGATGCGAATCCCGGTGCGGACGCTGGGATGATCGTCGGCCAGGACCACGCGAGTAACTCCGCTGTGGGTACCACGCCAGGCCTGGTTTTCACCGGTCCGGTAGGAACTGCTGGTTTCATAGACACGCGCGCCTCCTGACAGGCGTAAATCGAAAATATTGACTGTTCTGCTCATCCCTGCACTAACTCATCCTTCGTCACCTTCTATGCATTCGCTTCCGCGCCGCACTACCGGCAGTGCACGATCCAGTCGACCAGCCGCTCAGGCCGAACGGGCCCGGTCGCGCAGCTCGTGCACACCCTGTGCTTCCGCGCAGTGATCGCAGCAGAACATACGGCCACCGGCCTCCAGGCCGTGGCCGATGATGCGGATACCGCAGTTGCTGCAGGTGGGCGCCAGCAGGTGCACGGCGCACTCGAAACTGTCGAAGGTGTACGTATTACCCTGCATTAGAACCTGAAAAGCCTTGTCGTAATCATTTCCACATGCATCGCATTTCGCCATCATTTTCTCCTCAGCGCGGCCGCGAGCCGTAGCACCGTTCCGGACGCGCTTACTTCAATAAAAATCCAGAGCGGGAGGGATCCTTCCCGCGGCGGCCGGCCAGACGAGAGCGCGCTCGCATGCGGGGGAAATAAGCCCGGGCCGCCTCCCGCCTGCTGGTGACCTTGAGCTTGGACAGGATGTTGTGCACGTGATTCTTCACGGTGCCCACTTCGATGTACAGGTGCTCGGCAATATCCTGGTTGGTAAAGTCATGCCCGATCAGGTCGAGGATTTCACGTTCGCGGCGGGTCAGCTTGGCCAGTTCGGGCATGCCGGGGCGTAGCTCATCCACCCAGCCCGAGAGCTCGGCCAGGCGGGCAAACACAGCTCCGGCGACCTGCGGGGAAACATAAGCTTCTCCCTTCACAGCCGCCCGCAGACTGTGCGCAAACTGGGAGGGGGCGGCGCCTTCCAGCACGTAACCACGCGCGCCGCCTTCGATGTATCGCAGGATCGCGGCGGTATTGTCGGGCAGGTTGTAGACCACTACCGGCAGGCAGTACTCGTCCAGAAGCTGGCGGCGAAGCAGGATATACGCCCCATCGTCGGGCAGTTCGGCGCTCGCCAGAACGGCGTCTACTTCATCCAACCAGTGCCGGGCCTCGCCGTAATCCGCCGCGCAGCCAGCGATGCAGATGTCCTGCTGCAGCTCCAGGTTCTTTATCAGGGCCTGACAGCCCCGGTTGTCCTCACTGACAACGAGAACACGAATCATATTGCTCCTCCGCAAATACGTCCCTCGCTCTCCCCCTGATCGCCCACGTCCAAACTGCCCGGCAGGAATGCGTTGCTGCGGCGGTGCTGCTCCGCTGGCGTATCAAAGAAAGGCGTACGTATTTATGGAGAATATACCTGCTGCAGGAAGGGGCAACAATGGGGAATGTTCCTGTGATACCGGTAGGGATTTCCCTTAGGATTAAAAAGAACGCTCCCTCAGGGGTGAGGGAGCGCAGAGATAAAGGATAAGGAAAAGCAGGTGCGGACGGTTCAGACCCAGCCTTCGCGCACGGCGTGCACGGCGGCTTCTACACGAGAAGCGACGCCCAGCTTAGAAAAAATACCTTCGAGATGCTTCTCGACCGTTTTCTCGCTGATACCCAGTTCCAGGCCAATCTCCTGGTTGGTCTTACCGGCCACAACCGCCTGCAGGACCTGAACCTCGCGGGAGGTCAGACCCATGCGGTCGTCCTGATGCTCCTCGCGCATCCAGGTGGTCATCTGGGCGGCGACCCGCCGGCTAACCCAACCCTGCTCGCCGCGGGAGACGCCGCGCACGGCTTCAACAATCGCTTCCGGGACTTCTTCTTTAATCAGGTAGCCTGCAGCTCCATTGGCCAGCAGCTCCTGAATATACTGCTTGTCGTCATGGGCGCTCAGGGCCAGGATGCGTACCGGAGAACCGGCCTGCTGGAGCTGAGACGCAACTTCATTTCCATTCAACCCGGGCATTTCCATATCCAGCAGCATGACATCAGGAGACAGCTCCTGAACCATGCGCAGCGCCTCTGCACCGTCGCTGGCTTCTCCAACGACAACAATATCAGGAGCACGCTCCAGCAGATTCCGAATGCCCGCACGCACCACTGGATGATCATCAACTAGAAGAACTCGAGTGGGGGACATCGTATAAAACCCTCCGGTCAATGAGTTTCTTTCGACCGCCAGTGATGCAGCATTGTAGACAGGCAGGCGGTGCTGTATGTATTTCTCCCTCCGCACCAGCTTATATCATGATTATAACGCAACCTATAAATTTTACAAACATTATAGGATTATTAGAAATATTATGATGGTATTAAGAGTAGATTAGTTAAGGGGATGTAGATCCTGCAGCGGTGCTGCAGGATCTACATCCCCTTACAGACGTGCAGAGCGGACTGACAGGCGCAAGCGAACACCTCAACCGGGGTGCGCCAGGCCGCTGACGTCAGCATCCCCCACCTCCTCCGGCCGGCAGGCGTCCCACCAGTTGTAGATGGCGACCAGGTCGGCCAGCCCTACCTGTGCCAGACTCGAGATGACCGCATGGGCCTTACCGACCCGCTGCGTTGGCCCCAGGCCCACCACGCACATCCCGGCATCCAGGGCTGCCTGTACGCCCACCCGGCTGTCCTCGATCGCCAGGCATTCAAACGGCTGCACTTTTAATAGCGAAGCCGCTTCCAGAAACACGTCTGGGGCTGGCTTTGAGCGGCGAGCCTGCTTGCTGTCGGCAATCGCATCCACGAGGTGGGCGATCCCCAGCCGTTTGAGCACCGGGCGGGCATTGCGGCTGGCCGAGGCGACCCCGATCAGTATTCCGGACTCATTCAGCTCCTGCACCAGCTCACCGGCCCCGGGCATCAGGTCGGCAGGCCCCATCTCGCGCAGGTACTCGAGGAAGTATGTGTTCTTCTTTTCGAGCATCAGGCGCATCTGCTCCTCGGGCAGCCGCCGGCCGTCCAGGATGACCTCCAGCGCGCGGCGGCGGGTTAGGCCGAGCAGCTTCTCAATTTGCGGACGTCCAAACGGGATTTGAAATTCGTCACAGACTTTCTTCCAGGAACGGTAGTGGTATTCGACCGTTGCGGTCAGAACGCCATCCATATCGAATATCACGGCCTTCAACATGCTGCTTCCTCCTGGAAAATGATGTCCTCCAGTCCCTGCTTGCGGCAGGGCCTGCTGTGAATGAGCTTGATTGGGCTGTGCTGTGGCCGAATCTGCTGCAGCTGAGTCTGACGCAGCCTGGTCTGTGTTACCAGGCCATTCAGCGTATCTGGTTGGTCTCCTCCACGGTACGGTCGCCTATAAAAGTGAGGGGGGAGGGCGAAAAGTCCGAGCGGCTTTCATAGCCCCGGCGAAGGACCTCTCCGCCTTCCACCGGCGGCGGGGGCAGGATCCAGCGGTTGGCGGCTTTCATGATCTGTGCCGTCAACCCCGGGAAAAGGGCATCCAGCAGCATGATCAGGCGCGCCTGCCAGGTGATCACGAGCACTGCCTGGCGGTAGCGGCAGGCTTCGACGATCTGGCGCGCTGCCCGCTCTCCGCTGGTCGCCGTGAGCGGATTGGCCGCGGCGATCGAAAACCAGGCGTACTCTTTCTCGTGCTGGCCTTTGAACCCTGCGTTCACGTAGGAACCGGTGCGCATCAACCCGGGGATGACGGTCGTAACGGAGATCCCGTCGCGGGCCAGCTCGGTGCGCAGACCATCTGAAAGTCCAACTTGAGCGAATTTTGAGGCGGTATAGGGCAGCAGATGCGGCACCGCCACCTCGCCGCCGATGCTGGTGATATTGACGATCCGCCCGCCGCCCCGCTGGCGCATCGGCTCGATCACCGCCAGCGTCGTATACAGCGAGCCCCAGAAATGGGTGTCCATGGCGTCCTGGTAATCTTCCAGGGTCATGTTCTCCGCCGGGCCGACCTGGATCACACCGGCGCAGTTGACCAGCACATCCACCCGCCCGTAGACCTGCAGCACCTGCCCCACTGCCTGCCGCACCTGATCCTGGCGGCGGATGTCACAGGGGACAGCGAGCACATCGAAATTTCGTGCGCGCAGGTCGCTGCGGGCGGCTTCCAGCTCGCCCAGGTCACGCGCAAACAAGGCCAGGCGGGCTCCCTGCCGGCCGAACTCACGCGCCAGCAGCAGACCCAGCCCGCGCGAACCGCCGCTGATGAGCACAACCTGACCGTCAAAATCTTCACGACCCCATAAGCGGCGGAAGATCCGCATTCCCAGTGTGAGACCGATCCCGGCGCCGGCCAGCCAGGGCCAGGCGCTGTTTTTCTTTCTATTCATCTTTTGTTTCCTCTTTGCAGCCACAGTGCAGCCAGTGTGATTTCCAGTGCAGCATCCAGAAGATAGACGGGCGAGATCCGCCTTCTGCCTGCGTAATATATATCAACGGCGGCAAGAGCGCCGGCGCTTCCCGCAGCCAGCAGTTCCACATCTTCAGTGACCTGGCCCCGCAGTGCGGCGCGTGCCAGCACCACCCCGGTTATGGTGATCAGCAGACCCACGGTGTTGACCAGCCAGATGTCGACCTTGGGGCCAGATCCCGGTAGCGATGTAGACCAGCCCCTGAAAACCTGCCAGCCGTGTTCTGGACGGCAGCGTGCGCATGATTCTCCCCGTCTGTGCTCACCGGCAGTTTACGGTGAATGCTTATCAAGTATATATCATACTTACGACGATGGTTTCAGGACCACTTTGATACATTCGTCCTGGTAATTCTTAAACATCTCGTAGGCATACGGCGCATCATCCAGGCTCATCACATGCGTGACCACGAAGGAGGGATCGAGCTCCCCGCGCTCGATCCTTTCCAGCAGCGGCCGCATGTAGCGGTGCACGTGCGTCTGCCCCATGCGAAAGGTCAACCCCTTGCCGAAAGCGGCTCCAAAGGGCAGCTTATCCACTAAACCGCCGTAAACCCCGGGGATCGAAACCGTGCCGCCTTTGCGGCAGGCCTGGATGGCCTCGCGCAGCACATGGGCCAGGTCGGTGGTCAGCAGCAGGGCGTGCCGGGCGCGCTCGTAGAGCGTGTCCAGATGATGCCCCTCGGCCTCCAGGCCGACAGCATCGATGCACACGTCGGGGCCGCGGCCGCCGGTCATCTCCCTGAGGGCCTCGACGACATCCACCCCGCGGAAATCAATCACCTCTGCCCGGCCGTACTCCTGCGCCATGCGCAGCCGCTCGGGAACGTGATCGATGGCGATCACCCGCTCAGCGCCCAAAAGATAGGCGCTCTGTATGGCGAACTGCCCCACCGGGCCGCAGCCCCAGACAGCGACGATATCGCCAGGCTGGATATTCCCGTTCTCGGCGGCCATATAACCGGTGGGCAGGATGTCGCTCAGGAAGAGTACCTGCTCGTCGCGCAGGCCCTCGGGCACTTTAATGGGACCGGTATCGGCAAAGGGCACGCGCACATATTCGGCCTGCCCCCCGGCATAGCCCCCGTAGATGTGCGAATAACCGAACAGCCCGGCGCCCGAATAGCCGTACAGACCTTCGGCCACCGCAGCGTTCGGGTTAGAGTTATCGCAGAGCGACCACAGCCCTTTCTGGCAGAAATAGCAGTTCCCGCAGGCGATGGCGAACGGCACCACCACCCGGTCGCCCGGGCGCAGGTTCTGGACTTCATCCCCGACCATTACCACCTCCCCCATAAACTCGTGGCCCAGGATGTCGCCGGGCATCATCGCAGGGATGAACCCATCATAGAGGTGCAGATCAGATCCGCAGATTGCGGTTGAGGTCACTTTGATGATGGCATCGCGCGAGGTTAACAGCATGGGGTCGGGCACATTTTCCACCTGGACATCATACTTTCCTCGCCAGCAAACAGCTCTCATTAAACCCTCCTTGAGCTTAATCGCAGTATCGGGCTACAGCGTTGGACCGCTGACCCAGGCGGGAGCATCGCTGGCCGGGAAGGACTCTTCCGAGGCTTCCTGAACCACATCGATGCGCCTGCGTTCACGGATCTCCTCGCGCTCGCGCTCCACCTGCTCCACCCGGCCCGAAGTCTGCCCGGTCACGGTTGCGACCACCCCGGTCTCGATCACCTGTTTGAAACGGCGCAGGTCATCGCGCACCTGCTGGGCGGGCGCTTCTCCAAATAGATAGGCAATCGCCGCGCTGGCCGAGCCGCCGGGAGGGTTATACTTCAGGCTGACGTGCACCTCGGTGCCGCGCCCTCCCGGGGCATCTCTAAATTCAACGATGCCGCGGTTCTCCACCTGCGAGCCTGGCAGCGAACGCCAGGCGATGCGCTCGTTTTCCACTTCTTCGTAAATCTCGGCCTCCCATTCCACGGTGCGGTCAAACGGCGCCTTCGCTTCCCAGCGCGAGCGGCGCTCGTCGAGCACCTGTACGGATTTCAGGTGCTGCATAAAGCTGGGGAAGTTTTCAAAATTGCGCCAGAACTGGTAGACCTCGGGGCGCGGTTTATTGACCGTCATCGTGCGCTCGACCTGAATCCCCGCCTGCCCCTGCTTTCCAGCGCGTGAAATCTCCATCTGCTCGTAGATCAGGCAGTGCCCGGTCAGGCCGCGGTAGAGCAGATAGCCCCCACCGGCGAGGGTCAGCAGCGCAGCACGGGAAGGCCGCGCCAGTGTGCGGATGATCAGCGCAGTACCGGCCAGGATGGATACCAGGCGTTCGTTCTGGCCAACATTCACTGTCTGACGGGTAACCGTCTGCGGCATGTGAGTCATGTTTACCTCCTGCACTGTGAATTCTCAGCGAATAATTTCAAATCAGCCCCCTTCAGACATCCCAACTTCAGCCGCCGCGCCGGGTCCATCGCAGCATCCGGTCGACGGTCAGGGCGGTGACGCTGCCCCAGATCAGGTGGGCAAGCACCATCAACGCGACCCGTTGAGGCGGCTGCTGCGCGGCCGGGGGCAGGACCCGCAGCGCCGGGATCCAGCCCTGGTAAGAGCCGGTGTACAACAGCAGGCCCCCCAGCAGCCCTTTGACCAGCGGGTGGGATCGAATGGGGGCCAGGGATAATGTATAGAGGAAGGCGCTGAACACGCTGTACCCGAGGTGGCCCAGAGCTGCAGCGGCCCATTCACGCCGCCCGGTCTCCACCAGCTCGCCAGCACCCACCCGCCGGGTGAGCACACGTGTGATCTGGCGCGGCGGCAGGGCATACTGCTGCCAGGCCGGCAGCAGGTGGAACATCACGTTCATCGCCACAGACATGACCGCGGCGGAGATGATCCCCGCCGCGCTGCTGGTCAGCAGCACCTGCGGGAGTGATACCTGTGGCTGCGCGATGTGCGGGGGCTGCGCCGGCAGGGTGGAAGCCGGGAGTGACGGAGCTCCCAGTCTATTATACTTCCGGATCACCTGCTGTCCTCCTTCCCGGAAAGGGAGCAGGGCGCGATCCACGCCCGGAGGCGCTATATGCCGCACCCTGCTCCACCTGCGCGATTATGGGGCAGCCATCGTCTCGCGCTCGGCCGGCGCGACGAAGCCGAAGTAGGCCGCCGTCAGCGAAGTCAGCGCGTGCAGCCAGATGTCATGGCTGAAGAGCGGGATCAGGCCAAAGGTGGTTGAGAGCCCGGGCACCAGCCCCATAAGCGCCAGCAGGCCGAACACCACCGCGATGATGCGTGCATAGGTGCGCGAGGCGTCCCAGCTCCGGTAAGCGAGGAGCCCCGCGATCCCAACGACCAGATGGACGATCGTATGCAGGATGTTCACCGGGAAGAGCCCGATGAGATATCCATACAGGGTATCGAGCGACACCGGCGGCGCGCCCGCAGGCGGCTCGGATAACAGCCCCGGGATAAACCCCATCAGGCCAACAAGGGTATAGACAATACCCAGAACCAGAGAAAAATAGCGCACACCCATATTTACCTCCTGTTTATAACCTTTAAACGGATACGACTTCATAAAGCCCGGCCCAGCCGGGTTTCTATTTCAGCCAGACTTAGCCTCTGGCATGGGGATAATCGATATCCCCCCGCTTCGTTCCAGAACTGCGTATTTGATCTGATCGAGGCGTTCCAGCCCCTGGAGTTCCCGGGCCGCAGCCAGGATATCCGCCTCGTCCACACGGGTTTTGTCCATGCGCTCCTGGATCGGCCTGCCGTCCTCCAGGATGATCAGCGGCACCCCGTCGATCACCTTTTCCACAGCCTTCGAACGCTGTTTGAGGATGGAAATGCCGATATCGATGGCAAAGAACGTGGCGATCACCAGGAAAGCGTTGATGACCGAAAAATCCTCCCCCAGCAGAGCCTGCTGTACAGCCTCGCTGATAATCAGCAGCAGGACAAAATCGAACGTGGTGATCTGCGAGAGCGAGCGCTTGCCCCCAATGCGAAAGAGCAGCAGTAAGAAGAAGTAAACAGCAGCGGTGCGAATCAATATTTCCATGCGGCACCTCCCTGTCAGGGATAAACCACCTGGGTGAAAACGGCCGGCTCCGCACCGGGGAGGCCCAGCTCGACCCGGTATACGCCGGGGCCTTTCGCCTGGAGGTCATAGGTCACCTGCAGCGGACCCCGGACGGAGAACTGGTAAATCTGGCCGCCGTCCTGTGCGGTCACTCGCTCTGGCTGCGGGTGGATGCGCTCAATGCGTACACGGTCCAGGAACGCCTGCGAGACCCACACACTGGCCTGCTGGTCGTGCACAGCCGCCTCATCCAGGCTGACCTGCAGCGTCTGTGGAGACTGCATGCGCACGAAGCGGTCGTAATCCACCTGCAGCAGTCCGCTACTGTCGAGCGCTTGCGCAGAGCTGAGCGGCCCACCGCCGAAAAGGCCCAGCACAGTGACCAGCATCAGCAGGGCGAGAACCACCCAACCGGCGCGCTGGATGCGCCACATCTTCTGCTGAAAATCGAGGTCTTCATCGATTGGATGGTTTTTGCTCTTCTTGCCCCCTGCCATGACAGCCTCTCAGCAGCCGGGGTCAACCCCGGCGGGTCAACCTGTTGAAGCGGCCTTCTCCCCCATTGTGCGGATATGAGCGCATCCGCTTCTGATTGATGGATTTCCCGGCCATACGATCTCCTCCATTCAGGCGGCGCGGGGGAGCACCTCCCGGTGCTCCCCCGGCGCTTCCGCTGGACGGTCACAACTG
>Ga0134096_1000677_pt1 | contig 34571 bp, 36 predicted proteins | sample 7_2taG_FD_94448 | JGI IMG/M metagenome (GOLD analysis project Ga0134096, IMG submission 94448) | Switchgrass degrading microbial communities from high solid loading bioreactors in New Hampshire, USA - 7_21_20_110_A3 metaG | ecosystem: Engineered > Bioreactor > Semi-continuous > Anaerobic >... | reverse complement strand
GCGTAAAGGGCCGCCGATTCGCGCAAACGTCGATTGGCCATATCCTTCACATATAGATCCAGGGCAAAACGAACCATTTCGCTTTTGTCCTTGAATCCGAAGCGCTTGAACTGTTCAAGCAATTTGACGTGCGATTCATCGAGTCCGACCTTGACCTGTTTCATGTGAACCCTCCTTTAGGCCCTATAATTGGGCCCAATAAATAGTGCCATTTACAACTGTTATTATAGGGTCTATGAAATCGAGGGTCAAGCCGGCACCACGCATATCATTCGTACCTCAGCGCCTCTATGGGGTTCAAAAGCGACGCCTTGTAGGCGGGGTACAAGCCAAAGACTATACCGACCATGGCGGAAAACCCGAAGGCCAAGGCCACGGAGCCGGGAAGAACCACGGTCTGCCAGCTGAAGGCGCGCGACAGCACGTAGGACAACAGCATTCCCAAAAACACCCCAACCGCTCCGCCCGTCATGGAAAGCATGCCCGACTCGACCAAAAATTGAAGCATTATGTCCTTGGATGTGGCCCCAACGGCCATGCGTATGCCTATCTCCCTGGTGCGCTCTGTGACAGAGACCAGCATCACGTTCATTATGCCGATGCCGCCCACAAGGAGCGATACCGACGCTATGGAGCCCAAAAGCAGAGACATGACCTTCATGGACTCCTGGGCCGCCTCCATGGCCTGCTCCATGTTCCTGACGGTAAAGTCATCCTCCTGGGACGAGGAAATCTTATGGCGCTGCCTCAAAAGGAGCGTGACCTCTTCCTGGGCCTTGGACATCAAATCCTCGGACTTCACCTTGACCGTTATGGATGAGACCATGTTGGGCCTTGGCATGCCAAAAAGCCTTTTCTGCGCCGTGGTAACGGGCACCATGACTATGTCGTCCTGGTCCCTCCCCCAGCTCGACTCGCCTTTGGATTTAAGCACCCCTATCACCTGAAAGGGTATGTTTTTTATCCTGATCGTCTCGCCGACAGGATCGGAGTAGCCAAATAGCTCTTCTGCGACGGTAGTGCCCAAGATGGCCACCTTGGTCGCGCTTCTTATGTCCTGCTCCATGAAGGGCCGTCCCGACTGCAGCTGCCAGTCGTTCACCACGAAGACCCCTTCGGTGACGCCTGAAACCTGAGTGGACCAGTTCTGGTTCCCGTAAACTACCTGTGCCATGCCGGAGTACTGAGCAAGGACCTCCTCCACGGAGGGGCATTCGGCCTTTATGGCCGTGGCATCGCTAAGCGTGAGCGATGGGGTGCTGCCGGCACCCATGCGAATGCCGCCTGAGGTAACGGTGCCGGGACGTATTACGAGCAAGTTGCTTCCCATGCTGGACATGACGTTTTTTATCTGCATCGTAGCTCCGGCGCCCAAGGCCAGCATCGCTATAACGGCGCCAACGCCTATGACTATGCCGAGCATCGCAAGGCCCGAGCGCATCTTGTTTGAGACTATGGCCCTAAAGGACACCCGGGATGTTTCGGTCAGAGATATCATCGCACAGCCACCTGCTTTTCTTCTTTTTCTTCCGATTCGTCGCTCGATATTAGGCCGTCAAGGACCCGTATGATCCTTTTGCCGTATTTGGCTATGTTGCTGTCGTGGGTCACCAACACTATTGTTATGCCCCTGGTGGCGTTCAAGTTTTGGAGCATCTCCATGACCTGGGCACCGGTCTTGGAATCCAGGCTTCCCGTCGGCTCATCGGCCAAAAGGAGGGGCGCATCGTTTACCAGGGCACGGGCTATGGCAACCCGCTGTTGCTGGCCTCCCGACATCTGGTTTGGCCTGTGGTAGGCCCATTCAAGAAGTCCGACCAGCTCCAGGGCTTCTTTGGCCTTGGCCTTACGCTCCCTGGCGGGCATACCCGCATAAAGCATGGGCAGCTCCACGTTTTCCATGGCGTTCATCCTGGGAAGCAGGTTGAAGCCCTGGAATATGAAGCCTATGTTCTTGTTTCTCACGTGGGCCAATTCGTCCCTAGTCATGTTGGCGATCTCCTTGCCGTCCAGGACATACCTTCCGGACGTAGGGACGTCCAGGGCGCCGAGTATGTGCATGATGGTCGACTTTCCTGACCCGGAAGGGCCCATGATTATGACGAACTCGCCCCTATCAACCGTGAAGGAAACTCCCTTTAGAGCCTCAAACTCCACGCCGTCCATCCTGTAAACCTTTCGTACGTTTTCGACTTCTATCAATGGCATCTCAATCTTTCCTCGCTGTCTTCCCGGGCCTAAAAAGGAGGCCCCATCCTGTTTGACTTCTTTGCCGAATTCGAGGATGAATTTGTCGATTCGCTTATCACGACGCGATCGGTCTCCTTTAGATCGCCGCCTAATATCTCCACATATGTACCGTCAGTTATGCCGGTCTTGACATTTTTGGGCACGGGACTGCCGTTTTCAAGCACCCATACGACTTTGCCGTGCAAGGTTTCGCCCGTGTAATTGGACGGCCTGTACCTGAATGCGGCACTTGGGACTGCTACGGCGTCATCCTTTTTCTCTGTGATTATGGTGACGTTTGCGGTCATCCCGGGTTTTAGCTTGAGATCGGGGTTTGCCACGTCAACTATGACGGGGTAAGTGACGACGTTTTCCTGCACGCTTGAAGCTATCCTGACCTGCTTTATCGTGCCCGAGAACACCGCATCGGGGTAGGCATCGACGGTAAAGGTGACGTTTTGACCTTCCCTCACGTCTCCTATGTCGGCCTCATCGACGCTGGTTTCGATCTGCATCTTGGTCAAATCCTGGGCAATAGTAAAAAGTGTAGGCGTCTGAAAGCTTGCAGCCACCGTCTGGCCCACGTCCACATCGCGGGAGACCACGATGCCGTTGACGGGGGAACATATCCTGGTATAGCTCAGGTCCGTCTCCACCTTCTTTAAGGCGGCCTGCGTCTGATATACGTTGGCCTCCGCTTCGCTCACTCCCGCGACGGCCAGATCATATTCGGTCTGGGCGGAATCCAGGTCGCTTCTTGCTATTAAGTCCCTATCCCAAAGCATCTTCTGGCGGTTGAGGTTTCTTTTTGCGTCATCAAGGGTGGCTTTGGCCTTTTGAAGCGAGGCCCGGGCCTGCATGAGGTTGGCCTTGGCCTGCTCGACCTGAGCCTCAAAGGTAGACGGATCTATGAGGGCTATGAGCTGTCCCTTCTTGACGACGGAGTTGTAATCCACGTAAATTTCCTTTATGGTCCCCGATACCTGCGTTCCTACGTCCACAGTGGTCACGGCCGATACCGTGCCGCTTGCGGTGACGTGAGCCTCTATGGCTCTCCGCTCCACCGGTGCCGTCTCGTAGGACAGCTTTTCGCCCTTGCCGAACATATTGCGGCCAAAAAGGGCAAAGCAGACGGCCGCCGCTGCCAAAACGATCAATACGGTTTTCTTTTTCTTCAAGGCATCTTCTCTCCCATCGCGCTTTTAAGCGTAATTTCCGCCATCCTGTAGTCGTAAAGGGCCTGTATGTAGCTTTTTTTGGCGTCGCTTAGGGCCACAGTGGCATCGGTCACTTCTATGGGGCTTCCGACACCCGCCTGGTATCTGCCCAAGGCAAGGTCCAAGTTTTCCTGCGCCTGCTTTACCGCCAGCTTTGAGACTTCCACGCTTTCGCCGTACTCTGCCAAAGACAGATAACCCCGCTCGACTTCAAGGGAGATGTCGTTTTTCATGGACTCGGTGGCCAAGTTAGTCTGTTCCAGGTTTGCCTGAGCTTCCTTGACCTTGTACCGGACCAAGTGGCCGTCGAAAAGCGGTATGTCCATGGTTATGCCGAAGTTCCACCCCTCGTCCAGGGGAAATTCCCTGCCCTCGAAATTGTAGGCTGCATATGTCGAAAGGGAAGGCGACATGCCCTTGGCGGCAAGCTTCAGGGATTGCTGTGCTGAGACGGCGCTGTGCTCCTGGGCCTTGAGGTCCGGCCTGTTTGCCAAGGCCTTCTGCAGGGCCTCATCTTTCGTTATCTCGTAGACCTTGAAGTCCATGTCGTCGGCTATGTCGTAAGACGGCGCGCTCATAAGTCCCATGGCGTTGTCCAAGCTCTTCCAGGCAATCTCAAGCGATGACCTGGCCTTTATCAGCTCGAGGCGAGCGTTGCTCAAATCGACCTGCGCCTTCGTGACGTCAAAGCGGGGTGCGGTGCCTGCCTCGTAAAAGCCCTGCGCCTGCTTTAGGTGCTCCTCAAACTGCTTTACCGTCTCTTCCGCCACGGACACGTTTCTTTTGGCGGCAAGCACGCCGTAGTAGGCTTCACATACCCCGTAGGCTATGGTTCTTTGCTTGTCGCTGGCCTCAAACTCAGTCACAGTCACGTTTTCCTTCTCCATGCCGATCTGCGTCTTCGTCTTGCCAAAGTCGGTTATGGTCTGGGAAAGGGAGATGTCACTTGAGTAGTCGGAGCGGGTGCTTGAACCGACAGGAGAGCTCCTCGAGTAATTCGTCGAGGCAGAAAGGGTGGGATAGTTCTGCGAGGAGACCTGACCCACTACGCTTCGCTGCGCTTCGACCTTCTTTTGGGCGCCTATGACGTCCGGGTGTGCCTGAAAAGCTATATTGATGCACTGCTCTAAGCTCAACGTATCGCCTTCTTGGATCAGCGCGTCCTGCCCCAACATGCTTTGGGGCTTGCAGACGAGCAGGGCAAATGCAACGACCGCTGCAAATAAATGTTTATTTAAGCCCGTCAACTTCGTTGCTCCTTTCTTTCTATCTTTTTCCGTAATTTTATTTTAATATTTATATGACGTAATCCGCAGTTCAACTTACGTCGAAATTAGCCGATAAAGCGTACCTCTACGGCAATTTTACCTTTACAAGAAGGAGTGAGGCGAATTTGGACATCAGGTCATTGCTTGGCAAAAGAGTGACGGAGAGGATCAAACCTTCCACGATAACTGAGATGATGATACTCGTTAAGAAGCATAACGCAATCTCGCTCACTGCAGGAGAGCCCTCAAGCGACGTGTATCCCGTGGAAGCCCTAAGGGAGGCCGTTGAAAAGGCATTGGCAGATCCAGGCTTGCTCAGCTACTACCCGCTTTCTGTCGGAATAGTCGAGCTTCGCGACTGGATAGCCCGATGGATGAAAAAGGACGGCATTCTGCCTGAAGGTTACAGCGAGGAAAGCGTGATACTTACGAACGGATCCCAGGACGGCTTAAACCTGGTATCCGAGGCGTTTGTAGAAGCGGGCGACACGATACTGGTCGAAAACCCCACCTATCCGGAAGCCTTGCTTGCCTTCGGCAAAGAGGGAGCAAGGTTTGCAGGCGTCCCCGTGGACAAGGACGGCCCCATAGTCGAGGAGATGGAAAAAGTACTTTCCAAGGACAAGGTCAAGATGTTTTACACCATAGTCAACTTTCAAAACCCCTCGGGGTGCGTGACCAGCGAGAGACGAAAGAGGCAAATCCTGGAGCTGGCCCGCCGATACAACTTCCTGATAATAGAAGACGATCCGTACAGATACCTGAGATACGAAGGAAATCACGAAGGAAGCTACATAAAGATGGCCCAAGAGGAGGACATGGTCATTTACCTGGGCAGCTTTTCAAAGATAATAGCGCCGGGCATAAGGTGCGGCTTCATGGTCGTGCCCTCAAAGATTGCTTCTCAAATGGGAGAGCTTGCCCTTGCAACGAAGCTGTCCCTTCCGGCCTTCCTGCAGAGGGCAGTCTTTGAGCTTTTGTCGTCCCTCGACATGGAAGCTCACCTTGCGCATTTAAGGGAAACCTACATTGCAAGGAGGAACGCCCTGGACGCCTCTCTGCGGGAAAACGCCGCTTCATGCGGCATGACCTACGACCTTCCCAAGGGAGGGTTTTTCATATGGGCCCGCGTGCCGTGGTTGAAGGACTGCTTCGATTTCGCCAAATACGCCGTGCTTGAAGAACATGTAGGCGTCGTTCCGGGAGCTGCCTTTTACCCCGACGACTTAAGTGCGGACAGATCGACGCTTAGGCTGTCCTTTGCCAAGACGCCGCCCGATGTGGCACGCGAGGCCGGGCAGAGATTGGGCAGGGCTTTGGAGAAGTATAGGGCAAAATATGAATTTTAAAGCATTTTAACTTGCCCAAGCGGTTGCTGTGGACCTTGCCTTCGATTTGCCTTCAAGATTTGCACAATTTAGTATAGAATGATTGCGTAAAGCTTTCGCATGACCTTAAGATTGCGTCTTGATCACAAAATCGAAAAGGGGGAGAGAACATTGAGAGTAACCCTGACAGCGATCAAGGCCGACATAGGAAGCATTGGAGGGCACATCCGCCCCAGTGCTTCACTGCTCAAGGAAGTGGAAAGATCGCTTCAGCCTCATCTGGGAAAGGACTTCATCGATTTCCGCCTTTCCTACACGGGAGACGACATCGCCATATTGATGACCCACACTCACGGCACGGACAGCTCGCTCATACACCAGATAGCCTGGGATGCCTTCAAGGCTGCCGCCGAAGTGGCAAAGAAAGAGGGCCTGTATGGGGCGGGACAGGACCTGCTGAAGGACGCCTTTTCCGGCAACATAAGGGGGCTTGGGCCCGGCATCGCTGAGATGGAGTTCGAGGAAAGAAAAAGCGAACCTTTCCTGCTTTTCGCCGCCGATAAGACCGATCCAGGAGCATTCAACCTGCCGCTTTACTTAGCCTTTTGCGATCCCATGTACTGCAGCGGACTGCTTCTTTCGCCTAACATGTTCAAGGGGTTCAAGTTTGAGATAATGGACGTGGCATATACCGAGGGCGACAAAGTAATAGCACTTACAGCTCCCGAGGAGCTGTACGACATCGCGGCGCTGCTTCGAGATCCCGAGCGCTACGTGATAAAAGCCGTTTATTCGAGGACGACCGGGGAAATAGCGGCCGTCGCCAGCACCACAAGGCTTCACAATATAGCAGGCAAATACGTTGGAAAAGACGACCCGATACTTTTGGTCAGGGTCCAGGGCAATTTCCCTGCCACGGGTGAGATACTTGAGCCTTACGCGCTGGTTCCCTATGTAGGCGGCTTCATGAGGGGAAGCCATCAGGGGCCGCTTATGCCCGTCAAGCGAAACAGCTCCGTGTCATTCTTCGACGGTCCGCCAATCGTAAGCTGCACCGCCTACTGCGTCAAAGACGGCAAGCTGTCCGAGGAGGCCGACGCCTTTGACCATCCCTTCTGGGATCACGTGAGAGAAATAGCCTCCAAAAAGGCAATAGAGCTGCGCAGGCAGGGATTTTACGGAAACGCCATGCTTCCTTACGGGGAACTTGAGTACGGTGGCATAGTCGAAAGGCTAAAGGCCTTGGAAGGCAAGTTCGAAGTCAGGCATTAATTGCGATCCGGGCGGGAGAAGGCCTCCCGTCCGGAAACTTTAATTCTTAGAGGAGGAGAAAGGGTTATGGCAAAAAAGTCACGTCTGGATTTCATGAAGATGAAGGAAAAGGGAGAACCTGTAGCATGGATAACGGCCTATGACTTTCCCACGGCATCCTTTGCCGAGCAGGCAGGCATGGACATGATACTCGTGGGAGACAGCCTGGGCATGGTGCTGCTGGGCTACAAAGGAACCGTGCCCGTGACCATGGAGGAATGCATCATCTGCTGTAACGCGGTGCGAAGGGGTGCTCCCAATACGTTTTGCATTGGCGATATGCCCTTCATGTCGTACCAGATATCCGATGAAGATGCCGTGTATAACGCAGGAAGGTTCTTGAAGGAAGCCGACATGGACGCCGTCAAGCTCGAAGGCGGACGCAGGGTCATAACGAGGATAAAGGCCATAGCTGACGCAGGGATGTTGGTCATGGGACATATAGGCTTGACCCCTCAAAGCTCAGGCGTCCTTGGAGGATTTAAGGCACAGGGCAGAGACCCAAAGAGCGCAAAGGACTTGATACTAGACGCCCGCGCCATAGAGGAAGCAGGAGCATTTGCACTGCTTCTTGAAGCGGTACCGCCGGAGCTTACGGAATTCATAGCAAAAGACCTCTCCATTCCCGTTTACTCCATAGGAGCGGGAGCTCCCTGCGACGGACAGCTTTTGATATGTGGAGACATGTTAGGTTTGTTTCAGGCCTTTACCCCGAAGTTCGTAAAGAAGTACGCCAACGTCGCCGAGGTGGAGATAAACGCCTTCAAGGCGTTCGTAGAGGACGTTAAAACTGGTAAATTCCCCGAGGATCAGCACTGCTATCACATACTTCCCGAAACGGCAGAGGAATATCAGAAGATGCTTGACGAGCTCAAGAGGAAGTAAGGAGGGTTAAAGCCATGAGCTGTGGAGGAATTTTTTGTGAGGAGGCTTTAAGGAGCTTAAACTGCTACCTCGCCGACCCAAACAGCAAGCTTGTCAGGGACATATCGAACGTCATCAAAAAGTACGGATCCCCTTCCGAGATAAACGAAAGGGCATGCGAGGCAAGAAAGGTACCGAACTTGCTCCAGCGCTTGAGCAGGATCAACTCGCCCTACCTGAAGGACCTTGAATGGCTGATGGAACAAAAAGACCGCAGGGCCTTCGTATCCATAAGCGAGTTTAGGGCAAAGGTGTTGGGCGAAAAGGCCGCGCTTACGCAGTTCGACGAGTCAACTGCCGTCACCCTGGAGATCAGCGCCCTTCAATACTTTCCCTGGTTCATAAGCGAGGCGAAAAGGGCCATAGAGAAGCGCGAGCTCATGCCCGGACGCTACATCAGGGTAAGGAACATGAGGGAGCAGGAGCGCGACAACGGTGACATCATGGCTGTCGCTGCCGCCACTCAGATCGCCGGCGCAAGCTGGGTCGAGACGTTAGACACCAAGGGAACCGACGGGTCAAACATTCACCTGGGAGGACCGCAGACGCTCACGGGATACTTCACGGGCGTCGGACAGCCCAACGATCACCCGGTCCAATGGGTGGACGAATATCTTTACTACGCGACCAATTACGGCGTGCGTGAGGTCTTAAACATCAATCCCGGCTCGGTCCTTGCGGGGATGATACTCTACAAGCTGGGAGTCGACATCAAGTTCAAGATATCCGTCTTCATGGGCACCGATAACCTTTACTATTTGTTCATAATATTTGCCCTGGCCAAGATGCTTGCCCGCGAGGACGGCTCCACGGCGCTGTCGGGGATAAACGTATCCAACTCCGTGAACGCCAAAACTCTTCTTGCCATGGCGCAGATGCGCAGGGACTTGGGACTTGAGGACAAGGTCAGGATAGAGCACCACATAACGGAAGCCTACAAGAGCATCGTGATACAGCCTTATTGTCGAAGAGACGACCTGCTTTTGGCAGTAGAGCACGGCATACCCAACATCTCGGCCAAACACGAGGGGGGCGATCCCGAAGACGAGGTCAAACTGGACCATCCTTCCGACATACTCGACTACTTCAGAGCCAAGGCCGAAATCGAGGAGGCCGGAGACCTCGAAAAGCTCGAACAAAATTACATCTACAAGCACATTGCCTTAAACCGCACGGCCGAAGAGCTGACTAAAAAGGGATTTTCGTTCATAGCCGCCACGGGATTGCACTCAAGGTAACTCAGCACATACAGAGGCGCCGCATTCACTAATGGGTGCGGCGCTTTTTAAATGGGCATTAAAGGCCACAAATCGCCCTCATGCCGAACAAGAATAGCGCAGCAATAGGTGCCATGGTGAGATTGTCCAGCCCCATTGGGGTAAGGGCCTCGACCATTGTCACGGCTAATGCAGCCGCCAACGATTGAACCATGGACAAGGGGTAATTAAAAAGCTTGCCCATCAGAAAGCAGGAAAGGCATGAAATTACGAAACAACCCAGGCTTCCTTCAAGAGTTTTCCCTCCGATGAGATGCCTTCTGCCAAACTTAATGCCACACAGGGTTGCCCATGCATCGCCCAATATCAACATCACCATGGAAATGGCACCTATCGGTTCGGGAAAAAGCGAGGCAATGGCGGAACCCAACAAAAAGGTGGTCGTCGATGAGACATGTTCGGCCTCCCTCGGCCTGCCCACCGGGGCAAACAGGCGTTTCACATATTCGTTGACCTTGGGCACATGAAACCGCAAATACTCCACGACAAAAGCCATTCCGGCAGACACCAAAAGAACGCTGCGAAAGGCGCCATAGCCAAAGACCGGATATATAAGAGCAGGAAATATCAAAGCAGAATATCTATAAAGCTTTCGCCTCACCAAATGCGTATGCACGGCCTCGGCAAAGGCAACGAAATCGCTTCGTAAGCTTTTCCATCCGAAAATGATGACCCAGAGGACCAAAAAAGCGGCCGTACACGCCGTCTTAAAATCGATTGTATCCATGGCAAGGGCAAGTACAAGACAAAAGGGCCATACAGCAGTCATCGATAGAAGGAGGCACCCACCAAGGGTGAGCAGTCCAGTTGCCACCATGAGGCCGCAGGCCACAGCTTCCCAGGGCATCAGCGCTACAAAGGATCCCACAGTTGCAGAGGCTCCGCGGCCTCCCTTAAATTTTAGAAACACTGACCAGCTATGCCCCACAACTGCCATCCAGCCGCATAAAGGCCACATAAAACCGGGGAAGCCGACCCATCTGCCGATGGAAACGGCCAATATTCCCTTGCAGGCGTCGCCGGCAGCGGCGATGCAGCCGGCAATGGGACCTGCCAGGTGCCAAACATTGGTAGCACCCACGTTTCTCGTCCCTTCCCGCGAAAGGTCGATCGAAGCCCTACCGAAGACCTTGGCCACTATCGCACTCCAGGGAACGGAACCTATGAGATAACACAAAAGCAAAACAAGCGCAGATTTAAACATCCTCGTGCCCCATGGAAGACCACCTTTGAGGGCCGACGGAATACAAGTCGTTGCCCTCGCAATCTATGACAACTATCAGGGGGAAATCTTCGACCAGCAACTCGTAAATCGCCTCTGGCCCCAGGTCACCGTAGGCGACGACCCTGCAAGCTTTTACCCTCTTGGCAAGGAGAACTGCAGCCCCTCCAGTGGCTCCGAAATACACGGCGTTGTTCGCCTTTATCGCATCTATCACCTCTTGGCTTCTTTTTCCCTTGCCGATCATTCCCTTCAGGCCCATGTCAAGCAACGTCGGGGCATATTTGTCCATGCGCCCGCTGGTCGTAGGCCCTATGGATCCTATCGGAGTACCGGGCTTGGCCGGGGCAGGGCCCGCATAGTAAATGACCTGACCCTTGATGTCGATGGGAAGCCCTTCGCCGCTGCGCAAGGCTTCCGTCATCCTTTTGTGGGCAGCGTCGCGCGCGGTGTAGATATAGCCCGATAAAAATACCCTTTCTCCCATTCGCAAACGTCTCGCCACGTCATCGCTCAAAGGGGTTTGAATCCTTTTTGCCTCCATAATTCATGTACCCTTCTCACAGGCTACCGCTTGCGTGTCGCAAGGCGTTACAGGAAACGTTTACGGCCACGGGCAGTCCTGCGATATGGGTAGGCATATATTCTACGTGCACATCTAGGGCCGTAACTTTGCCCCCGTATCCCCCGGGGCCCAGGCCCAGGCCGTTGATCTCTCTAAGGAGTCTTTCTTCCAGCTTTGCATAACGGGGATCTTCATTTCTGCTTCCAATCGGTCGAAGCAAAGACCGTTTTGCCAAAATGGGGGCACTTTCGAAGTTGCCGCCTATACCAACTCCGACGACCAGCGGGGGACAGGCATTTTGTCCCTTTTGGGCTATGACGCTTGTTACGAAGTTGACCACCCCCTCTTCCCCATCAGCGGGAGACAGCATAGCCAATGCAGAGGCGTTTTCGCTTCCCATGCCCTTGGGAACAACAGTAATTTCGACCTCGCTTCCCTGCACCAGCCTCAGGTGTACTACTGCAGGCGTGTTATCGCCCGTGTTTTTTCTGTCATACAGAGGATCGTTCACGACCGATTTTCTAAGGTAGCCTTCTATGTAGGCCCTGCTCACCCCTTCATCGATCGATTCCTGCAAGTTGTCCCCGGTTAAAACTGCCTCTTGTCCCCAATCCACGAAGACGACAGCCATGCCGCAGTCCTGACACAGGGGCATCTTTTCATCTCGTGCCAGCCTGATGTTTTCAAGTAAATCCTCCAAAACGGCCAACCCGTAGGGCGAAGCCTCCAGGGCCTTTGCTTCCCGCAGGCTTTGCTTTAGATCTCTCGGAGCGTACAAGTTTGCCTCGATCGAAAGCCTCTTTACTAACTCGGCAACCTCCTTAGAGCTTATCCTTCTCAAAGGTCAACTCTCCTTTTTAAAAACACCCGGAAAGGTCGTTTCTTTCCGGGTGTTTTTGATAATTTACTGCGTGAACAGCTTTCTAAATAAATATTAATCTTTAAGAAAGCAGCGTAATCATGACTCCGGCAGCCACAGCCGTGCCAATTACACCTGCGACGTTAGGCCCCATGGCGTGCATCAGCAAGAAATTACCGGGGTCGTCCTTCTGGGAAACTCGCTGGACAACGCGAGCCGCCATGGGTACGGCAGAAACTCCCGCAGCCCCGATCATCGGGTTTATCTTGCCGCCTGACAACACCTTCATCGCTTGTCCAAAAAGTACGCCGCCGGCAGTGCTGGATGCGAAGGCGACCAACCCCAAAAGGATTATCTTTATCGTGGCAGGCGTCAGGAAGACTGCCGCCTCCATCGTGGCACCTACGCTTATGCCCAAAAAGATGGTGGTGGCATTGAGTATCTCATTTTGGGCTGCCAAGGACAGCCTATCGGTGACGCCGCATTCCCTGAGCAAGTTACCGAACATCAACATGCCTACAAGCGGAACCGATGCGGGAAGGATCAAGCCGGTCACGATCATGGTGATTAAGGGAAAGAGTATGCGTTCGCGCTTGGACACAGGCCTAAGCTGCTCCATCCTGATGCACCTGTCCTTCTTGGTGGTAAGCAAGCGAATCACGGGCGGCTGTATTATAGGAACCAAGGACATGTAGCTGTAGGCCGCTACGGCGGTAGCCCCCAAAAGATGCGGCGCCAATTTCGCGGCCACATAAATCGTAGTCGGTCCGTCCGCTCCGCCGATGATGCCTATGGGTGCTGCCTCCTTGACCGTAAAGCCCAAAGCCACGGCTCCAAGCAGCGCGATAAAGACGCCTAACTGAGCAGCAGCGCCAAGCAAAAACGTCACGGGATTTGCAATGAGGGGACCAAAATCCGTTAGGGCACCGATCCCCATGAATATTATTATCGGAAATATCTCGTGCTCGATGCCGAAGGAGATGTACCTCAAGAATCCGCCTTCGCTGGTAATCCCCGACAGCGGCAAATTGGCCAACAAACATCCGATCGCTATCGGGACTAGCAAGAGTGGCTCAAAGTCCTTGCCTATGGCAAGGTAGAGCAAAATCGCCGAGACAACGATCATTATGATGTTTCCCCAGGTTAAACCCACAAAGCCGGACTGACTTAAGATGCCATACAGCGCCTTTAAGTAAACTTCCATTTTTATTGACCCCCCCTAAAAGGCCTATCCCAGCACTACCATAGGATCGCCGGTATTAACGTTATCACCTTCTTTAATTCTTACCTCCTTGACCACGCCATCGGAGGGGGCTAATATCTCGTTTTCCATCTTCATGGCTTCCAATACAAGCATATTAAACCCTTTCTTCACCTGCATGCCGGGCTGTACGAAGACCTTTAAGATCTTGCCGGGCATGGGCGCGGGTATCAACGTACCCCCCGCAGGAGACGTCGGGGCAGCAGGTGACGGTTTAGGGGCAGGAGCACTCGGCTGTACGCTTGGAGCCGGAGGCGTAACTGTTGGTGCCGGCATCGGAGCAGCTGCAACCGGCCCAGAAGTAACTGCTGGGGCCGGCGCAGGAGCCTGCGCAACCTGAGAATAGTTTGGCGCCGTCGATGCTCCAAGCTCCTCTACTTCTACATCATATACTCTGCCATTTACGACTATCCTGTATTTTTTCTGCATCTGTTCTTCCCCCTAAAGTTTAATGCTAATTTATTCTATTCCCTCAAGGCTTTCAAAGAGCGAAGCTTTCCGCCATAGGCCGGTCCGCGGCGGAATTATCCTTCTGACGGACTTGATCTCGAAAGGCCCGAAGCTGTAGGCTGCTATGGCAGCGCTTATGACAGCAATCTCTTCTTCCTCTATCCTTGCTACCGCTTGCGGCTCGGTTACAGTCGGCCATTCGGACGACACAGCCTGCACGACAGGAGTGGAAGCTTCACCAGGAGTCCCTTCTCCGCCAGAGTATACAACTTCGCCCTTTTTGCCGGATCCCTTGTCGGAACCGCCGGCAAACTTGATAGCCATTATGACAAGTGTTAAGCTCCCCAATACGATAAACACTACGCTTAAAGCTATGATTGACAGCAACAACCCTCCGTACAGCCCATTTTCAAAAACCGATCCCATCTGTATCGCCACCTTAGTTCGGCATTATGCCGTGCTTTCTCTTAGGACGAAGTTCCCTCTTGGTCTCGCTTATCAACAAGGCCCTATAGATCTCCCTGCGGGTCTCCTCGGGGAATATGACGCGATCTACGAAACCTCTGGAAGCAGCGACATAAGGATTGGCAAAAGCTTCCTGATATTCCTCTATTTTCTGGCGCCTCATGGCTTCCTTGTCCTCTGCCTGCTCTATTTCTTTCTTAAACACTATGTTGGCCGCGCCCTCGGCACCCATCACTGCGATCTCGGCCTGGGGCCAGGCTAAAACCACATCGGCACCCAAGTCCTTGCTGCACATGCCAAGGTAAGAACCGCCGTATGCCTTTCTCAAGATCACGGTTATCTTAGGCACCGTTGCTTCGGAGTAAGCATAAAGCATCTTCGCTCCGTGGCGTATGATGCCGCCCAGCTCCTGGGCCTTGCCGGGAAGGTAACCGGGAACGTCCACGAAGTTGACGACGGGTATGTTGTATGCATCGCATATCCTTATGAACCTGCTGGCCTTGTCGGAGGCATCTATATCGAGACACCCTGCCAAGTGACGTGCCTGATTCGCAATTATCCCTATGACCCTCCCGCCTACCCTGGCAAAACCGGTCACAATATTTTGAGCCCAGTAGGGCTGCACTTCGAAGAATTCGGCGTTATCGACGACGCGTCCGATGACGTCTTTGACGTCGTAGCCCTTATTCGGGTTCGTCGGCACGATCTTTCTCAAGCTCATGTCCACCCTTTCGGGGTCGTCACCGGTATCGACGAAGGGGGGCTCTTCCATGTTGTTGCTGGGAAGATAGGACATGAGTTTCCTCACCTGAAGGAAGCAGTCGTCCTCGTCGGGAGCAAAAAAGTGAGCGACTCCTGATTTTTGGTTATGCGTCATGGCGCCACCTATCTCTTCGCTGGTAACGTCTTCGCCCGTCACGGCCTTTATGACGGCAGGTCCTGTGATATGCATTATGCCAATTTTATCGACCATGAAGATGAAATCCATCAGGGCGGGGCTATATACGGCACCGCCGGCGCTGGGACCGGCTATTACGGATATCTGAGGTATTATGCCGCTGGCCTTTACATTCCTGAAGAAAATGTTTCCGTAACCTGACAGGGAATCGACTCCCTCCTGAATTCTCGCGCCGCCCGAGTCATTTATTCCAATTACCGGTGCTCCGTTAAGCAGGGCCATGTCCAATACCTTGCAGATCTTCTTGGCGTGCATCTCGCCAAGTGAGCCGCCCATGACAGTAAAGTCCTGGCTGAAGACGTAAACAGGGCGTCCATCAATGGTGCCGTACCCTGTCACGACCCCGTCACCGGGAATCTTTCGGCTGTCCATTCCAAAAAGCGAGCAGCGATGTTCCACATGCTCGTCAAATTCCACGAAAGAGCCCGGGTCAAGCAACTTATCTATCCTTTCTCTGGCTGTCAACTTGCCCCGCTTATGCTGCTTTTCGACTGCATCCTTGCCCTCGGGGTAAAGCGCAATTTCCTTTCTTGCCATGAGCTCCTCGCAGAGCTGGTCAATCGTCTTTTCGGCCATTGCTGTGCCCTCCTTATAGATCTAACGCTCGGATATCTCGAGCAAAATGCCGCCCGTGGCCTTGGGGTGAACGAAGGCAATCTTCGCGCCACCGGCCCCGCAACGAGGCTTCTCGTCTATGAGACGAAGGCCTTTGTCCTTCAATTCCTTCAAGGCCGTCTCTATATCATCCACTCGCAGGGCTAGGTGATGTATGCCTTCACCCCTGTTTTCTATGAACTTCGAGATGGGGCTATCGGGCGAAGTGGGCTCCAACAGCTCGATCTCCGTACCGCCGAGCGGCAAAAAGGCAGTGATGACCTTTTGCTCCTCGACCTCTTCCCTGCCGGTACATTCGATGCCCAAAGCATCCTCCCAAAACTTCAAAGCCTCGTCAATTGACTTAACTGCTATCCCTATGTGGTCCACGCCTACTACTTTCATCTCGCGATCCACTCTCCTTCCTGGCCAGTCCGACGTAAGCTGATGCAACTAAACGCGTTCCCTGGATCTTCTCTCCTGAACTGCGCTTTGAAGCCATTCTATTATTTCCGACGTCGGAGTCCCCGGTCCGAAAACAGCCTTTACTCCCATCTGCTTGAGGATCGGAACATCGTCATCGGGGATCACGCCGCCGCCGAAGACTATAATGTCATCGGCTCCCCTCTCCTTAAGAAGTCGTATCACTTCTCTAAAGTAATGTTCATGCGCTCCGGACAATATGCTGAGGCCAATCGCATCTGCGTCCTCCTGTATGGCCGTAGCGACGATCTGCTCGGGCGTCTGCCGCAAGCCGGTATAGATGACCTCCATGCCTGCGTCTCGCAAAGCCCTTGCCACCACTTTGGCTCCTCTATCGTGTCCGTCAAGCCCCGGTTTAGCCACTATTACGCGTATCTTTTTGTCTTCCATCGTCTCTGCCTCCATATATTTAGAGGATTATGCTTTCTTTATATTCTCCGAACTCTTCCCGCAATACGTTGCATATCTCGCCCAAGGTGGCGTAAGCCCTGACGGCCTCCAATATCTTGGGCATGAGGTTTTCCGATTCGTCTCGGGCTGCCCTTCTTATCTCCTCAAGTGTCTCCTTAACTTTAACGTTATCCCTGCGTTCCCTGAGCGCCCTTAGCCTTGCGATCTGTTTTTCCGCCACGGAAGGATCCACCCTCAAGATCTTGCGGAATTTGCCCTCTTCCTCGATCTGAAATTTGTTGACGCCGACGACAATCTGTTCGCCCTTCTCGATGGCCCGCTGATAGGCATAGGCGGAATCCTGGATCTGCTGCTGCACGTAACCTCTTTCGATGGCCACCAGCATGCCGCCCATCTCGTCGATCTTGTTTATGTATTCCCAGGCTCTTCTTTCTATCTCATCGGTGAGCCACTCCACATAATAGCTTCCGGCCATGGGATCTATGGTGTTCGTCACGCCCGATTCGTAGGCGATGATCTGCTGCGTCCTTAAAGCTATGCGGACGCTGTCTTCCGATGGCAACGCCAAGGCTTCGTCAAAGCTGTTGGTGTGAAGCGACTGTGTTCCTCCCAACACCGCTGCCAAGGCCTGGATGGTCACGCGAATTATGTTGTTTTCCGGCTGCTGAGCAGTTAAGGTGCTGCCTGCCGTCTGGGTGTGGAAGCGTAATTTTTGCGCATCGGGGTGAGTTACGCCGAACCTTTCCTTCATGATCTTGGCCCAAAGCCTCCTGGCGGCCCTGAATTTGGCGATCTCCTCCAGGAAGTCGTTGTGGGAATTGAAGAAGAAGGATAACCTTCGCCCGAAGACGTTGGGATCCAAGCCCTTCCTGACGGCAGCTTCGACGTAAGCTATACCGTCGGCAAGCGTAAAGGCAACCTCCTGGACAGCCGTCGAACCGGCTTCCCTTATATGGTATCCGGAGATGGAAATGGTGTTCCACTTGGGCACATGTTTGCTGCAAAACTCAAATATATCGGTGATCAACCTCATGGAAGGCTTTGGGGGGAATATGTAGGTTCCCCTTGCTATGTATTCTTTCAGGATGTCGTTTTGGATCGTACCTGACAGTTTATCTGTGGGGATGTTCTGCTTTTCGCCAACGGCTATGTACATGGCAAGCAGTATCGAAGCGGGGGCGTTTATGGTCATGGACGTAGAAACTTTATCCAAAGGTATGCCGTCGAACAATATTTCCATGTCTTCCAAGCTGTCTATGGCCACGCCCACCTTGCCCACCTCTCCCTGGGCCATGGGGTGATCGGAATCGTATCCTATTTGCGTCGGCAGGTCGAAGGCAACGGAAAGGCCGGTTTGGCCCTGCTCTAAAAGAAATTTGTATCTTTCATTGGACTCCTCGGCGGAAGCATAGCCGGCGTACTGGCGCATGGTCCAAAAGCGCCCCCTATACATCGTGGGCTGAACGCCTCTGGTATAGGGATACTCGCCAGGGAAGTTAAGATCCTCGAGGTAATCGAGGTCTTTGATGTTTTCCGGCGTATAGAGCCTCTCTACCGGTATCCCGCCACAGGTGGCAAAAGTGCCTCTGCGCTCGGGATATTTCTGAGTGACTTTTTTTATTTCTTCATCATATTTAAGGCGAGCATCAGATATCTTTTTCAGTTCCTCTTCCTTGAACATTAAGTCCACCCTCCCAAGAGATTTCGCCTCTATACAATTTACACATTTGTATTTATTATTCCGCACATTTTCGTCCTTTGCAACATTTAGGAAATATTAAGACAATTCTGACTTCAATTTGTAATCAAAAGTTCAGATGCCGCAAAAACGATGCTATCATATAAACACTGGTAAGTCTACATTTTACCCGGTGTCAAGGTTTGCCAAGCGATCGGCTAATTTATGTGATTAGATGACATTGCTTGCAAAAATAGCAATAAAGGAGGAGTCAATATGGCCGTAATTGAGTGCTACCTTTGCGGAAAGGGTTTTGTCACGACCGGACCGAAGATATGTCCGACTTGCATGAAGCGCCTGGACAACCTTTATATGGAAGTCAGGGACTACATTAGGGATAACCCTCATCTGAGGCTAAACGTACGGGAACTGGCGGAGGCTATCGATGCCGATCCTCGAGACATACAGGCCCTGGTCGACATGGGACGCCTTGAGCTTGAGGGAGAAGGAAGCGACAGCGAATTTATCTCCGAAAAGGAAAGACTGCTTAAAGAATTGGAAAAACACATAAAAAAAGAGGATAAAAACAAAAGAACCGTCAGGATCAAATACGCTGCCGAAAAATACGGCAAACAGGAAAAGGAAAAGGAGAAGGACGATCAGTAGGGCTAGATAAAAGCCGCTCGCATTGAGGCGAGCGGCAAAAATCTTACTGGCATGTCTTTAGCCGTTGGGCCATGTTTTTGCCAAGCTCCGCGGCCTTGGCGTAATCCTCATCCTTGGGCGAAGACTGAATCACCACTTCCGGTGAAAGCAGCTCCCACTTCCCCGACGTTTGAGCGAAATCCTTCAGCCTCTTTATTATGCCGGGACTCCAGGTGTAATTGCCCATGATGCCTATGAGGCGATCTTTCATCTTCTTGTTCTCAAGGTGTGCCATCAGGTCGGCTATGGGAGGAAATGGCATCGTATTGTATGTACAGGAGGCCAGAATAAGGCCCTTGTAGCGCCATATGTCTCGGATCATGAAGGAGACATGATCCCTGGCTGCGTCGTGCACTATGATGTGCTCTATTCCCTCCTTGGCCAGCTCCCTGGCGGCTGCGTTGGCCAATTTGGCAGTGTTTCCGTACATCGATCCGTAGACTATGACTGCTCCGCACTCCGTCTCGTGACGGCTCCATTTATCGTAAAGACTGATTATGTGCTCCGGCTTGCTCCTGTGGATTGGACCGTGAGAAGGGGCGACTATCCTTATATCCGCGCCGCCCAGTTTGGCGATAGCGGCCTGTACCTGGTCGGAGTAGCGGCCTACTATATTAGAAAAATATCTCAGGATCTCTCCTTCGTAATAGGACATGTCTACCTCGTCATCGAAGATGCCGCCTTCCAGGCAGCCGAAACCGCCGAAGGCATCGCAGGAAAACAATGTCTTGGTCGTCTTATCGTAGGTCATCATCGTTTCCGGCCAATGAACCATAGGGGTCAAAAAGAACTTGAGCACATGTCCCCCCAAGTCAATCTCCTCTCCGTCCTTTATCTGGACGATATCGTCGGTCACCGAGTAAAAGTTTTCCAGCATCTTTACCGTCTGGCTGTTGCAAATGATCTTAAGGCCGGGGTAAAGGGTCTTTAAGATCTTTATGGACCCTGAATGATCGGGCTCCATGTGATTTACGACGAGGTAATCTATGGGCTTGTCCTCTCCAAGGAGGCGCTTGACCTTGGCAACAAGGTCGGTGAGGAAGAAAGCCTTAACCGTGTCGATGAGCGCCACCTTTTCGCCCGTGACCAGATAGGAATTGTAGGCAACCCCTCGTGGAAGGGGCCACAAGGCCTCAAACAGGTCCGTCTCTTTGTCGTTAACCCCCACCCAGTAAATGCCCTTTGCGACTTCTACAGCGCTATTCATTCGAACCATCCTCCTTTCTTAATGACATCTCCAGCATATCATCTTGCCCTTTTAGCTTCGGCAAATAGGAGTAAAACCTCCTTAGGAAACTGTCCTTATCGACGTAAAGGATGCCCTTGATGCCAAGCCTTTCGGCCTGACTGATATTTTCATCTTTGTCGTCCACGAAAATTATACGTTCCGGATTGACACGTAAAACTTTCAAAACCTCATCAAATATACTACCATCGCGCTTGCACTTGCCCAACCTGTAGCTATTGAATACGTGATCAAACTTGTCGTAGAAGGGCGTCTTTTCGTTCACCTCTTCCACCCAATTTGTCTGGTCCGTGAGCAATGCCACTTTAAAGCCATTACCGCGAAGCCTTTGTATCAAATCCAGCATCCAGTCCCTCAAAACAAATCTTTTTAAGACCTCGCTTCTCAAGTCTTCATCAGGTATCTCGTTTAGGTTAAACCGCTTTTTAAAGGCAGCCCAGAAAACGGCCTCAGGTGCTCTGCCGCAAATGTACCCCGATTCGTAAAGTATATCGGTGGCGATATCAAGGACGAACTCTGGGTCAAGGCCATACTTCCTGCCAATTTCTTTCATGCCCTCGACGAACCCCTCCTCGGCCACGACCCCGCCGAAGTCAAACATTATGACAGAATATTCTTTATTGTTTCGCAAATTTCAACACCTCTTGGTTTTTTTGCAATGTTAGTTATAATTGTAACTGATGTCATCGCATGCATAAACAAGGATCGCTTTGGAAAAACGTGATAGTGAGAACATTTACCATCTTTTCAAGCCCATATTACTCGGTAAGGCTACAATGGGCGAATTGCCCGTTTGTGTCTATATATTACACACATATTAGGAGGGGTCAATGATGGCCGTAAAAAGGCGTACCTCGCATGATGTCCTTCTTTCCACAGCCCTCGAGAACTTTTACAACGCAGCGGAAGAGATGGGGCTGGAGGACGATTTGGTCGAGATACTCAGCCGTTCGGAAAGAAGGGTTTGTGTATCGATACCGGTGGAGATGGACGACGGTACAGTAAGGGTCTTCGACGGATATCGCGTAGTTCACTCGAGCGCCCTCGGACCTGCAAAGGGCGGCATCCGCTTTCATCCTCAGGTATCCTTAGACGAGACCGAGGCATTGGCTTTCATGATGACATGGAAATGCTCCCTGGCCGGCATACCTTACGGCGGAGGCAAGGGCGGAGTATGCTGTGACCCGCTTGAGCTATCCCTAAAGGAAAAGGAAAGGATCACCAGGACCTTTGCCGCGAGAATCGAGCCCTTCGTCGGTGCCTGGAACGACGTTCCTGCTCCCGACGTAAACACAGGGCCCCAGGAAATGGTTTGGTTCATGGACACGATTAGCAAGATAAGGGGGCACCTCGATCCGGCAGTATTCACAGGGAAGCCCGTCTCCCTGTGGGGATCCAAGGGCAGAAATGCGGCCACGGGCCTGGGCGTCGCCACATGTGCACTGGAGCTCCTTCGCGTCATGGGCAAAGATCCAAAAACGGCCACGGCAGCAGTCCAGGGCTTCGGCAACGTAGGCAGCTTTACGGCCAAATTCCTCCACGACGCCGGTGTCAAAGTGGTGGCCATCTGCGATATAACCGGAACCTACTACTGCAAGGACGGCATCGACGTGAACAAGGCCATGGCTCACACCCAGAGCAACCCCAAAAAGCTGCTCGAAGGTTACACCCAGCCCGGCCTCGAGAAAAGAGGCCCCGAGGAAGTGCTCTTCCTGGACGTCGACGTTCTGCTTCCCTGCGCGATGGAAGGAGCCCTTAACAAGACAAATGCCGATAAAGTCAAGGCCAAATACATCGTCGAAGGAGCAAACGGCCCGCTTACTCCCGAAGCCGACGAGATACTCAAGTCAAAGGGCATACTAATCGTGCCTGATTTCTTGGCCAACAGCGGAGGCGTGATAGGGTCCTACTTCGAGTGGTGCCAGAACCTGGCAGGATTTTTCTGGAGCGAAGAGGAATACAACCAGAGACTGGTATCGATAATGAAGTCGAACTTCCAGAGGGTATGGGAATACTCAAAGGAAAAGAACGTCCTTATGCGCCGGGCTGCCTTCATGGTCGCGATAAAGCGCGTAGCCGACGCCGTGAAGATGAGGGGAGTATTCCTATAATCACTAACTGCCTCTTAACTGCCTGACATTGAAAGCTCCATCCTTCAGCTTCAAGGGGTGGAGCTTTCATGTTAATATCAAATAAAGGAGGAACAAGCCATGCCCAAAGAGCTTTCCAAGATGCTGTGGGAAGAAAACATGGACATCGCCATGTCATGCCTGGACCATCCCTTCGTCCAGGGGATAGCTTCAGGCAATTTGCCTAAGGATAAGTTCAATTGGTACGTCGGTCAGGATTACTTTTACCTCCAGGCCTTCGCGAAGGCCTTTTGCCTGGCGGCAGTCAAGGCACCAGACGTGGAGGGAATGAAGGCATTCCACGTGCTGGCGGGCGGTGCCCTGGGCGAGATGAGCCTGCACATAGGATTTGAAGAAAAATTGGGCGCCAACGTAAAAGCAGTCATCCCCAGCAAGGAGACGCGCATGTACACCGATTTTTTGCTTGCCACTGCTTGGGAAAAGGAAGCAGGCCTTATTGCCGCGGCTACGACGCCATGCAACCGCTTGTACGCATGGTTGGGTCAAAACCTGATAAAAGGTGCAAACAATGACAACCCTTACATAGACTGGATATTGACTTACTCAAGCGACTCCTTCGAAGAGCTGGCCAAAAGAACGGAGATGCTCATCGACCGCTACGCCAAAGACGACGAAGCAACGCATTCCGTCTACCGTTACGCCATCATATGCGAGTACGAATTTTTCGACGCCGCATGGAAGCATCTCTAGCCAATCTCATGTGACAGAAAGGCCCCAAACTCCTCGAACAAGGTCACCGTGGGATTCCAGAGGGATGACCTGTATATGAGAGATGCCGGATGGGGAAGCGGAAAAACGACGTAATTTTCCACGTACAGGGGTTTCCCGAACATTTGAGGAATCATGGAGTTCTTTTCGGGCTTGGGGATGCCAAAAAGGTGCATGATCCCCTTTGTGGCCCATTTGCCCAGAGGAACTATGATCTCGGGTCTCACCAAATACAGCTCCTCTTCCAGGTAGGGAAGGCAGGCATACACCTGGCGCCATTTTGGCCTTCCGTAACGGGGCAAGGGACATTTGAGCAAATTCGTCCGCCAGCAGTCGTAAAAGTTGATCCCTCCCCTTCCAAGGAGATAGCGCAAAAAGGATCCTGTCACCCCCCAGAAGGGCCTGCCGTTTATCTGCTCCATATCGAAGGGAGCCTGTCCAACCAAAAAGATACGGGCACCCCTTGGCCCTTCTCCGGGAACGGCCTCCTTTCTGTTTAAGGCCAAATCACACTTATTGCACCCTTTTATCTTGGATGCCAAAACCTCGACGTCACATCTGTTCGACAATGCCTTAAATTAATGTCCCTGCTCCTTTCAAAATTTTATCCCTGTCCTTGGGCCTTTATTTTATCCCAAAGCCTGTCAAAGCGGAAATATATGAGCATATCTATGAACTTCGACGTCTTTAAGGGGTTTGTCGGAAAATAAAAAAGGTGGGACCTACATCTGCAGTCGCTGGAGCCGAAGCCATCCACGGAAAAACTTGCTATGGTCGACAGATGGGAAGCTAGTACGCATTCTATGTCATCCTGAGTTCTTACAGGAAGGCTTACCACGGCCTTCGCAGCATCGCACATGAAGTCCACGTGCCAGTGATGGGCTTTTTTCCTCCTGGAATGCCTGTTAACCCTGGCAGTTAAGTTCCTGGCGGCCGAGCCGACGTAGGCGTAAAAGCCGGGCCGCAATTTGATCTCCCCCAAAGAGCCTGCCTCGATATCATTAAATTTGTCGAACTCGAATATGGTTATGTAAGCCCCTTCATCTTTAACTTCCCCTTCCAACAAATCCCAGGGAACAGCAATATTTTCGGACAAAGAGGAAGGGGTCATGTCGTCGTTCCAGCTTATGCCCAAGGGGATAACCTCCACCACGTCGCGACGGGCGATCAGTGATCGGGCAAATTCCAAGTCCGTATGGTAATCGGGCACGAACATCTTCGGTTTGGACGAATTTATCAGAAACAGCACACAAGCCCTGCGTTTTTGACCCGCCAGCAAGGCCAACTCTTCTATGTGTTTTTTGCCCCTTGCCGTCACGGCATCCGGAAAGGCAGCCACACGATGCCCAAAAAGCGTACAGGATTTAACCTCAAGAAAAACCTCTTCTCCGCCCATCGTCAGCAGAAAGTCGATGCGACTTCTGTCAAGGGCAACTTCCCTCCTTACGATTTTGGCGCCGGCAAACCTGGATATGAGGCCCTTGAGCAGCAGATATTCCACCACATCGTTAACTAAATGGGTATGAAGCAAGACCCAATCGCCCAAGCGCCTTGCAGCCATTACGGTATAGGGCAGCTCTGCACTGGAGGGAGCAAGGAGCAAAGGCGTACCCGGCAAAAGTATCTCCCACAGCCTTCCCGGATTGGGCAGGTACGCAAAGGTGGGGCAGCCGTCTATTTCCACCTGGACCACAAATCGATTTCGTCTATTCAAGAAACGTCCCAATATCAAGGGACCCTTGCAAACTTTAAAGCTTCGATCCAAGGCTTTAGAGCTCACGCTTTTATCCTCCCTATTAGGTCAATATTGATCAACTATTTCTTACTCTTTATACTGCCAAAATTTGCCCGGGAAATTCTCCAAAAGGACATCATTCATCATATACCTTCAGGCACATCCACAAGGGTCTTGAAGCTGCCTTATCATTGCTGTTGCATTTCCAAGCAACGAAAGAACCACGGACTTTAAGGCAAGATGACAAGATTTGAGACATCTGACAAAACCTTTAAATTATTTTTATCTTTCGCCAGCTGGGACAACTTCATCGGCAAGCTGAAAAATATAAATATAAAGTGTGAAAAGAAACTGACTAATTTTGACTATTCATAATGACGAGCTAAACAACTATAAGTGTACAGATGCCGCAAAAATAGCGCCGCTCAGGGTATGTATATTAAACGGCGCTACCTAATTGCAGGTAAGAACTACTCTCGCTCTTCCCTATAAAACGGGAGGCCCAGCGCACCGGGGGCGCCCAAAAGCCTGCCCTTTCCCTTTGAGATCGATATGATCACCAAGACGGCTATGGTTAGTACATAGGGAAGCATCATGAGCAGCGGGGCGGGAATCGTCGTGCCACCTGCCTGTATTCTCATCTGCAGGGCCTCTACCCCACCGAAGAGATAGGAGCCCAAGGCGGCCCTAAAGGGATGCCATATTGCAAATATTACCAAGGCTACAGCTATCCACCCCCTACCGGCCGTCATCAGATCCACCCACATGTGGCTGTAAGCGACCGACATGTAGGCCCCGCCTAAGGAAACGAACCCCCCGCCAAGAAGGGTTGCAGCATACCTCACTGTCGAGACAGAGATACCCGCGGCTTCCGCCGACAGCGGGCTGTCGCCGACTGCCCTGATCATAAGGCCAAACTTCGTCTTGAAGATCAAAAACCACACGACGAAAACCATTATGTAGGAAAGGTACACCATGACGTCCTGGCTGAACAGCACAGGCCCCACCAGGGGTATGGACGACAGTCCCGGCAACGCCAGTACGTTGATCCCCTCTATAGTCTCGCCGACGTAACCCCTTCCCAGAAGGGAGCTTATCCCCGTTCCGAACATGGTCATGGCAAGTCCGCATATGACCTGATTTGCCTTAAGCGATATGCATAAAAATGCGTGTATGAGGTTGACGAGGATGCCGACCAAAAACGCGACCGCCAGACCGTAAAAGGAAGATCCCGTATTGTACGACACGATGAATCCGGTAAAGGCGCCGATAAGCATTACCCCCTCCAATCCAAGGTTCAATACGCCCGATTTTTCCGTAATTATCTCTCCAAGGGTCGCATAAAGTATCGGGGTACCGCTTCTTACGGCAGCTGCCAAAATTGGGACGATCAACTCCATCGCAGATCACCTCTTCTTGAAAGTAAGGCTTATTCTGTAGTTCCTGAAGAACTCCCCTCCGAGCAGGAAGAACAATATCAGTCCCTGGAGTATCTGGACGCTCGAAAGGGGAAGGCGCATGGCAATCTGCAGGTTCTCTCCGCCGACAAATAGGGCTCCGAACAAAAAGGAGACGAAAATTATCGTGACGGGATGAAGCCTGGCCAGCCAGGCGATTATTATGGCAGTGTACCCGTAGCCGACAGCAAATCCGGGCTGCAGGCGCCTATGCAGACCAGCCATCTCGGCCATTCCGGCAAGCCCTGCTATTGCGCCTGACATGAACATGACCAGCATTATGTTTCGAGCCGACCTTATGCCGGCATAATCTGCTGCCTTCGGGTTCTGCCCGCTGACCCTTATTTCGTAGCCCCAAATGCCCTTCCTGACCACCACCCAAATGACGACGACCAGGACGAGGGCAAAAAATATACCGGCATGTATTCGAGTGCCAAAAAACTGCGGAAGACGGGCGCCCTCAGGAAAAAGGGGCGTCATGGGAAAGCCCAGGCTCGTCGGATCTCGCCACGACCCGTAGACGAAATATTGAAGCAAAAGTATAGCGATATAGTTCATCATGAGGGTCGTTATTATCTCGTTGACGTTCCATTTGGCCCTTAGAAACCCCGCAAAGCCGCCCCAAAGCCCTCCCGCGATGGCAGCGACGATCCCCATTGCCCCCAACATTATCAGGGGGTTGTCTATGTGCATGCATCTGACCAAGGCCGTACAGGCCAACGCTCCCAAGACGAACTGGCCTTCGGCTCCAATGTTCCAGATCACCATGGTAAAGGAAAGGGCCACAGCCAGCGAGCACATGACAAGAGGAATGGTCTTGGCCACCGTCTCACTGATTCCATAAAAGTCGCTTAGCGATCCCTTTATCATCATCCCGTAGGCCTCAAGGGGAGAGACCCCCAAAAAGTGCAACACCACCGCTCCGCTAAAGAAAGCCAGGACGATCGAGGCCAAAATTATAAAGGTCTCTTGCCATTTGGTTATATAAAAGCGCTTCTCGATCTTCATCCTCATCGAACACGTTTCCCCCTCAAGAGTTGGCCGAAATGCCAGCCATCATCAGCCCAATTCTTTCAATGTCACCTGTCCCGGGACCTTCTATTATTCCCATGATCTTTCCCCTATAGATCACCGCCAGCTCGTCGCTTAACGCAAGAAGCTCATCGAGGTCTTCCGATATGAGCAATACCGCAGCACCTCCGGCCCGAGCCGACATCAGTTTTTCCCTCACGAAGGCGGTTGCCCTTACATCGAGCCCCCATGTGGGTTGCATGGCAATAAGTAACTTTAGGTTATCCGACAGCTCCCTTGCCAATATGAGCTTCTGCTGATTGCCACCTGACAGCATCCTTACGGGCACGTCAAGCCCGGGCGTAAGTATTTCATAACTTTCCACCAACGACTTGCTGTGCTTATGCACCTCATCCCAATCTATAAAAAAGCCCTTGCTGTACGGCGGATGCCAATATTTTCTAAGGGCCACATTTTCAGCCACATTCATGTTGGGGACCAACCCCACTCCCTTTCGATCGGCCGGAACGTACTTAACGCCAAGATCGACCATGTGCCTCGCTGAGGCTGAAGTAACGTCCTCAGTCACAAAGTAGAGCCTGCCGCTTTCAATACTTCGCATGCCAGCCAAAGCTTCGGCAAGCTCCCCCTGGCCATTGCCGCTAACGCCAGCTATGCCGAATATCTGCCCCTCCCTCAAGGTAAAAGAAACTCCGTCGACGGCGATGAGCCCCTTGTCGTTTCTGACGACCAAGTCTTCCGCCATCAAAACGGGCTTGCTCTTTGTTGCGCTCTCTTTTCTTGCCCTCTGGACCTCGCCCGTATCGGATGAGCCAACCATCATTTCCGCCAACATTTCCTTTGTGGCCTCCCGAGCATTCAGGGAACCGACCACCTTCCCTCTCCGCAGCACGGTTATCCTGTCTGAGATCTCAAAAACTTCTTTCAGCTTATGGGAGATGAAGACTATGCCGTAGCCTTCTTCCTTCATGTGCTTAATCGTGGAAAAGAGCCTTTCGATCTCCTGGGGGGTAAGCACTGAGGTCGGTTCATCCAAGATCAATATCTTCGCTTCGTGATAAAGCATGCGCAAGATGGCCACGCGCTGCTGTTCTCCTATGGAAAGGGTCCATATCGGTGCCTTGGGGTCCACGTCAATACCGTAACGCTGCGACAGGTCCTTAATCTTGTCGCAAATGGCGCTTTCGTCGATCACAACGGGTAGATCCTTGCTTCCCAATATCATGTTTTCCCACACGGTAAGGCTTGGAACCAACATGAAGTGTTGATGGACTATGCCGATACCTTTGGATATGGCATCTCGAGGAGAGCGAAATTCGACCCTTTGGCCTTCCACCTCGATGGTCCCCTCGTCGGGGTGATACAATCCGCACAGAACGCTCATGAGAGTGCTTTTGCCGGCACCGTTTTCTCCAAGAAGGGCGTGAACCTCACCGCCCTTCAGGTCAAAGTCGACACAGTCGTTTGCTTTTATCCCATAGAATGCCTTCGTGATCCCTCGCATCTTTACCAAATAGTTTTCATCCACCTGTAACACCAACCTTAAGGGGCACGCAGATGTCTGCATGCCCCTTGGATTTTTCGATTGTTATTTAGGAAGCTCTCCTTCGACGCCCTCAACCAGCCAATTCATGGAAAGCAAATCCTGATCCGTCAGCCTTTCGCCCTGTTTTGCCTTGAGCTTACCTTGGTTGTCCTTGATGGGCCCTTCAAATACGTCCCATTTGCCGGAGACTATGCGCTCTTTTTCAGTTTCTACGAGCTTTTTCACGCTTTCCGGAACGTCCTTGCAGTAGGGGGCAAGCCCAACCACGCCTTCGTCCAAGCCCCACCATATGTTTTCCGGCTTCCAGGTTCCCTTGATTACCTTATCTATGGTGTACTTATATATGACACCCCAATTCCAAATGGGAGACGTAAGGTGCTTGGTAGGGGCATACCTTGACATGTCGTTGTTGTAGCCAACCACGTAGACACCGGCTTCTTCCGCCGCCTGAGGAACAGAACCGGTGTTAGCATGCATCGCCAGCACATCGGCACCCGCATCGACCAAGGCCTTGGCTGCTTCTTTCTCCTTGCCGGGATCTATCCACGAAAAGAGCCACACAACCTTTATCTTGGCGTTGGGGTTGGCCTTGCGGACTCCCAGGGCAAAGGCGTTAAGCCCCCTCACCACTTCAGGGATCGGATGAGCCGCCACGTAGCCGATGACGTTTTTCTTCGTCATGCTTCCGGCTACAAGCCCGGACAGATACCGTGCCTGGTACATGCGGCCGAAGTAGACGCCCACGTTATCGGCCATCTTGAAGCCTGAGCAGTGCATGAAGATCACGTCGGGGTGTCTGGCGGCAACCTCCTGGACGTAATCCATATATCCGAAGGAAGTGGCAAAAATGACCTTCGCACCGTTCCTGATGAAGTTTTCCATGGCCCTCACTGAGTCGGGCCCTTCAGGCACTGATTCGACGTACATGGTCTTGACCTGGGGAAAGGCCTTCTCCACATCGAGCCTTCCAAGATCGTGCATGTAGGTCCACCCGCCATCGCCTATGGGACCGTTGTAAAGCCATGCCGCCTTAAGCTTGTCGGCAGGTATGGCTTCGAAAGCCATGATGGGGGCACAAAAGAGGATGACCGCCAAAAGAGCAATTATCGGGAAAAATCTCTTCATCGTTCCTCAACCTCCTGTTGTGAATTATGTTATAATCTTTATGCTAAAATTTTACCGTCTTTTTTGGCTGTGTTCAATTAAGTAAATCCTTTAATAACACTATATCAAAAGCTTGCGTATCGGACATTGTTTACTATTAATGAAAACATCAAGAGGAGATGCGATATGGCTGACAAAAATCGCTACAGAAGGACCTATCCCGTTTCTTGGGATCAGCTGCACAGGGACAGTCGGGCGCTCGCTTGGCGACTCATAGACAGCGGAAAGTCGTGGGATAAGATAATCGCAGTCGTCAGGGGCGGTCTGGTGCCGGCTGCGATAATAGCAAGGGAATTGGACATCCATTACGTGGATACAATATGTGTATCGAGCTACACGCTAAGACAGCAGGGAGAGTTGAAAATAATAAAGAGCATCGAGGGCATCAACGGAGAAAATGCCCTCATCATCGATGATCTTGTCGATACCGGCAAGACCGCCAAGATCGTAAGGCAGATGCTCCCCGATGCCCACTTTGCCACCGTTTATGCGAAGCCCGACGGCAAGCCCTACGTGGATACTTACATTACCGAGGTAAGTCAGGATACATGGATACTCTTTCCTTGGGACTCCGAAATTCAGTTCGTAGAACCTTTAATTCAACAAAAACCCTAGAGGCACACCGGAAATTAGGGTTTCAAGCTCTCCTTTTTGACTCCAGTTCCAACCCTTATCCTCGAAAGCTGCGGCACCACGCGGTAGGCCACTATGGTTGCCGCAGCTGCCTTTAATCCGTCGACAAGAAGAAAGGGCAGTACCCCTATTTTAACGGCTCCAACGAGGGATACGCTTTTGCCGACTATGAAGTTCAGGTTAAGGTACAAACCGACCGTTCCACATGCATATATGGCCAGGAGGCCCGCCAAAGAAGATCCAAGAAACCCGATGAAACTTGCTCTTTTGTTTGAAAACTTACCGGCTGTGTAGGAGGCCACAATGAAGCCCACCAGATAGCCAAAGGTTGGAGAAAACAGTATATGCGGACCGCTAGCGCCGGCGAAGACGGGCAATCCCATCAATCCCATGAGGACATAAGCGGCTTGCGACATGGCCCCCAATTTCGGCCCCAGACACATGCCCGACAGCAACACAAACAGCACCTGCAGGGTCATGGGGACCAAGGGAAAGGGAATTCGTATCCAGGCTCCCACTGCCGTTAGACATACAAACAAAGCCGCCGACACCATCGACTTCGTCTTTAAATCGGACATCGATGTATTCACCTCCGAACAAATCGGAAAACTTTAATCGTCAATCCATTTCCAGGCTAATATGAAACCCTGCCCAACCAGGCCCATAAGCAACTTCTCCGCTTCCTTCACTTGAGACAAGGGTATTTTCCCGCAAAGGCGTACGTTTTCTCCATAAGAAGGCTGCCAGTCGACTTCTTCTGCTCCAATGGACTTAAACTTGAAGCGAACAAGGCCTTCCTTATCATAGGGAAGCTCCATAAATAGCTTTTTGCCCTTGAACCTTTGAATCGCACCAGCTGCCTCTATGGCCATCCTCGCCGTTTGACCGTAAGCCTCTATGAGGCCCCTTACCCCCAGCTTTATCCCACCGAAGTAGCGGGTGACGACCACGACCACATTAGTCAGGCCTGCCCGCTCTATCTCGCCCAATATGGGCTTTCCGGCAGTTCCGGAGGGCTCTCCTGCATCTGAGCAATGTTCTTGAGGCATATCCGCTCCTACCCTGTAGGCCCAGCAGTTGTGCGTCGCGTCTAAATGTTTTTTCGATATCTCCTTTATGATTTCTTTTGCATCCTCCACCGATCTGGCAAGCCTGGCGCGTCCTATGAAGTGAGATCTTTTGATCGTCAGCTTCACTTCGCTGTCCTTTTTGGGCTCAAGATAGATGTAACTTTTATCCACTTTACCCTTCCCACGCCTCTTTCAGCTTTCTGTAAGTCACGTCTAAGGCCTCGGGTATGACCTTCGTCTCCCCGATCACCGGCATGAAGTTGGTGTCGCCTTCCCATCTTGGGACTATGTGCACGTGAACGTGCCCCTCGAAGCCCGCACCTGCAACTTTTCCCATGTTTATCCCTATGTTAAAGCCGTGTGGCGCCATTACCTTCTTCAGGAGCTTTATGCACCTTTGGACAAGCTCATTTATCTCGATGAGCTCTTCACCATCAAGGTCATCGTAGTCCCCGCAGTGGCGATAGGGTGCGACCATCAAATGTCCGGTGTTATAGGGAAAGGCGTTCATCATCACAAATGCCTTTTTGCCGCGATATAAAATCAACCTTTTTTCGTCGTTATTCTCCCTGGTGAAGGCACAGAAAATGCAATCTATCTTCTCGGAACCCGACTGATTTATATAGGCCATGCGCCAAGGTGCATAAAGAACGTTCATAGTCCTTACCCTCCCTTATATGTTTCACGTGAAACATTATCGTCCAGAGTAACTTTAACCCGGCTGGATTATAACACAATCGAACTTGGCTTACCGTCGAGATGTCCTCCTCCAAAGGCATGTTTGCAAATCCTTTGCAAACTATATAAAATGAGGGGCATGGAAGACAGGGAAGTTGCGCGCATGTTGGAAGAAAATAACTTGGCGGTTACAAGACAACGACAGGCCATACTGAAAAAGATCCTGGAGATGGGCTGTCACTTTACGGCAAGGGATCTATACGGCGCACTAAACGAGCCAACTAAGACCGTCGATTTTGCCACCATATATCGTACCTTGAAGGCGTTTGAAGAGGTTGGGTTAGTGAAGTGCGTCGCAGAAATGGGCAACTGTCGCTATTACAGTGAAACGAGCTCAAGAGTCATCCCGCATGCTCACTTTTGTTGCAAGGGATGTGGCAAGCTCTTTTGCCTGCAGCCCTTGGAGGTGACGGCTTCCAAGGAGATCATGTCCTTGAAGAAAATGGGGTTTGAGGTGCATCAACTGGTCGTCACCATAGAAGGTTTGTGTGCGCAATGTAGGAAAAGGGAGGAACAAAGATGAAATTAAAACTATCGATCGGTTTGTCGCTCTACATTATTATGATCATCGTCGTGGCGGCCTTTACGCCAGCAGCGTTTGGTCAGCCACAGCTTGTGGCCTTCACATCGGTGCCCCCCATTGCCTATTGCATAGAACGCATAGGCGATAGCAGGGTTCAGGCGAATTCCATGATAAGCCCGAGCGACGATCCCCACACCTTTGAACCCAAGCCCAAGCAGATGGTAAGCCTGTCTAAGGCAAGCATATACTTCTCGACGGATTTCCCCTTTGAAAGGGGGATATTGCCCAAGCTAAAGTCCTCCAACCCGAATTTAACAGTGGTGGACGCCGGATACGGAGTGCCTGGCGACCAAGATGGATCGGACCCGCATATATGGACGTCTCCCCTTGCCATGTTAAGGATAGCGGACAACATATATCGCGGGCTCGTATCCGTAGATCCGCAGGGCGCAGAAGTCTACAGGAAGAACTATCAGGATTTTTTAAGGGATATCGTCGCTTTAGACAGCAAGATATGGGATACGCTGAAGGGTGTTAGGGGCAAGAAATTCGTCGTCTTTCACCCTTCGTGGGGGTATTTCGCCAAAGATTACGGATTGACGCAGGTTGCAATCGAGGTTGAAGGAAAAGAGCCGAAGGGGGCAGATTTGGCCCGCCTCATAGAGGAAGCGAAAGCCGAAAGGATAAAGGTGGTGTTCGTATCGCCGCAGCATTCGAAGAAGGGTGCTAAAGCAGTTGCCGATGCAATAGGCGGCAAGCTCATCGAAATAGACCCGCTGTCAAAGGACTGGGCCAACAACCTAATCTCAGTTGCAGATACCTTTGCGAGGGTGCTGTAAATGAGCCGTAAAACCGCTTTGACATACGATATCGTCTTCGATGACGTCTGGTTTTCCTACAATAACTCCCCAGTCCTGCGAAGCGTGTCGTTTTCGGTTCCCCCAAGGGAGTTTTTAGTCATAATAGGGCCAAACGGAGGTGGCAAGACCACGTTACTGAAGCTGATCTTGGGCCTTTATGTTCCCCAAAAGGGGAGTATAAGGCTTTTTGGAGGGTTAGATCCTACGCAATGCTCGTACCTTTTAGGGTATATCCCTCAAAATGCAAACATCAACTTAGACTTTCCCGTGAGGGTGCTGGACGTAGTGTTAATGGGCAGGCTTCGGGGATTAAAGTGCTTTTACACCAAGGAAGACAGAAGGATGGCACAGGAAGCCCTGGAGATGATGGGCATGAATGAATACGCCCATGCCAGGATGAGCGAGCTTTCCCAGGGGCAGCGCCAGCGCGTGCTCATAGCGAGGGCGCTGGTTTCCAAGCCCAAGATCCTGCTTTTGGACGAACCGACGGCCAGCGTCGACGTG
>Ga0134096_1000657_pt1 | contig 35382 bp, 28 predicted proteins | sample 7_2taG_FD_94448 | JGI IMG/M metagenome (GOLD analysis project Ga0134096, IMG submission 94448) | Switchgrass degrading microbial communities from high solid loading bioreactors in New Hampshire, USA - 7_21_20_110_A3 metaG | ecosystem: Engineered > Bioreactor > Semi-continuous > Anaerobic >... | reverse complement strand
TACCGGCCGGCGAAGTCCGCCGCGTCGTGCCACAGCAGCCACTCTTGCTGTAGGCGGCGCTTCAGCTCGCCATCGGCGCGCGCCTGGGGCTTGATTCCGGCCCCAACGGCGCCCACAGCCAGCGCGTCTACCGCGCGCCGCGCCCAGGGGTTGTTGCGGTAGGCGTCCCGCGCCCGCTCGCGCACCATGGGCGCGGGAATCGTGCTCGCGAAGGCCGTAGACGGCGCCGCCCAGTTCGCCAACCGGTTCCCGCCGCCCGCCGCATCCCACAACGGCCACGATGGCCGCACCTCGTCCGCCCGCCTCAGGAGGCGGTTGAAAAATCCTCTGATGTTCATGAATTACCCTATTTCCCCTAGATTTTGGGGTCTATCGCTAGCGAAGTTGTGCAATCGGCCTACCCGCCCGCCGTATCGCCAAAAAATCCTTTGGCGGGCGGGGTAGGCCCAGGAATGCCACACAGCGCGCGCTGCATCTCCACCCCCCGTGAATACGTGAATGCGTGAATGCGTGAAGGCATGTGAAGGCAGTTTCCGTAAAATCCCCCCATGAGAGCGTTCAAGGAAAAGTTACCGAAACTGCCTTCACACGCCTTCACGCCTTCACACGCCTTCACGCCTTCACCGTGGCTTCACATGACCCCAGTCGTGGACTATTCCGCGCGCAAACCGACGCCGATCCAGACGTTGCCCGCCCGCCTGTGGTCCGACCCGCAGCCGCGGCTCCTAAGGCAAGCGGCAAACTCCCTCGGTGCCAAGGGCCGCTTCTCGCCGTGGTCGCGACAGTACGCTTCGTAAGCTTGGCGAAGGTCTTTCGCTGTTGCCCAAGCATTCGGCGCAAGCACGCAGCAGTCAGCCAGGAAATCCCGCAGCGGGTCCATGTCGAGCCGGTACTGCTCTGTGGCCTCCTCGACCACTTCAGGAACGCCGAGACCCTCTTTCTGCCACCGCAAGCAGCCCTGCACGGCCCAAGCCAGGATTGCCGGGCCGGATTCTTCGACGTCCTTCAGCCGCGCCTTGACACTGGGGTCTCGTCTCTCCTGTGGAATCACATGTTCGAATGGGATCCGCAGGATGCGCCGCCACATGGCCGAGTCGTCGTGGCGCACGCGAGGCGCGTGATTCGCGGCCAGCCATAGTTTGAATTGAGGCATGAATTCGAACGACTCCTGGTACAGGAATCTCGCCCGGACGGTGTCGCCGCCAGTTAACAGCTTGACCAGGCCTTCGGCGAGCTTCTTGCCTTCGTCCACCTCGATGGAGACCACAAAGCGGCGGCCGGCCAGCTCCGCGATATCGTTCCGGACGGCTCCGGCTTCCCGCCGCTGCACGAACGACTCGAAGTCCGCGGTCTTGCCGTAGTCGCCCAGCGTGGCTTTTACTGCCTCCAGGAACGTGGACTTTCCCGAAGCCGCAGGACCGTGAACGAAGAACAGCTTCTCTTCGGCGGTCGATCCGGTGAGGCTGTAGCCCACCGCCCGTTGCAGGAATGCGATCAATTCTTGATCGCCTCCGCAGGCCTCCCGCAGAAAGCGTTCCCACAATGTGCTGCGCGCGGATGCGTCGTAGACAACCGGGGCAAGTTTGGTGCAGTAGTCTTCGCGCCGGTGCGGCCGCAGTTCGCCGGTCCGCAAGTCGATGGTCCCGTTCAAGCAGTTCAGCAAGAACGGATCGGCGTCGAATTCCTCCGGCAGGATTGGAATGCCCGGCTCCGATTGTGCGGATACCAATGCGGCCTTCTTCTTGTCGGTGGATTCTGATTTCAACGCCCATTCCGCGCATTTCTTGCGGGCGGACTCGTCAGTGATTTGGAACGCCTCGCCGTACAGATCGCGGGCGATGTCTTTGGCGAGGGTCATCATCGTGCCGCGGCGATCCATGGCCCACCGCCGGCCATCGAAGACGTACCACTCTTTTTGCGGATGGCAGTACCGGATTTTGGCGCCATGCCTGGACACGAGGCGCTCGGCGTTGCCGCTGTCGGTGTACTTGAAGACGCGCAGCGGTAGAGAACTATCCGCACTGGGGTGGCTGGCGGGTGTCTGCTCCGATTCCGCGACACTGGCCGGCATCTCGATCAATTTCCTCAGAGCGTCCATCGGGTCCTCGTAGGCGTGCGTTTGGACCCAGAGCACCGCTGCGACAACGGTAGCTGACAGCTCGCGGTCGTCAACAGTTGGTGCGTCGTCGTCCGCGTAAGGGTTGCGAAGGAAGTCGAGCCACGCCGCCAGACCGACCAGTTCGCGAATCTCGCCGCGGTCAAACTGTCCGACCTGCACCAGCGCGTCGTAGATCTCGCGCGAGCTCGAAAGTGGTACCGGCATCTCGCTCAGCGCGCATTGCAACCGGAATACCGGGTCTTCAAACTCGCGAATCGTCGCCCAGATTGAGGGTTGTTCGCGAACGACCGGCTCATCGCTGAGTTTCATGGACCCTCCTGTGGTCGAGCGCCCGCATTCCCCCCGGCCCGTACAACTTCAGTGCCCGCTCGATCCGCTCCCAGAGGAGCCCGACCGCCCGTATCGGCACCCGAGTGCCGCGAGGTAACCGGATGTACCGGCGCCGCCGCTGGCCGGCGTACTCGGCACCGGCAGCCACCAACCGTGCGGCCGTGTCAGCATCCACCCGCCCGATCGCGGTCCCATCCCACTCGCGGACGATGATGCCAACGGCACTCACGCCTGCGCCGCCTCCAACCAGCGCAGGAACGCGTGCCGCGGAATGATAATTCTCTTTCCGAGGCGCCGATGGGGCACCTCGCCGCGCCGGATCGCGGCGTAGAAGCTCGCCCGGCTGATGACTCCACCCAGCAGCGCGAGCGCCTGTTCGGCGGTCAGCGCCGCGGGCGGGTCTGTCTGTGTGTGTTGCATGGATACACCTCATCTGTCTGTGTGGGCCTCGATGTCCGAGGCTGCTGGCTCACGTGAGCGGCCCAGTTCGGTCCGGTCCACATGGTCCTATTGAATACTAGCAGGACTAGATGGGCATGTCAAGACGGGCCTGACCGACTGGACCGATAGCGCTTTTCGTCTTGACGCCCCGTGCCGACGTGTGCCATACTGGACGTGCCAGTGTGGTCCGGTCCATGTAGACTAAATCGGTCCGCTGCGGAGGCACAAACCCATGAAGCAAAACGAAGATGCACCGCGAAGCCCGGTATGCCGCGCCGTACGGGAGCTTCGGCAGGCTTACGGCGAGAGCCAGCAGGCTTTCGCTTACAGAACGAAGACCGCCATTCGAACCATCGCGCGTTATGAAACCGTCCGCCCGCCCCGAGGCGCGGAGTTGAATCAATTCCTGGAACTGGCAATCGCCAAGCAACGCCACGATCTCGCTGAGATCTTTGCCAGGGCGATGGCTGACGAACTTGAGATGAAAGCGGAACGCATTCCGCGAACCATTGAAGAGGGCCTGCTCGCAGACCTCCTCTTTTTATCCGCACGGAACCGCCAGATCCCCGAAATCGCACAGAGGTTCAAACGTGCTCGCGGTCTGCTCATCGAGAACTTCCGCTTGCTTGCAGCCAAGTTGCGGGCCGGCGAACAGGTCTATGGGATCGACGCGGAGGATCTTGAGATCCTTGAGGCAGAGATCGAGTCCGAGTCCGGCAAAGCCGAATCGAAGCGGCGCAGGGAGGCCAAGTGAAAGGCTCGGTCTTCAAGTCCGTCGCGCCGAACGGCCGCGTCTCGTGGCGCTATCAGATTGACGCCGGCAGGGATGAAAACGGGAAGCGCATCCGCATATCGGAAAGCGGCTTCCGGCTGGAACGCGAAGCTTACGATGCGATGCGCAAGGCCATGGAGGAGCGGCGCCTCGGTCGCGTCAATAGCGTCGCCACTCTGAAGGAGTACATAGAACAGTGGTTGCCCTACCACGCGAAGGCGAAGCCGCTGGCGCCCAAGACCGCCGAAAGATATGCCTCTCTCGCCGCCCATGCAACACGCGTCCTCGGAACTGTCCCGTTGAAGGATCTGACCACCTTCATGCTGGATGACCTCTACGTCAAGCTGGCCGAAACGCTGTCCGCAAAGACCGTCCGTGAGGTCCACAACGTAGTCCACGTCGCACTGAAACGCGCCGTCAAGACGAAGCTGATCCCGTTCAACCCGGCCGATGGATGCGACCTGCCGCGTCTCGATCAGAAGGAAGCGGTTGCACTGACTCCCGATCAACTCGCCGCGTACCAAGCGGCCGCCGCGGGTACGTGGGTTGACTTGCTGATCCGGCTCGCCGCCGCCATCGGTGCCCGTCGCGGAGAACTTCTCGCTAGCCGCTGGTCCGATCTCGATTGGGACGCGAACCGCCTCAGGATCGAGCGTTCGCTCTATCAGGTGAAGGGCGAGCTCGGTATCAAGCCAACGAAGACGAGGCAGGTCCGCGTCGTGTCGGTTCCGCCGTCGCTGATGGAGTACCTGAAGCTCCACCGTGAAGCGCAGGAGGAAGACCGCGCGCTGTTCGGCCCGGACTACCGGACGGACCTCGACCTGATCTTTGCCGATCCGGCGGGCAATTACCTGCTGCCCTCCAGCATCAGCCGCGCCGCCGTCAGGCTGGCGAAGAAGGCCGGTCTTTCAGGTGTAGGTCTCCACAGCCTGCGCCACACGCACGCTTCGACCCTGATCCGCGCGGGCGTGCCGATACCGAACGTTTCCAAGCGCCTCGGCCATCGGGACACCTACACCACGGCCAAGATTTATGCGCACGCCATCCCGGACACGGACCAGGACGTAGCCGCCACCTGGGACAAGCTGATGGCGGAAAAGTCTGAACGGAAGCCCGGGGCACAAAATGGCACAAACGAGCAAGCCGCTAAAGCAGTAAGTCCAAATGGATTAGTCAGTTAGGCTGGTCGGGCCGCCGGGATTTGAACCCGGGACCTCTTGCACCCCAAGCAAATTTCATCAATCACTTACAGACATCTCCTACTGAAAACAAAAGAGTTATCGGTCTGCGATTTGGACCTAAGTTTGGACCTAAACGCGGTTTGGACCTGGGCCGGACCTGGAAGGATGCTGGTGGTGATCCGGCCTCCGCCACGTCATCGACTCGTTTGGAATGCCACATGCTTTCGCGCGCACGCGCGCGGTCCTACGCCGACGCTGTTGTGGACTCGTCTTTCAAATCGCGAGCAGAAAAATCCGCTTGCCCTATATATGCTCCCGCGCACTCCGGATCCATGTTCACTCATGAGATGGCGCCTTCTGTGCCTTCCGCGACCGCGCCGCTTTGCCGCTCAGCACACTGACGAATGCCCGGACATCGAGAGCCTCAACCTCTGGCGCCAACGCTCGGGTCGGCGGCGCGGTTGTAGAGGTCTGATGGATGACAGCCGCTCGGATCGGTAGGCGGTCTCCGAAAGAGCGGCGCAAGGCCGCAGCGTCCATGTGGAAAGCGGGTGCTCATTGTCGAGACGAATCTCCGATCGAGACTTTGTCCTTCAGGCCAAGGTCATCCAGGATCTGCCTCAAGTCCGACATCAGGTTCTTGGCAGCATCGCGGTCAACTGTGACCGCGAAATCGATACTGACTCTGAGATCCGACCCCGATCGGAGCTTCGGAAGGATCTTCGTGCCGAGACGATTCCACACCTCCGGCGGCACCGTTCCACTCAGCCGGATCGTCCTTGTCTGAGCTTCAGGCGCGGGACTCGGTTCAGGACTGGGGCTCGGCTGCGGAATCGGCGATGGCTCCACGACTGGGGAGACAACATCCGGACCGGACGCGGGCTCCGTCACCGCAGCCCTGAGCGCCTGGGCCTTGGCCTTGGTCAGCAGGAATACTCCCGGCTCGAACGCCACCTCTTCGGGCGCGATGGGTTCACAGAACCACACGCGCTCGTAGCTCCCGTCCGCCTGTTGGCCGGAAGCCAAACCAAATTCGCCCTTCTTCACGAAGTCGACAATCTTGCTGCGCAGCGTCGCATCTGGGTCGATGAGCCGGGTAAGCGAGCCGTTCAAGAAACTCTGGCGTAAACTCGCCAAAGGCCATGCCCCGGCCTCCTTCAAGGCGGGTGGCCAATTACGGTCAATGTAGCCCGCCCCCACCGACTCGTTCAGAAGGGCCTCCGACTTCAGAGCGGACACGACTCTGCCGCAAAGCGTTTCTCCGCTGCTGGAATGTCCGGCGCCAAGATCGATCGTTTTCAGGCCGCTCGCATCCTGGCTGTCCGAGATCACGGCGAACCGGTAGCCGGCCCACACCTCATCCTTGGCGGCCTCCTCCGCTGCTGCAACCTTCGACTGGATTTCCGCGCGATCGGCCCGATCAAACTCGCCTCCGAGCGTTCCTTCGGCGATCTCGCGAGCCACCCGCCTCCAGGCGAGCCAGAGCTCGACCTTTTCCCGCAGGTCGCGGCCAGGCTTCTTGATACACCAGACCAGGGCGCCCGGATATAGTCGGGGCGACTTGCCCCGCTGCCTGGTCCACTCCGCAAGCTGATCCCGCAGTGCGCCGGAGGAGTTCCACTCCGCGTCCGGGTCCATGACCACCAGCGTCAATCGCGGTGTATCTTGAATCTCCGAACCGTCGTGCGGGAAAGGCACCAGTGGCAGACTGGCCCCCCGGCGGAATTCTTCCTCTACCACCTTGCGGAGGGCTGGCTTGATTTCGGTTTCCTCATCGAGCGAGGCCCGGCGGTCGCTGACCACCTTCTTCATCGTCGGTTGATGGGTGATCTTGAACCCGTCCGATCCGATTTTTCGGATGAAGTAGGACTTGTCCTCCAAAGCGAACGCGGCGTTATCAATCGACGTGGTGTCCAAGGCCGGCTCGCCGAGGGCGAATCGCAGCTCGGGCAGATGCGCCACTTTGTCCGCTTGCCCGCCGGAGGACTCAAAGAGGATCGCCGTGCCCACACGGCGATGAATATCGCGCAACGGCCCCTTGGTATCGGCGTCGAGGGCCTTCGCGTGCGAATGCTCGCCAGCTATATCGGCGTCAATCGCGGCAACCAGGCGCGATTCGCCAAGCTGCCCTAGAACGACGCTCCGGAAGCCCGGTTCGAACAGCGGAGCCGAGCCGAGTGTGATCAGCGGCTCTGTCCGGGCCTTTCGAAAGCTCTCCCGTGAAGCAATCGATACCCACTGCGCCAGCATTGCCAGCGTGCCGCGTGTCTGCTGATATTGCGCCAGCGCCTGCCACTTGCGCTGGAACACCGATAATGTTGCGGGATGAAAGGGGTAGCACGACTCGAAGCGGCTGCGGAGAAACTCCCGAGCCTTGGCTTCTGTCGCGGCCGTGTCCACTGCCGTCCATTCCGGAGGCAACTGAGCTCTTCGCTCGAAACACCAGTCAGCGAATGCGGTCGCCGTGTTCTTCCGGGCGCGATCACTGCCCAGGTCCTCGAACAGCCGCCGCCGAACGACCTCGCCAATCTCCGTTTCATCGTTGGCAATCAGGTCCTTGGCAACGCGCCGCACCACTTTAGAGATCTTTTCCTGCCACTGAAGATCCCAGTCGGTCATCTCAACCTGGCTGCGGGGCAGGCTAATTACCGCAGCTCCATGAGTGGTACCCGTCGTCGCTACCGTCAGATTCTGAATGAACGAGTGAAACTGGTCGGCCATCGCGCGGTGGCGATTGAGGAAGTTCAGGACTTCGTCGAACAGCAGCAGGACAGGCGCCCCAGCGGCTTGAAACACACGCGCGATCGCCTCAGTGCCCGGAGGAATCGTCCGTGCGGAAGGGCCCAACGCCTGAACTCCTTTGTCACCGGCAAGCTGGCGGGCAATATCGATCCAGGGAGTCTCCCTTCCTTCTTGCGGGTCCCAGGCGTTGCCAACGAACACCGCTACCCGAGCTTGCGGCACAGAGGACAGACCGGCGCTCCGCAATACGTCCGGCACTCCGGTGAAACAGGCCGCCTTCTCGCCGTTCGAGGCAAGGTGATAGAGAGTAGTCAGCGTGTGTGTTTTGCCGCCTCCGAATTGGGTAATGAGCGTAAGGACCGGTGCGGTGTTATCGGTCCGGCCCGAGAGCCGGCGAAGCACCATCCCGGCGTGTTCCCGCAACGCTCGCGTGAAGAATGTGCGAGAGAAGAACTGTACAGGATTGCGATAGTCCTCAGGCGCCGTCTTCGCGACCACTTGCTCCAGCGCGATCGCGAACTCATCCGGGTTGAAAGACCGCCCTTCTCGAACTTCCTGGCGCGGCGTGGCAACTTTATACCAGGGCTCCATCAGGATCTCCTCCGACGTAGGGCCACGTTGGGCAGCAGTTTTCGAATGTCGTTGCGAACCTGTGAGCCAAGCGCTGCGGCGTGGCGGCGCTCGCTCATCTCTTCAGGAATCGGCATAAAGGACTTTTCCTTCCTTCACGGCGGGGAACTCGATCGTGTCGACGATCTTCTGACGGCAGCTGAATTCTTCCGGAGTGGGCGATATACGCCGGATTCATTCGGCCTCGATCCTTTCCAAGACGTCCCGAATGTACTCCTGTGGCAAGTGCCAGTGATTGGCGCCCTTGAGAATCTGTGACTTATAATCCTCATTCGGGAGTGACGGGTTCTCTTCGGGAATCGCAAAGTAAACCGCCACGCTGAGGGGGGTTGACTTCGCCCCGTCAACGAAGACGTGGCGTTCCTCGCGCCGGTAGGCGTTCTTGGCTCGTCCGGGTGAGTATCCCTCCGCGACATCAAGCCTGGCTATATCCTGGTCATCGATCTCGTAAACAACGCCCCAAACATCGCTGCCTTGATCCTCGACGGCATCGGCCACGCCGCAATTCCGCTTCCTGGACCGCCGCGAAAACGCCAGTCTGTGGCCAGGCAACTTGGCCACGCCGACAAATCTTGCAGACGGGCAGCGCTCTCTCATCTGATCCCAATCCATGTTCGATCCGTAAGCGAAATAAAGCATCCGATTTCACCTCGGCATGGCCAGCAGCATGGCGTCGAGCAGCCGCTTCTCTTCGCTTCCCTTCGGATAGAGTGCCGAGAGTGCGTTCGCCAGACGCAGGAAGTACGGCCCGCGCTCCTGCTCCGCCTTCAGCAAGGCTCGAAGGGCGTTGGTCCGCCCGCCGGCCTGCAACAGCATGGCGGCGTGAACGCGATCGAGCGTCGTAGCTTCTGGTTTGGCGGCCGGGGCGTCTTCGGAAAGATCCATTCCGGTCTGCCTCCTGGCCTTCTTCCTTGCCGCCGGCTGATCCTCCAGATCAGTAAACAACGTGAGCTGCCGCGTCGCGGCGAGCGGGTCCTTTTCCAGCAGATCGGCGGCGGCCTCCGATCCGTCCTTACCGAATAGTTGCCTGGATCGCTCGCTAACCGCCAAGAGGCGCACAACGCCTTTCTTGGTTTCGATGATCCGGTTTTCCCACTTGGGCAAGTTGATCCCGAGCGGCTGGGCGAACCGCCGGACTACGTCGAAAACAAGGCTGTAGCCTTTACCGGCTTTAGGCGTCGCGCCCTCTTCATCGTCTTCTTCTGCCGCTTCGTCTTCTTCGGATTCATCGCTTGCGGCGAAGTCCCCGTTGGTGCTTTGAAGGGTCCATAGGAACAGCGCCGTCAGCCTCGCGTCTTCTTCAACCGCGCCCGCGGCCCCGTTTCGGGCTCGGGCTTCCGCCGTGCCGAGCACTTGCTCGAGTGCCGTGCGGCCAACGACTTCCCAAACCTTCTCGAGGTACTCAGCGAGTTTGACCTCCCGTCCGTCGGCGGTTTCGACATGCCGATAGCGGCTAAAGATCTCCAGCGCCGGACCAATGCAGGCGAAGACGAGGTCCGCGCCGCGCACGCCTTCGGTTTGGAGCCGCTCCATCCAGTCGCCAACACGTTTAGGTAGTTCGCGGAGCACTTCGGCCCAGTCACCGGTGGACGCGTCCTCTGGACGCGGACGGCAGACGAGGTGGACGCTGGTGGCGAGGGCAGCGGACTCTTGAGAGCGAAGCCTACCCGGCCGTTCGGTGGCAATCGGCCAGGAGCCCGTGATCGTCCAGCCGCCGCGGATCATGCCTGAGAGCAGCGCCTCCCAACCTTCTGTGGTCTTGTGAGCGAACACAACCGACCCGACGCCTTCGTCGCTCAGTACGCGGCGGCCTTCCGCGAATGCCCGCGCCATCGTCTCTTCGAACCAGGACCGGTTTTTGGGACGGCCATCGTCACGTTTTGTCTCGTCCTGGACAGCCTCCCGCCGTTTGGGGGTCAAAGGGTTCTTTGCATCAAACGGATCGCAAAGAAGCGGATGCCCAGGTGAGACGCGCTTTAGCCAGACGAAGAAGAAATCAGAGAGGTCTGCGTAAGGCACTGCGTCGTAATATGGGGGATCGGTGAACCACAGCGTGGCCGCTCCCGGAAGCTGCGGGTGTTGTGTCGCGTCGGCCAACTCCACTTGGCCCACCGGCGATCCAGGCCAGGACTCAACAACTCTTGCCGTCCAGTCCACGGCTCCTTCGAGATTGCCTGAAGAATCCGACCACGGCACTGCCTCCGCAAAATCCCAGACAATGGGAAGCGCCTGCCGGCCGAAGGTGTGCGCGACGAACTCGCCTGTTTGCGCCCACACGACGCCGGAACTCCAATAGTCGACACATCGGCCGACAAACATAGCCGCGGCGGTGCACTTCGCGTCCCCTTCAGTTTCCTGCAATCTGCGCACGGCGGACGCAAATATCCGCAGCGCCAGCTTCTGCCGCGCCGTGAACAGATCGCCCCACTGGAGCATGCCGTAGCGCTGAACGCGGAAGCCTAGCGTGCCGATGGGAGGCAGGGGTTCGTCCGGCACCGGGCATAGGCCCTTCCTGCCGCCGCGCTCCCACTCATCGAGGACCTTCTTCAGCCGCCGCTGCGCTTTCCACGCCGCCTGATAGTCGGCCCCTGTCGGAAGGCGGTACTGCCGGCCCTGTTCCCCCGGCTTCAGCGTCACGACGGCCAACAGCCGTGCTCCGTCTGTGCGCCGGCCTTTTTCGTCAAAGACCGCGTCCGCGCCGCCGCGCTGCGCGGCAAGCTGCGCTCGAACGCGCTCCGGCGGCAGCACGATGTTGCATGCGGGACATGCCGCCTTGGCCCGCGTGACCGTTCCCGGCGGGACTTCCTTTTCGGACTCCGGCTCGAAGATCTCGAATTGAATTTCTGGTGGCGCACCCTTGTGGCGCACCACTTGATACCGCAGCGCGCGTTTGCGGTTCGCCTTCTTGCACAGCCAGAAGGAGCGCACTAGTGGAATTTCCGCGCCGCAATGGGGCGACTCGCACCGCACGGTCCGCGCCCAGAGATAGGCGATGGGCGTCGATCCGTCCGGATCGTTCGGATAGAACTCCGCCAGTTCCTTTTCGGCTTCCCGCTTGATTTCCGCACCCACCCGCCGCAGCTCTTCGGCCAGTTTGGGGCCGTGGCGGGGAATGTCTTCCAGCATCACCTTGAGGATCAGGCAGGCCACCGGGTTGAGGTCGCTGGCAAAGGCGTCGCAACCGACGCGCAGCGCTTCCAACGGAATCGATCCGCCGCCCGCGAACGGGTCGACCACCAGCGGCGGCTCCTCGGGATACGCCGCCCGGACCAGCGCACGGCTGGTTTCGAGGTACTTGGGGTTCGCCGCAAGGTCCCAGTTGGCGAAGTCGGCAATGAATTTCAGCAGCGCCTTCCGCAAGTCCTCATCCGTGGACCCAGGTGCTCCTTGTACAGAAGGGAGAAGCTCCCGCGCCTTACGCTTGAAGTCTGGCGGGCAACACGGATCGCACGGGTCCGGCCAGAGCAGCGCCAGGAGCATCGCACGGCAAGCGGCCAGCGGCCGCCGCGCCCACCACAAGTGCAGCGTGGAAGGATGTCCATGCCGGATCGACTTCTCCCGCGCGGCATGCCGCGAGACTTCGGCTATGGGAAAATCCACCTCCGCCAGCCGCTTGCACTCCTTGGGGATCATTGTCAACTCTTGGACTCCATAAGCCGTTCGAAACGCGCCTTTATGCCCTTCTTTTTGCTCTGCTCCTCAATGTAGAACTCGGCTACGGCGCCATCCGTTAGACCGGCAGGAAGCTTGCTCGGATTCGTGATGACGGCGGGGCGATCATCCCCTTCGAATTGGGCAAACCAGCCCTTTTCTTTGCTGCGGTGAAGCACACCAGTTCGAGTCTGTCCCTTGTCTACCGGTTTTACCGCCGGCTTGACTGGAGGAGCTGACGCGGGAGGTTCTGGAACCTTGGCCAGTGCTTCCGGCGGCTCGCCCGGCTGTGGCGTGATTCCTTTCCAGTTTGGCTCCGTCTTGCCCATCACTTTGTGAGGGCTCGGGAGTACAGGTCTTTCGCGAAATTCGTTCACCTTGCCTTGTCTGTCCGCGGGAAACCTCCTGTCATCACCCCCTTCGATTTGCATGTATCGGGTCTCCTCGGCAGATGGTCGGCGGTGCCACTCAAGCAAGAGAAAGAGCGCATCCAGCCGAGCGATCCCACGAAGTCCGTTGTTGCCAGGGATCAGCGTTTCATGGGCCTGCTGGGCGTGGCGCCGCATTGTCTCGACAAACACCCTGCGAAACCGCGCGCCGTCATCGCTCGTTGCTCCCGCCTCGGCCCAGCTCGTGTACCGCCGACTTCGATCGACAAGGTGCAGCCGCGCTGAAATCTGAACGCTACCAAGTCCCAGAGGTTTGCCCATCCCCAGCCGATGTGCGCAGCCTTCGGGCAGTTCAAGTGCGCACAGCAATGCGCCGACTTCGAGATCCGTCAGATTTTCAAACCGGATGCGCCCGTTGAAAGTCACACCGGCTTTGACCGGTCGGATGAGCGTGTGCTGCGAATCCTGGGGATTCCGGCCGGAGAGATCTTGTAAGAGCCGATCGTGTTGCTGAGGCTCCTTCACTTGCGCCAAACCCTCATTGCTGTTCCAGCAGTGCCAGTAGAGTTTGTGGCCGCGAATCGTTGTCTGGTCGCCGTTCAGGTAGGTAGTGAGATCGTCCTTCCCCTTGGTTCCGTCCTGGGTGAGGTAATGCTGAAAGGTCGTTACCTTGGGCGAAGACAGGATGCGGGGAACGATCAATTCCTCCAGCCACTCCGGACCACCTTCGCAAGCCACGGCATCCTCGAAGAACACCCGCCCTTTGATTGCTTTCTTATCCTTGCCAACCCGGCCAAACATTGCTTCTGCGAGATCCAATCCCGCATTACGAATCGGCTCCGGAAGCAGATCTGTGGGGCTGACGTCGTAGGGGAACCGGAACATCTGCGCGCGGCCAAGGAAAACCAGGCCATCTGGATTGTCTTCGGTCTTCTTGGAGTCATCCTGGAGAAAGAAGACCGGCTCACCGTCGCGGAGGCCGCCAGGCACCCGCCGGCAGCCCCTTTGGGGCTGATTGACCGGAAAGGCCCGCTCCTGCCATTGGGTGATCTGGTCGTCGTCGTGGAAACGCTCCCAAATCTTCTCTGGAATCCTGATCCGGGAGGCATCTGGAGCTTCGTCGAGAAAAACGAACTCCCGCCTCTTCCTCGGAGCGTTTCCGGTCAGAACCAACTTGCCTCGCGTCCAGCCGTCTTTTCCTGAATTGTTAAAGCTAATTTCCTCAACTTCGTCGGAGTCTGGGCGCATGCGAACCCAACACGTTCTGTGTTGGAAGTCCAAATTCGGCGAGTAGCTCGGCCCACCCTGGAACCGCACGGATTCGCTCTCGAGCAAGTCGCGCGAGACTCGTATGACCTGACAGAGAACGATGCTCCAGCCGCCTCTATCACGGTGCAAGAAACCGCCACTCGGTTTCTGTCCGCCGCGAAGTACACGGGCGCGGTACTCCCTGCCGATCCGGTCGTCCGAGACTGTTCTGAAAAAGGGCTTTTGGTCACTGACCGGCTGGATCTTTGAGAACGACAAGATCTCGACCAGCGTCCGCACCATCCCCCGCAGGCTCGAACCGGGAATGGCAGGCGTTCCCTCCGGCGTCAGGAAAGGTTCAGGCCTCACGCGCGCATCGCGGCTGTCCCAGAGGGCATTGTTGTCCCTGGTTAGTGCTCCGCGGATGAACAGGGGCGTGAGCGTGCGGATCTCGAGGTCAATCCAGCCATGGTTAGTGCCGGCCATGAACTCGTCGTGGCGCTCCCACGGTTTGACCGTCTTGCCGCTGACTTCAATTCCGTCTTCGACGGAATAGACCCGTTCTGGCAGCGGGACGAAATTGTAAGGCGCCATCGCCGTCCGAGCAAGCCGGGTGGGATTACGATGTCGGGGTATCATGACCGCTTTACCTCCAGCTTTACGAGCCGGGTGGCTGCGATTCGTACAGCGCCTGTTTCATCGTCGGATTCCAGGTAGTGGCGCACGTGAAGCCGCAGCGGCCACGGTGACTTCTGGAATGCCTCTTCCGAGACTTCGACCGGCACAACCTGTTCCGCTCCTGCAGGACTTCCTACACGGCTGAACCCACCTTTCGGCCCTTCAAGCAGGCGGTCACCGAGGAGGATCCAGTTCTCGTCGATGGGATGAAGATGTTCCAGGTCCCAGGCCTGGTCTCTGAGCGTCCGGCCAAGAAAGGAGCGTCCATCGCGCCAGATCAGAACTTCGAGTTCCTTGCCAAACAGGCGCAACTCCAAAAGATTCTGCTCCGTCGGCTCCGGCGCGCGCCCAGGGAACGGGAGGGAGGCCAAACGCCACCCAGATGCATTGTGGTCCAAGCGGCCCCACGTGACCCCGTCGTAGCAGTAGGCCAAGAGCAGCTCGACACCGTCGGTGATCGGCGCCTCCCCGCTTCCGGTGATCCAAGCGAGCAGGTCGCGGCACGTGGACTCTTCGAGAGTCTCGATCAGGCAATCCGAAAGCTCAGCCATGAGGTACCTCCTGGTCGCGATTTCGTTTTGGTGCATCATGAAACAATCGGATCTCTTGGTCGAGCCGATTCAGGGTCAGTTCTGGCAAATCCCCACCCGTCTCGACGTCCGCCTCGAAGCCGTCCGGAAAGCGCAGCCTGGCTCGACCGGTGAACACTCCGCGCCCGACAGAAGCCGTACCCCCCACAGGCAGGTCTCCAGTGAGAAGATCCTTCACCAGAAGGAGGGAGAAACCAATCTCCCCTTCCTCGGGATTTCGCAATTCCATGCGAATGCAGGTCTCACCACCCAACCACGGCTGCTCATCAAACAATGCCGCCGGAACGACTCCTTGCGTGAAGCGATCGATGCGGACCCGGCTGGGACGCAAGGGCTTGCCGTTTCGGAGCGCCGATTCGGAAATGCGAATTCTTGAGCTCCACAATGATGCCTCCGTCCTCTCCGCTTCCTTTGTGCGGGGGCCGAACAACTCCTCCACCCAGTGTTCGGCATCGCCGTGGCGGGCGCGGACGATCCGAGCGATGCGGAGGGCCCGGGCTCGGAGTGCACCTGCAAGGCCCGTTCCTGGGAGGACTGGGTGCCCACCAGAGGTCAGGTGCGCCATGTCTGGCGCATCGGGCGTCAGCCCCGGACTCCGGACCAATACACCGCCTGGCTGTTTGAGGAGTAGATCGCAAATGAAGCGCTTCCGTTGATCCTCAAAGCTTTGCCATTCCCCATTGGGCCAGGCATTCCGAAGAGCCGAGTTCAAATCGGGTTGCGGAAGCTTGTCCGCTGGTATCGGATGATCGTGCTCGGAGAACAACCACTCGAGCCACCCGTTTGCCGAGCTCAGATCGTAGCGGTACGCCCGCCAGTTCCTGGCCGAGAACCGGCCCAGCCCCCGTGACCGTCGCATGCCCATGGTCAGTTCGCCGGCCTCCAAGGATCGCAAACTTGCCGCCAGCAGCCCGACCAACTCAGCCTCGTCGTCCGACTCTTCGATGACAAGCTCCAACCGGAGTGGGAACACCGTGCCTTTAGGGAGGACTTCGAAATCGAACTTCTTGTGTTCCTCGGCTGTCCCTGTAGCTGGATCGATGGACACCCCGTCCCGGATTTCGCTGCTCAGATCTGGCGGAAGCTGTCCGAGACCGTCGAAGACAACAAGCGGACTCTGGGCTCCGGTGTCGCTTCCTCGTGAGCTTCCAAACAGGCGAGTCACTTTGGCGGGCTCCGGCGATCGGTATCCGGCCAGGAGGTCCGCGAGGCCACTCCGCAGCGCGCCGGCAAGGGAGGTTCCCGGCAGAAGCGGAGTGCCATCCAGCGCATCGCGAACCAGTGGCATATCCGTAACTTCATCGCCTTGCCCGCCGAAATGTGCAGCAGATTCAAGGACGGCTTCGAGGGCAATGACCCAGCGGGCGGCGATGGGCCGGACGCCACCTGGCCCGGCAAGACGACCAACCGTCGCATCGTAGTTCTTGGGTTGGGTCATTTGCCTTCCCCCTCCTTTCGTTTCCTTAGCTTGGCGAGGGCCGCAAGCACGGCGTCGATCAGCCGGACAGCAATCTCATCTTTCCTTTCTTCCAAAAGATTGAGCGCCGCAGTCTCTGAGGCCACGTGATTCCGCTGTGTCAACGCCTCGAGCCGTAGCCAGTCGCGTAGCCGGCCCCAGCGGTTGTCACCCACAAGTTCTCTGATCCAGGTTGCGAGACTCAGAGACTCCGCCCCCGGAGCGATCCGGCAGCGGTTCAGTTGATCCTGGGCTGGACGCCTTAGGGCACCATCACCGGAGCCCAGCCACTGGGCGAGTGTCTGCAGAGCGCCGGCAGGTTGCGCGCGCAATGGTCCGCGCAGCCGCCCTAACAAGCTCGGCGTCGGGACACGAGAAGCATGACTGGCGATCGTCAGGGCCAACATTTCGATTTCACGACTGAGCGCAGATTGAAGAAGGCGGCGTTCGATGAGAGTGACCATCTCCGGAGCTGGTGAAGGCGGCTGCTGAACTTGAGCTTTCGAGCGGTGCAGAATCCGCAACCTCTGCACCGGGGCCTTCAAGAACGTGAACCGCCCGTACCCTTCGGTCACGCGCTCACCAACGCCCTCATTTTCAATAGCCAGCAAGTCAGCGATCGGGAGGCGATCTTCGGCCCGGAAGAGAAAAACAGATCCGGCCGCAACAGTCCTGGCTTGCGGCAGCTCCAGCCGCCACTTCCGGTTGAATCCCCCAGTGGCGCTGAAGGCCCACCGAATGCCTTGTAGACTCGCCCGGTTGTCCAGCCGTGCTAACAACACGGCCGGCAAGGCCGCGGGATCGAGCTGTCCGCTGCGCGAATCTCGTACGATGCAGTCAGATGTGAAAAACACCCGAAACAAGTTGCCGGTTTCGAGATCTTCTGAGATCACCCCTTCGCCAGAAACCTCCCTCCGTCTCACCGTACCCCAGACGATTTCGGCTTCACCTCCGTAGCCCGCGCGTCTGGAACGACCGAGATGAATCTGTTCCTTAAGCAACCGTTGAATGCTGGCGATGCGACTTTGACACTCGACTTCGTCTGACCCGCAAACCTGGATGAATCCACCAAACTCCTGCCCGGGATCTAAGCTTTCGTAAGTGAAAATCGCTCCATGGGTGATCTCACGGCCATCGCAGATTTCCTTCCACGCTCTACCGCGCTTCCGGTCTCGCTGATGATGAGTCCGGGCGCCGATTCCAGCGTTGATGCCAGACGGTTGCGCCGACGTGAGGGACACGAACTGCCACCTGAAGGCCGATAGCGAGGCGTCAGGCCAATCTTTCTGGCTTTGGCCTTCAAAGGCGGCGAGATCCAAGTGTTGGTCGCCCTCTTCTTTGGGTGATCGAAGTGAGACAGGAGACGGCAAGGTGCGGCGCTTGGCGTCGTCTAGCGGGTAGGCGTTGAGGTAGCGCACGCTTCCGTCCAACACAAACGCATCAAATAGCGACCGAGTCTCCACTCGGCGATCAGGATCGCCGAGCCGCGCAGCCAATGCACCTCGAATGGCAGCGCCGGGGATGTAGCCAAGAGTGGAGGCGCTGTTTGGATCGCCTCCGGCGACGTTCAGGATGGCCGGGGCACGAAGTCTTAGAGTGAACGCCAGATACCTCACGGTCATGAATGATCTCCCCGCGCAAGCGACGTCGTAAGATCGGAATCACCATCCAGCAACAGCCGCACGAAGCCGCGGCCACGGTTTCTCCCTAACCCAGCGTGGCGCGTCCCCAGCACGCTGAGGGCAAGACACCGCAGATCCTGCTGGGTTGGCTGCTCAATCCAGGTAAGCGGTGCGCAGAGCTTCAAATTGCGAAGGGCGACCCGCATCGACCGCAAGGTAGTTTCTGCGGGGGCTCCTGTCGTTCGCTCCTCCGATGTCTGGCAGCGGACATCAGTTAGGGCTTCGAGAACGGCCTGCGGCAGGATCGGAGCGTGAGTCCGGCCTTCCGCCCAGCTAACCCAGGCGCGGACCGAGGCATCGGCTTGAGCGTCCCCAAAGCGCAGTATCGAAGCCTCTTCCAGATCGCCGATAGGGCCCCAGACGCGGAATCCTGCCTCCTGGAGTTCACCGAAGCACTTCGCCATGCTCAGCCACGCATCCCTCAGCAGGCCGCGCAGCGTCTTCCCGCTCAGACAAGGAAGCCCGAGCTCATCTTGTTCAATCTCCACATCCACCGCGCCGGGGGTGCTCTCCCCGCGGCTGAAACACGTGTCAGAAAGCAGGTCAATCGAGATGTGGTCAGGAATCGTCATGGCTGGCCCCTCAATGGCAGGTGCACGTCGAACAGCTCAATCGCGTCCAGGAGCGGAGTCCGATCACCCCAGAAACCAGAATCATCCAGGCCGTCAGGCAGCGAGAGCTGCCGGTCCACGGCCCGCCAGGCGTTCAGAGCGGTTCGGACGGCGTCGGGTCCCTGGCGAGCAAGACCTGCCAGATTCTTGACCTTATTCCGGCGCCGCCCCCAGTGCAGACCACGGAAACCATCATTGCCGGCCCCAAGAACGGTATCAGATAGCCAGCACCATGTGTCAATCTCACTCGAGCTGCCACCAAGGCGGTATGGCCGGCAGGTGAGTTGGAAGCCATTTGCACGATAAGATCGGTCGCGAAACTCTTTAACGGACTCGGTCGGGCGGGCGGCGCCGATGTGCCAGTCGAGCCAGCACCCGTCGTGTTTCTGCTTCCGTCGCTCAGACTTCGCGTTGGCACAGAGCTTTTCCGCCATCTCATATGCCCTTACAAACGGATAATGCGCCCGCACGATCGCCACCCCCGCGCAGGCACTGATCTTGCCCAGATGCGGGCAGTCAACCCCCGCGATTTCGCGCAACGCCGTGGCCGCGAGATCCAGAGCGATCCGGGCATCGCACAGGAACGTTAGGTCATCCCCGCCAAGCAGGACAGGCCGGAGGGGAAGCTTGCCGGGACGTAGCTTGAAGTTCAGTTTTTGAATTGAACCTTGAAGGCTTCCGTCGTGTATCGCTGACAGAACACGTCTAACAAGGCAGAGCCAGACCCCGTGAAACTGAGCGTCAAGCCATTGCGACCACTCGCGGTATTGACCGCGCACAGCCGTCTCGTCAAGGCGCTTGTCCACGCAGTGCGAAAGCCAGGTGCGAATTCTTTCTCCCACGTCATTCGCATCCACATGAACGACCGCATAAAGACTGGTGTCTCCGCGGGTGCGGCCCAGTTCATCGATTTCGGCGGGAAACTGCCAACCTGATGTAGACTCAAGGTCTTTCCTCCAGCGCGCTTCAGCCTTCCGGCGGGTGTCAGCACGACGCCACATCTCCACCTGTTTTGAAACAGGCGTTCCTTCAAGAGGGTCTATTGAGGTTGCAGGCAACCCGGTCACTCCACAAGCGGCCGTTACAGCCAAGCCGAGCGCATCGGCGTTCGCCTTGCGTTCGAGCTTTTTGCGGGCCAGGACGACTTGTAGGTTCCGGAGGGCTTCCGCAAGTCCATTTTGGACTGGATAGTGCGTAACAACGAGTTCCAATCCAGGCGCGCTTTCCTGCACCCCTCGCGAATAGACGCCCGCGAATCTCTTTGCTTCGTCCATCGAATCGAATGCCAGCACGGCTGATCCACCGCCGCCGTGGAGCACCTGATTCCGCCAGCCCTGGAGAGCCCCATCACAGGAGGTAGCCCATTGAACGAGCCACGATGCCGAAACCACGTCGCGGAGCCGGTTCGACGTAAACACGTATTTCTGGATGCCTAGTAGATCGATGCCAGTCAAGACGTTCATCATGATGCTCCAACCGCTTACGAGTCCAACCAGCGCTCCAGCGAGTCAAGGTTCGGTGAACCTGCGGCTCCTGTCCACTCACGCAAGTCGGCAAGGCCGAATACTTCGGGTTTGTTTGGCGCTTCCCAAACACTTGCTACGTCCCCGCGCAGTTGATCGATGTACCGACCTTTGCTGTCCTGCCCGTCGATCAAACAGACAACAGCCGAACGAGCCAAGTCGCCGCCAAGTTGCCGAGCCCGCATCGCGACCTCGAAGAGCTTGGATTTGCAGAGCCCCAGTTTGTTGTCCGTCGTGCATGAAGCCACGTAAAGCCGGTGGCCACGAACCAAGGCGACGTCTATCTCAAACGCTCGACCTCCAAGTTGCCAATAAACCCCCTGAGAGGGGCTCAGACTCGTTGCATCCCTTATCCAGGCGGCAACAGCACTTTCGAGCCATCCGCCGGCCAGAAAGCGCCACCATGCCTTGAATTCGTTCTCGCCCCATCCTGCATCCGGAACCTGAAGCGCCGATAGCGTCAGTCCGACATTCTGTGGACACCAGGGCTGCTGGAGTGCGTTCTGGGACTTCCCCTGCTCCTTGAAGCGCTGTGCCGTGTCGCAGAGCACCTTTGCAAGCTTAGCGTCCACGGCCACTTTGGCTGCAATCGTACACGCATCCTTCTCGGTTGGCCCATCCATAGCACCGCCAGAGGACGGTAGCATCCGGCACCCGTGGAGCCGCCCGACAAGATCCAGCGTTAATAAGAGGCTCTGGTTTTCCAGGCTGACAAGTCGGCCATCATCGAAGAATAAACACCGTGATCCATCATTGAGGTACGATGCGTTCTGGTCCTTACCCCCGTTCTCCCGGAAAGCCATTCGAGCGTGGGCCGCCATGATTTTTGTGCCTCCGGTATAGTTGAGATGTACCTGCTGGGGGTCATTGTCACTGATGACCCGTCTGATGGCTTCACCGATCTCTCTCGCGTCTGAGGCCTTCGCAAGCGCTCGCGTCTCAATCTCTGCGTGGTTGCCGAGAACGCAACTGAGGCGTTCCGCGGGCTCGCGGGTTTCCGGAGTATGGATTAAGACTAGTTTGTTGGGACGCAAAAGCGTAGCCGTGAGGTAATTCGGGAGCGGATTGGAGCCCACTAGCAAGATCAAAATCTCGCATTTTCGTTCCGTGGTTCCTTGGCTTATCGTTTGATCTCGAGTCATGACAGTCCGCCTTTGATCTCTTCGACCGAGAGATAATAGTGCGCCACCTTCGTCACCTCGTTCCAGTCGAACCTGGCTGGGTCCTTGATCGGCGGTTCTAACCTGGGGTTCATGTCACAATTGGTCACCACATAGAGCCAGTAGCAATCCCGGCGGTCCTCCGCCACACGCCGTTCGTTGGGCGTGAGCACCACGGTGCCGGTTGGCGCGCCGATGCCTTTCACTTCAATCAGTCTCAGTTCCCCGGAATTCAGGTCCAGGCTGGTCACGTCGTAGCCCAGATTCTTGTCGTGCACGTCGTACACTTGCCGGCCTTGGGAACGCTCGTACTCCATGACCACGCGCATTGCGGTGGCTTCGGTCTCGAAATTGGGCTGAAGCCGCTGCACTTCCGGGGCGTCGCGCTCCGGATGCGGCAATACAAGAACACTGGCGAACCGCTCGACCGCCTGTAGGGAGAGCGAACGCTGTTGCTCCAACTCTCTTCTCCGGCGCTCGCGCCGCACCATGAGCTCGGCATGCCGGGCCTCGGCCTGCGCCAGACGGCCTTCGGCGCCAGTCACCCTTTGCTCGACTTCGGCAGCCGCCCTGCCGATTTCTTCGTCTGCTCGCTGTAACAGTTCGGTCAGCGACAGCTCCACGTGAGCCGCAATGCGGTCGATCTCGGCAATACGCTCGTTTCGGGTGTCCTCCAGGAACCTGACGAGCGCCTGTTCGTTCAACCACGCGGCGGCTTCGGGTAGAGTCGCGACCGGCGGTAGGGCTTCAGGCGGTTGGGCGGGGGTGAAATCGCCGAGCACGCTGGGTTCCCGAAGGCGAGGCGGGCAATGTTCGGACAGCTCCACAGCGAACAGGCGTTCGTGGATCACCTGACCGAGTCCGTCCACCACACGCGCCCGGTAGAAATCGACGCGCGCGGGCCTGTCGTGTTGGAGGGAGTAGAATGCCGCTCCCTTTCCGAACGTCTCAAGCGCCTTGGAGTAGATGTGCCGGCGGACAGCCTCAAACAGCGGATGGCCCGGCGTGACCCACTCCAAGTTGTTGGCTTCCGCCGTCTCGCGGTCCGTCGAGCAACGTGGGTAACGGGAGGCCAGCGCCGGGAGCCGCCAGTCCGGATCCTTTTCGCGCTCCTTTAACACGGCCGGCGTTCGTCCGGGTTCGAATGTGTGTGGCAGGTTCGGCAAGACCTTCAGGGTCAGCGGCACAAAGTCAGCCGATTCGCGCAGGAAGCGCGCGATCGTCTCCGGCACGACGCGCCGCTCCTGTGCACGGGCCCGCCGCTCGATCAGCATTTCCAGGTTGAGTTTCTTTGAAGCGAGGCCTTCGAGGGCGTTCTGGCAGATCGCTCGAAATTGCTGCTCGTCCACGTTCTTGAGGAGACGTTCTTCGAGGTCGGCGTCACCGAGGCGGCCCGCATAGTAGTCGCGGAGAACACGCTCCACGTGAGCGGCGGGGAGCACCTCGCCAACCACATTGAAGACGGCATCATCGTCCAGGGCGTCACGAATCTCCTGAAGTTTCTCCAGCAAGCGCTGAAGCACTCGCCCCTCGATGGTATTCGTGGCGACGAAATTGAAGATCAGGCAATTTTTGCGCTGCCCATACCGGTGGATGCGGCCCATGCGCTGTTCCAGCCGGTTGGGGTTCCACGGAATGTCGTAGTTAAACAGAATATTGCAGACTTGAAGATTGATTCCTTCTCCGGCCGCCTCGGTGGCCACGAGGAGTTGAATCTCGCCCTCACGGAACTGCTGCTCTGTGTACAGGCGCGTGCCAGGTTCGTCGCGGGAGCCGGACTTCATACCGCCGTGGATACAGCCCACGCGAAAGCCCCACGCTTTCAGCCGTTCCACAAGGTAGTCGAGCGTGTCTTTGAACTCGGTGAAGATCAGCAACCGCTTGTCAGGATGGTCGAAGAATCCCTCCTGGTGGAGCAGTTCCTTAAGCTTGGATAGCTTGGCTTCCGCCCCGGATGCCTCGACGGCCTGCGCGCGCGATGCCAGCGCCCGAAGTTCTTCGACTTCCCGCCGCACCTGCTGCGCGTTGCCGGCCAGCGTGATGGCCTCCAGCATTTCCTCCAGCCGCTCGCGCTCGCTCTCCTCCATCTCTTCCAGCTCTTCCGGATCGGGCAGTTCAGGAGGAGCAAGCAGGGCTAGATCCTGAGCACGCTTGAGAGCGCCCTCCAGGCGTTTGGCGCGGCTCTCCAGCGAATGCCGCATCGCGTAGGTGCTGGATGCCAGCCGGCGTTGGTAAAGGGACATCAGGAACCCAACGGCGCGTGCGCGCGGATCCTCGCCCTGCGCGGCCGCCCTGGCGCTCTCCTGCTTCACGAAACGCGTGATGTCCCGATAGAGGTCGAACTCGGCGCCGTCGATCTGGAATTCCACGGTGTGGGGAATCCGTTTAGTGAAAATCCTCTCGGCAACCCATGTTCCGTCCGCGCGGCGTTCCGGTAAATAGACCATCGCTTCCTTGGTGCGCCGCAAGTAGAAGGGCGCCCGCCGGCGATCCATCGCTTCCCGGATCGACTTGACGTCAGCGTAAGCGTCGGGATCCAGAAGTTGCAGGAAGAGGCTGAAGTTCAGTGGGTCGCCTTTGTGCGGTGTGGCCGTCAAAAGGAGAATGTGATCGGAGGTGTCGCGCAGCAGTTCACCCAACCTGTAGCGGAGGCTCTTGTGGGTTTCGTCCGCAGCGGACATGCGGTGCGCTTCATCCACAATCACCAAATCCCAATGCACCTGCCGCAGGCCAGGAAGGATGTCCTTGCGCTTGGCGAGATCGAGCGAGGTGATAATCCGGTGCTGATCCAGCCACTGATTGACGCCGAACTGATCGCGGATGTCGTGGCCGCGGAAAACCAGGAACTTTTCCTCGAACTTCTCCTTGAGCTCGCGTTGCCACTGGAAGGCGAGGTTGGCGGGGCAGACAATCAGAATGCGTTCGGCCAGCCCGCGTAGTTCGAGTTCCCGGATGAGCAGGCCGGCCATGATGGTTTTGCCAGCACCGGCGTCATCGGCCAGAAGAAACCGCACTCTGGCGAGTTTCAGGAGGTAATCATAGACGGCTTCCAGTTGATGGGGGAGCGGGTCCACGCGGGAAATCGACAGCCCAAAGTAGGGGTCGAATTCGTAGGCGATACCCAGCGAATAGGCCTGCACTCCCAGCCGCAAGAGGCGGCCGTCACCGTCGAAACCGTACGTCGTGTCCAGGATGACGAGCTTTTCGAGGTCCTGAGAAGTTAGCGTGACTTTGCGATAGCGCTCCGACTGTGCCCCCACCAGCCCAGCAATCCAGGTGTCCGGACCGTTGGGGCGTACCGTCTCCACGCGCATCGGCTCGTTGAACAGCGGCCCGGTGAGAATTTGGCCTTCACGAAGGGGTTGTGGGGCGTTCATCCGGACTTCTCCTTCGTGGATTTCTTGCCCCGGGCGTCCAACTCATCTTTCATCTCACGCAGCCGCCGCAGGAGGAACGGCTGCGGAACGCGTTTGCCGTTTTCCCAGTGGTTGACGGTGCTGTACGTGACTCCTACCCTCTGGGCGAACTGCTCCTGTGTGAGATCAAGGCGCCGTCTGAGCTCCTTGACCAGCGCGGCGGCTTCGCTATGACCTTTGGCGTGGTTCAATCTCGTTCTCGGCTCAATGTGTTAGGCAACATGGTATTTTACATGGCTTAGCGACTGGAGGAAAGGTAATTCGCTGTGGGTTCGCTCTGGCGGCGATCGCCGTGTTATTGCACAATCGGCGTTGCGGGCGGGGCGTCAACCAGACTTGACGGTGTTTCAAGAGTGGACGCGGGTATTGGTAGGGATTCTGAGGCCTCCAGCTTCGTGCTAGCGACCGCCAGCCGCTGCTGTATCCGTCGGGTCAACTCATTCTGCCGCTCGGGCGCCACGAAGGTGTACTCGCCAGTCATTTCGAGGTCGGCGTGGCCGGCGATTTTCGATGCCTCGATCGCGCTGCCGCCGACTTCCTGCCGCCAGGTGATGTTGGCGCGGCGGAATGAGTGGGGGGCGGGCCAAGGAAGTCGGCGCGTCAAACAGGACAGCGGCTATAATCGGTTTTCTTGTGCGCTTCGGCCCATAGGCATCAGCTCGCCTGCCACGTCGAGTTGAACCCCAGATCATGCGATGTGAGCCTGGCCGGGGGCCGACCATGACCGGGAGGTAGCTGGTGAAAATATCGACTATCCTCGACCACATCGACAGCGGGCATATGGCGCTGCCGGAATTCCAGCGTGGATACGTCTGGAATCGCGATCAGGTGCGCGGTCTCTTCGTTTCCCTGTACCGCCGGCACCCGGTTGGCGGTCTGCTGGTCTGGGCGACGGAATCGAAGACGGCGACCCATCGTGGCGACGGCCAACTTGCGGCCGGAGTGGTGAAGCTTCTGCTCGACGGCCAGCAGCGTATTACCTCGTTGTACGGGGTTGTGCGTGGGAAGCCGCCCAGATTCTTCGACGGGAACGCGGCGGCATTCACGGGGCTCCGATTCCACCTGGAGCAGGAGTCCTTCGCTTTCTACCAGCCCCTCAAGATGGAGGGCGACCCTCTCTGGGTCGATGTCACCGAGTTGATGCAGAAGGGCAACGCTGGGCTGGGAGAGTTTGTAGCCCGCCTCAGCCAGCAAGCCGCAGCCGTTGACAAGTTGGGCGTGTACGTCGGACGCCTGAGCCGGCTGCTCGGCATCGTTGACATCGACCTGCACATCGAGGAAGTTACCGGGGCCGACAAGTCGCTCGACGTCGTGGTGGATATCTTCAACCAGGTGAACAGCGGCGGCACGAAGCTTTCCAAGGGCGACCTCGCGTTGGCAAAGATCTGCGCGGAGTGGCCGGATGCACGCGCCCACATGAAGAAGTCGCTGAAGACGTGGGCGGCAAGTGGCTATCATTTCAATCTCGACTGGCTGCTGCGTTCCGTGAACACCGTCCTCACAGGAGAGGCGAAATTCAGCTTTTTGCACAACAAGACCGCGGAGGAGGTTCAGGATGGGCTGAAGCGCGCGGTCAACCGGATCGACACGTGCCTGAACCTCATCGGCGGGCGCCTGGGCCTGGACCATGATCAAGTGCTTTTCGGACGCTTCGCCATCCCGGTCATGGTTCGTTACCTTGACCAGCGCGGAGGTGTGCTTGACGCGATCGAACGCGACAAGCTGTTGTTCTGGTTCGCCCAGGCCGGCATGTGGGGCCGCTTTTCGGGATCCACCGAATCGTACATCGACCAGGATCTTGCTGCTCTCGAAGGTCCCGACGGCGGCATCGACAGACTGCTGGAACAACTCCGGCTGTGGCACGGTGGGTTGCGGGTGGAGCCAGGCCACTTCACGGGGTGGAGCCTGGGTGCGCGGTTTTACCCCGTCCTTTATCTGCTTACTCGGATGGGCGATGCGCGGGACTGGGGAACGGGCCTCCCACTGAAGAGTGGACTGCTCGGCAAGATGAGCAAACTGGAAGTGCATCACATCTTCCCGAAGGCTCAACTCTACAAGCTCGGCCACAAGCGTCCCGAGGTGAATGCCCTCGCCAACTTTTGTTTTCAGACCAAGCAAACAAATCTTGAGATCAGCGACCGACTGCCGGAAGAGTACTTTCCCGTTTTTGAGGCACGGCATCCCGGCAGCCTCGCTTCTCAGTGGATTCCCACCGATCCCATGTTGTGGAAAATTGAGAACTACCGCGAGTTCCTCGACGAGCGGCGGAGGCTGCTGGCAGCCGAGGCTAATCGGTGCATGGAGGAACTTCTGCACGGCGATGTGAAATGGCTGGAGGGGGCCGCGAAACCCATCAGGGAGGCGGTAGTCGTAATGGGGGCCATCTCCACTGAAGCTGAGGAGGAAGAGCTCGAAGACTTGAATGATTGGGTAGAAGCCCAAGGGCTGCCGCGCGGTGTGCTGGCCTTCGACTTCGCAGACCCTGTGACCGGAGAGCAGAAGGCGGTATTCGATCTTGCGTGGCCAGATGGCGTCCAGGAAGAACTGAGTCAGCCGGTGGCCGTGCTGCTCAATGAAGGTTCAGAAACGATCGGTATCGCCAGCAAGGCCGGCTTCCGGTGTTTTGTATCAGTCAAAGATTTCAGGGACTACGTCGAGAAGGAGATCCTGGCCGGCGAAGGTCAGGGCATGGCTGGCGAAGCGGCCTTGAGCACGCGGTAGGCGTGCCGAAGCTTACTCGGTCGAGCTGTCTGCGCACGGCTTCGTGTCCGGCCGCAATGCGGCCGCCTTGCCGCGCAGGATTTTGAGCGCACGGTCAAAGCCGATGCTGACGCCCAACAGGAACCGGTATGCGTCATTGTTCGACACGTGGGCCAATGCCTCATCGCCCGCCTCGTCCCTGGCGGTCACCAGTTCGCGCTCCAGCTCGCTCAGAACTGCGAGCACGGCCTTCGCGATAGCGCTTTCCATCCTCTTGTCTCCTTGCATCGGTTCGTTTCAGTGTGCGGCGCGCGGCATATGCAATCACTGTATGGCCGACGTCGTGGGTTGCAAGTCGGCGAGACGGCCCGTTTCCGTCGAAGGCATCGCCGCCGGTTGATCCACTAACGCACCGTTTGTTGTCTTGCTCGCTGCTGCCAGCCTCTCCTGAATCCGCCGCGTCAGCTCGTTCTGCCGCTCGGGCGCCACGAAGGTGTACTCGCCCGTCATCTCAAGGTCGGCGTGGCCGGCGATCTTCGATGCCTCGATCGCGCTGCCGCCGACCTCCTGCCGCCACGTGATGTTGGCGCGGCGGAAGGAATGCGGGCCCAGGCCGGCGAAGTCGCAGCCCTCGGCGGCCGCCGCCTGGTGGAGGGCGTCGCGGGGGCAGGAATCCCACATCGGCCTTGTCTTATCGCGCTTCTGGTGGAACACCCAGGAATCGGGCTTCGCGCCATCTTCGGCAAGCTTCTGCCGGAAGCGGTCGACCAGATTGCCGATGCCCAGGACGCGGCGGCTATCCTCGCTTTTGGGCCGGCCAACGTCCTGGTGCCAGACCCGCTGCTCGATCTTGATCGTCGCCGCGTCCAGGTTGACGTGCTTCCACTTCAGGCCCAGCACCTCTGAGATGCGTGCGCCGGTGGCGATGCAGGTCTCGATGATGAGCTTGTTGGGTTCTTCGAGCCGGGCGAGCACGCGGGCGGTTTCCTCGAAGGTTAAGATCCGGCGCTCATACTTATGCCGCTTCTTGCCGAGCTTCGCCTTGCTCGCCGGGCTGCGCTTTCCTTCCTCCCACAGGCCGTGGCCTTCGGCGTAGTAGAAGACGCGGCTCATGATGGCGCGCACGCCGTGCATGGTCCACCAGGAGTCAAACGTCGTGTGGAGCCAGTCCTCCACGGCCTTGGGTTTGATCTCGTTCAGGCGCATCTTGCCCCACTTGGGCACGATGTACTGCTTCAAGTAGAAGGTCTCCTTTACCCGCGTCGGTTTGGCAATCTGGTTTTCGCGGCCGAGGTAGCCCGCCTCGTACATCTTGGCGACCTCGCCGAAGAGCGCCGCACCGGTACTCACCACCTGCTGGACTGCCTGTTCAACGGTTGGAGCGTTCAGCTTTAAAAGGAACTCGTCGCGCTTGCACTCGGCCTCTTTTCGCGGGATCTTGTTATCACCGCGGCTGGGTGCGATCCAGTGGCGTTTTCGAGCGGTGCGGACGCCGCCATCGGCGGAGAACTCGTCCTCCCAATAGCGGATGAACCACCACCAACCAAGCTGGCGGCTCCTCAACGCCTCGTGCACCTTCGGGTGCTGCACTCTCGGTTTCACTCGCAAGCCTCCGGTCAGCAGCCGGAGGGTACCTTCGAGGTCCATAAGCTATCAAGCCCAATCTTCTTAACGGGTTACGCGACCAGAGCCGCTGCCGAGGCGGAGGCCTTTTCCGCGATGTACAACGCCTCGCGCGCCCGGGTCATGCCCACGTAGAATGTCCGGATCACGGCGTCGCGCGGCGGACCGAAGCGCTGGTAGGCCGCATCGCCCGCCTGGCTCAAGTCCGGAAACAAGAACACCACATCCGCCTCGCCGCCCTTGACGGAATGGATCGTGCCGACGATCACGCGCGGCGGATCGATGAGCGCCTGCGGACCACGGGAGGCGGCAACCCGCGAGGGGTATTCGGCGCGCTTCTGCACATCGGCGGTTAAGTGCCGGCGCCACCAACCAAGCAGCGCCTTCCAGTCGCCCTCGAAGCACGCCAGCAACTCCTCGAGCGCGCCTGCCTCAAAGACCTCGTCGAGATCCGCGATTGTCACCGGTTGGTCTGGCGGCGTCTTCCCCAGCCGCTTCTTCGCGCCTTGCTTCAAGATCCCCTTTGAGTACAGCCACTCCGCCCACAGAGCAACATCGGCTCCGGTCCAAGCGCGCTGTGGTTCACCCAGATCGGGGTGTGCAGCAAGCAATGCGAGGATCCGGTTCGCGGTCGAGCCGCGCCGGCCAATCCGCAGCGGGTTCCAGAAACCGTTCGCTTTCCGGTATGGGTTGTGGAAGGGAATGCCTTCCTTGCGCAGCACATGGATCAAAGGGGCGAGCATGTAAGAGCAGCTCGCCAGGAACATCACCGTTTGGCCGCGTTCGAGATGTGCAATCGCAGCCTTGAGAATGGCGTACTCCGTTGATCGCCAGGTTCCGCACGCAAGGCCGTACACGCCGTCGGCGGGACGTGGCACGTAGAGCTTTTCCTGCCTTCGCGTGACCTGGCGAATGAGCTTGTCGGCGGCGAGGTGAACCGCGCGAGGAACTCGATAGCTCTGCTTCAGGATGATCTTGTGGCTTTCAGGAATCTCCGGGTCGAGGACCGCATCCGGCGAGGCCCCCGTGAACGTCATGATGGCCTGGTCATCATCGGCCGCCAGGATGAAGTAGTTCGCGCGCTCGCCCCATCGGCGGATCAGAGTCAACTGCATTCGATTCAGGTCCTGCGCCTCGTCGGCGAAGATCACGGCCGGGCGTTTGGGCGCGAATGGGACATCCCGCAATGAGACTTCGATTAGATCGCAGAAGTCCAGCAGACCGTGCGCATCCTTGTACTGCTTCCACCTGGAAGCAAACTCCCGCACGTTGGCCGGCCACCACTCCGGCGGGATCATCATTCCGCGGTACCGGTTCAACTGCTGAAGCCAGACATCGCCTTCCTTCGCCTGATCGTCATCGCCCTCGACGGCGTCTTCACCATCGAGCCGGCCGTGTTTCTTGACTGGCGTGATTTGAAGGTGCGCGTTCTCGCGGTTCCATTCCGCGACGTTAGCCTCGGCGATCTCCGGCGCCCCGAGCGCACGGTAGCAGTGTGAGTGCAACGTGCCAATGCGATCCGGACTGATCGGCAGGTCTCGCCCGGCGAGTTCCGCCGCGGCCGTCCGGGAGAAACTCGTGACCAAAACAGAGTCCGGTCCGAAGCGTTCGACCGCACGGCGGATCTGCCTAGTCAAGTTCGTCGTCTTGCCCGTCCCCGGCGGGCCAAAGATACGGTACTCTGCCGTGACGGAATGGTCCTGGGCGCCAATGCTATCGAGCGCCCCGGTTTCATTCAGCGCTTGCATTGGCGGCCTCCTTGGGCGGGACAGCGTAGTCGGATGGATTGAACTGGTCGGTGGGAAGCAGCCACCGGCCCTGCTCCCGGTTCTTTGCGGTGCGCACCCGAATATTGGTGGCGCCGATCGCCGCCAGCATCGATGCGACTGCCTTTACGGACACGTTCTGAAGGAAAGTCTTGTTGATGAAGAGCTGGAAGTCGGCGGAATTGACCGCGATCCGGCCATCGATCACCATCGGTCGGCGAACCGCGTTCGAGGGCTGTCCCTCGATCGCCGGAATGAAGGCGACATCGGTCAAATACTGCTCCAGATACATGCGAGCAGCGCCTTCCAGTTGCGTTTCCGGACCGCCCTCCTCCTCTATGAGCGCGTCCAATATGCATTGGGCGAGCTGGTCCCACTGCTTGGGCTTGAGGCGCTTCGTCAGCTTATTGGTCGCCGTGGCGATCGCCATCCGCACGCTGTTCTGGTCAAGCAGCTTGCCGACGTTCGCAAGCTCGATCTTCGCGTTCTCCAGAACGAGCTGATACGTGGGTTCCTTGCCGGTAACCTTAACGATGCGCAGAATCCGGACCCCGAGGACATCCGAGATGTACTCGCAAGTCGCTGCCTTCGCAGCCATGGGATCCATTGCCGGCGGCGGTTGTTCCGGCGGCTGGTTGCCAGGCGGTGCTGGCTGAGGGTTGTCCGGGATCTCGGGCGGGCCCGCCGGCGCAGGTGCGGCGGCCGTAGTTGGAAGCGGCGGAAGAGCGCCGCCATTCCCGTTGCTGTGCTCGGCCGCTTTCGCGAGCGTGCGCTCAAAATAGTCTGCGCGGGTGCGCTGCTTCTGCCCGTGCATGCGCCGATGCTGGATGATCAGATCGACGATTTGCTGCGCGCTCAAGCCCGCGTCCATCCCGAAATCAGCGAGGGAGAGATCGTACCCGCTCTGGCTCTGATCCTTGAGGTCATGCCGCTGCCGGAACCAAGTGTTCCGGAAACGCATGTCTACATCGATCCAGCGTTTGATCAGCTCCTCTGGGAACTCCGCTTTCAGATTGATGACGATCGATGAATCTGTTGGCTGCGTCACCGTCGTGGTGGCCTTCTGCTCGTTGGTTTCCTGCTTGGGTATGCCGAGCTGATCGAGGTAATCCTCCAGGTCCGAGAGGTTGTAGCGGCGATCCGTGACCTGATGAACCGTTACCGGCTTGGGATGGGCACGATCTTTGTGATTGAGCGTTCCGGGGACGCGAAGCACGCGGGCGAGGTCTGCCAGACGGTCGAACGCCCAGCCGCGGTTGGCGGCATTGAAACGCAGCAGAGTCTGCCACCGCAGGACGATCGATGCGGCCCGCTTGCGTTCCTGGTCCGTGTCGAACAGGTACGGCTCCTTCAGTAGCCACCATGCGTGTGCGCCGTTTCCCGACGCGACGACGACACTGGGCGGCATCTCCGGGGGCACCACCGAGAGTGCTTGCTCGATGCTCGCCGGCAGAGACTTCTTTGAGTGCGCCTCGGAGAGCACGTCGAAATCGGCCCAGGCGGCGGTCAGGCCGGCGACCTGATCTGCCGGGCAGCGCTGGGAGGGGCCGTAATCCCGCTCGGCGAGGCCGACTCCAACGTACACATCACGCCCCGTAAGTGCCTCCACCGCCGCAGCTGCGGCGGCAACATCGCGGAACCAGCGTGAGCGCTTGTCTGGCAGCGTCCAGATGAGCAGGTACAGCTCTTCCGGCTTGCCGGCGAACAACTCGTCAAGGAACCACCGGGGGCTACCCTGTTGGGCCATCCTCACCCTCCGAACCGAACAGCGACGCCGTGATCGCGCGATGCGAGCACGCCTTTCGAGGCTGCGCGGGCATCGATTCCGACGGGGTCACTGGCGGTGTGTCGCGCGGCGCCTCGCGAAATGCCTCGACAGGTTGTGCAGCGAGCCACTTCTCCCAGCTCACGAACGCTTCGCCATTCCAGCACCCCAGGACGATGCCCTCCTCCATAGGCGCGTCTGGCGGGATGTCCTTGAGCGTGAGGGGCGCCCTGGCGACGACCGTCGACGCCTCGGCTTTGCGCCGGCGGTACTCGCGGAGTGCCTCGAGGCTGTACGCCGCTACGCTCATCGATGTCCTCCTCCCCCGCCGACGATCCGCAGCGCATCCTCGACCGAACGCGCCACGCCGGCCAGTGCTCCGGCGGCCGCCCACTGGCGTAACCGCGCCTCTTGGAGCGGAGTGGGGTCGTCACCGCCTGGCCGTTTGACTTCGATTTCGAAATGGCGGCCGTCTACAGTGCCGTACAGGTCTGGGTCGCCGGCCACGCCCCAGGTGCTGCCGTGCCGCTTGCGCACCACCACGCCAGGCGTCGATCGCAAGGCCCGGATGATGTTGCTCACCAGGGACGACTCCTTGCCTGTATGTCTCATTCATCCACCTCGATGCCCAGTGCGCGGGCGATCGCCAGCGTGATCGCCCGCGGTTTGGATTCATGGCGCGCTTCGCCGCCGCAGCCCCGAATGCGGACCTGAACCGAGAAGGCGCCATCAGCGCCCGCGCCCATGCTGTAGTGCTCCGGCTTCGCCTTCTCCAGCAGGCGGAACGCATCCTCGAGCCGCTCCAGTGGCTGGAAGCGCCACCGCGGAATCCAGCTCCGATTGCCGACCAGATACCGGTCCGGCGCGACGCTCCAGCCCATGACCCGCTCGGCAAGCAACGCAGTCACGTTTTCCGCGGTCATCGGCTGCCCTCCCTGATCTCAGGGAACTTCTCGGGCGCAGGGCCGTCGGTTTTCCAGAACAGCTTTCGCAGCGGGCGGCCGTCGCGGTAGTAAAGCCACGCCTTGAAGAACAGGGCCACGATCTCGAGTTGCGGCAACTTGGCCTTGGCGCGCCGGTCTGCCAGCAATCGCTCGCGCAGGTGATACACCGGGTTGTCGGGACTGAGATTCAGCCCGTGCGCCAGTTCGTCGAAGAAGCGGTCTGCCAGGGTGCGGTTGTGCTGGGCGAATGCCCAATAGCTGAACCCGACGATCCGGGGAGCGGCGATCTTGCGGCCGAGCAGCCTGGCCTAGGTCACGTCTGCTTCCAGCCCGGTCAGGGTGCGCGCCGCTTCGACGATCTGGGTTTTGGTGGGCTGGCAGCGCGGGTCGTTCATACGCTCGATGCCATGTTTCCGGTGCAGGACGATCAGCGCTGCCACAGCGCAGGCGCAGGCGGCGTTCTGAACGCCCTCCAGATGAGCGATGTGGCCGGCGGTTCTGGCTTTACCGATGTCGATGGTCCGGATGGCCTCCGGCGCCAGACCGAAAATCACGTCGGTCTCGAAAGGTACGCCGGCTTCGATGCAGGCGTGGAGCCGGTGCTGGCCATCGATGAGGTTGCCCTCGGTGTCGAACCGGATGGCATCGCCGTTGTACTGCCAGCGGCCATCGAGCATGTCCACCATGTAGGCGATCACCAGGTCGTCGCTGAGCGGCCGGTTGTGGACATTGCGCTCAAGCCACTGCCTGCACGCCTCCGGCGTCACTCGCATCCGAATCCTTCGTGATGCCTGAGTCGCCAGTGGCGAGGGCTGCGGAGCGCGCTTCTGCTGTACATAGTTCAATGAATTCACGTATTTGCTCCATCAGTGCGATGATTTGGTCCCGGTCTTCTCGGGAGGCTGCTAGACTGGCGAGATCGCGAGCGGCGATCCCGCAATTCGCAATCGTCTCGGCGGCCCGGAGGAAGGCATCCAGTGGGTTGGTCCCTCGCCGGCGCCCGGCTCGCCTCCCCGTCTGGTGCGTGGACCGTTGCTCGTAGGTCTTGCCCAGGCGCGTGACGGTTCGGCTCGCCATCTTCGGAAGTTCCGAAGATGCGCTTAACCGGGCCCTCCAGTTGCGGACCGTCGCCTCGTCCACGCCGACGTGGCGGGCAATGGCGTTGTTGCTCATCGCCGCCGCACGAGGATGAAGCAGCGCCGCTCTCACGGCACGCTGTTTGTCCTCATTCGTGCGGCGGAGACCGTTGGTCTTGTTCGCGCTGAAGCTGTGCCAGCGGGCATCTTCCAGAGTCCCCTGGCGCAGCTCGCAGGCAATCGTGTCGAAGCCCGCGGCGAAGGCCGCCTTGAGGCGGTGAAAGCCGTCGGCGAGCCAGTAGTGCTCGCCGTCGTGGTAGACCACCACCGGCGGGAACTTCGCGCCGGCTCCCACGGCCTCGGCATAATCTTCGACGGCATCGAAATCGAGCGCCGTGCGCGGCTGGGTGCCGCCGTCGAGGCGGATCTGGCTGATCGGGAGTTGGATCACCGGCGCTGCACTCATGCCTGCGGCTCCAGGTCGAGGTTGATTTCGCGTTTGACCTTCTGGGTATGGTGGAAGCCGTGCTCAACGCCCTCGCCGACCGCCCAGAACCAGCGGCCGATCCGCCGGAGCAGGCGCGCCAGGCCGATCCAGAACCCAAGGCGCACGCTGCTCCGGCGCGGCTGGGCCAGCACCACGAGCACCACCAGCACGAAGATGGTCACCGCCAACAGTGAGCCGTTCGTCATGGCGTCACTCGTCGCGGACCTCGCTGGCGTCCAGATCCACAGCCATCCTCTGGACCAGCGGCTTCAGCATCTCGTGGTACTCGCGGGCGCGGTCAACTTCGTCGGGCGTGAGGCGGCGGACGAAGCTCAGAACCGCGCGGCTGTAAGCGATGCCTTGTGCGTTCTTCGTCCGCTCAAGGCCAATGCAGGTCACGAC
>Ga0134096_1000650_pt1 | contig 35614 bp, 39 predicted proteins | sample 7_2taG_FD_94448 | JGI IMG/M metagenome (GOLD analysis project Ga0134096, IMG submission 94448) | Switchgrass degrading microbial communities from high solid loading bioreactors in New Hampshire, USA - 7_21_20_110_A3 metaG | ecosystem: Engineered > Bioreactor > Semi-continuous > Anaerobic >... | reverse complement strand
CGTCCTGAGCCAGGATCAAACTCTCTTGTTATTTGGTAGAGTACACCTTTTTATCCTTGACTCTCCCGCAAAGCGTTTCGTGTGTTCTCATTCTGTTCAGTTTTCAATGTCCATGCCGCCCCCGTGAGCGACTTTTATATTCTAGCAAATACTACTACTTTTGTCAATACCCAGAAGCATCCATGTGTTAAATTGCATTTAGGCACTTATACCAAAATATGCTTGCACTATTAAGCCAAATACGTAGGATACCGCGGCCGCTCCAAAGCCCGACAGCACCATCTCAACTATTTTACCCTTTACATTAGGATTGCCTGCTGTTATAGAAACTATACCTGCAACAGTAGCCAATGCTAAGCCGGCAAGTGCTATCGACAAAGCAAGAGCAGCTAGTGACGATGATAATAAGAAATAAGGCAAAACCGGGAATGCCACACCAACTATATAAGCAAGTCCGGTAAAAATAGCGGAGCGCACCTCATTTTCATCGCTTTTTTCTATTAACAAATTCATTACGGCATCTTCATTTTCGCCTATTTTTTCAATCACATCTTGACCAGCATCTTTCGGAATACCCGAATCGACAAGTTTATTTAATAGCTCTTGTTTTGCCCTGCTTTTAGAAACACTAAAAAGCAGGCCCATCTTTTTAGCTATGCCCTCATTTACTTGCCTTTGAGACCTCACTGATATGAAACTCCCTATTGCCATAGATAAAGCTCCGGCCAAGCCTACCACAAGACCATTTATCCCGACAAATAATGGATTAGAAGGGTAGACAGCAGAAAGGCCTGTGACCGCCCCCAAAAGCTCTACTAATCCATCATTCATGCCAAGAATAAAGTCCCTTACATTATTGACCGGCAATACATTTTTTTGATTCTCAAAGAACGTTTCATGATCCAATTCCTCTTCAATAATTTTCTTTAAACTTTCTCTTTCGTCCTCCGACAAATCTTCTGATAACAAAAATTCTGAATACGCCTCTACGCTTGTCGACTCACCCATTTCAAGAAGAGATGCAAATATTGCAATACCTAGTACTCGTCTCATTATCTTTTCTAAGGCAAGTTTAAAAGCGTTTTTCTTTGGCTTAACTTCAAAACCTCTTCTTTTAAGAAAATTAAACCAAAATTTTACATGGCTTGCTTCGATCGCATAAAGTTGCATAAACTTTGCTTTATTGTCATTATCTTTCTCACTTTGAGCAAGATAATGATACAATATCGCTGTTTCAAACTCTTCCCTATAAAAAGCGTAAGCTTTTTCTACTATATTCCTCATTTTCATTTCCCCCCTTTATAAGAAATATTGCATATATACGACGTCTAACCATCTATCAAATTTGAAGCCGACTTCGCGTAAACAGCCGGAAATCTGGAAGCCCATCTTTTCATGAAACTTGATGCTTATATCATTCTCGCTTGATATAATAGCCACGATGGTATGATATTTACGCTTCTTAGCACTCTCTATAAGGTTCTCTAAGATAAGCGTTCCTATACCTCTGCGTTTATATTCTCCGTCTATGTATATAGAATCTTCAACTGTAAATCTATACCCTTGTTTAAGAGCAAAACAGCTTAAGCTCCCCCACCCTACAATTTTATTTTCGATAACAGCCACTATTATCGGATAAGCATCGCCGTGCGTTAAAAACCATCTTTGTCTGTCTTCTAAAGGCACTGGTTCTAAGTCGAAAGACGATGTACTTTGCATAACTGATTCGTTATATATACGGTTTATATCGTACATATCACCCATTATAGCGCTTCTAATTTTTACATCATTTTTCATCTAACAGTTATCAGATCCTTTATATTTTCAAATGTTGCCGGCCCTATGCCTGATACCTCCTGTATGTCTTCTATCGACTTGAATGATCCGTTTTGCTCTCTATAATCGACAATCTTTTGTGCTTTAGCTGGGCCTATGCCTGGCAGAGTATCTAATTCTTGCACACTAGCTTTATTTATATCAATCTTATTGTCGTTTTGTTGGAGATTTGATGGGACAACACTAGGTGATGGCTGTTCAGCCTCACCAATTTTGGGTATGTATATCATATCTTCATCTTTAAGTTTTTGCGCTAAATTGACGCTGGATAAATCCGCATCTGCTGTAACGCCTCCTGCAGCCTTTACAACATCTTCCACTCTAGTATCGCTGTTTAATTCATATACACCTGCTTTAGTAATGCTTCCAGCGATATATACTTTAATTTTATCCGGTTCTGTCTCCACCGTTTCGCTGTTTTCAGCCGCTTTGGCGTCTTTACCCCCACTACTAAGGCTTAACGAATCTTGTGTGTCGAGCAGAATTTCATTGTCAAAGGCTCTATCAGCTCTCCCACTCCAAATCAAAACACCAGTTTCTATCAATAAACCAGCTACTAGAAGCAACAAAAACATTTGCTGCACTCTTGTCAAATTACGCACGCGCATTCTCCCCTCTTTGGCAACGACTGCATAAGTCCAATGGACAAGCGAAACATAAGGGGTCTTTTTTTAAACACAATCGTTTCGCTAATTCATCTATAAGAGCATGATACTCATTGAAAAGCTTCGCATCATGCGGTAAGTTATTCATAAAATATGCTTGGGCATGTTCATAACTGATATCTTCCGAGAAGATATCAAGCCTAGAAAACACACGCCGTGTATAAGCATCTATTACAAATATAGGCTTATTACCAGCATAAAGGAGGATAGCATCAGCTGTTTCTGGGCCTATACCTCGCCAAGACAGCAATAGCCGGCGTATACCATACATATCGCCTTCAAATAATTTATCCGTTGAACCGTCACAATATTCTACTATATAGCGGCTCATATACTGCAGCCTGGGGGCTTTTTGATTATAGAAACCCGCAGGCTTAATTAAACGCTTCAGCTCTTCAACATCCATATACGCAAGCCTCGACGGTTCAAGCAAATCGGCTTTTTTCAGGTTTTTTATGGCTTTTTCCACATTAGTCCACGCAACATTTTGAGTTAATATCGCGCCCACCATTACTTCAAATGCGGTATCAGCTGGCCACCAGTGTTGTGGGCCAAAATAAGCATATAAGATCTCATATATTGTTATGAGTCTCGCTGTATCGTTCATTTCTCAGAGTTCCTGGTAGTACCGACTTTTATGTCTTTACCATCGCTTGCAAATGTAACTATGCCATCTTCATCTGTCCTAAAAACAGCTATATTACGCTTAATCAATTTATCCAAAGTGCTCTGCGCTGGATGGCCATAATCATTATTGCGTCCAACCGATATCACCGCTGCTCGCGGCTGCACAGCGTCTAAAAACTCGTCAGACGTTGCGCTAGATGAACCATGATGCCCTATCTTTATAACATCAGCTTTTAAATCTTCTCCAGAGTTCAGCATTTCCTTCTCCGATAAGATACCAGCATCTCCCATAAAAAGGAATTTTGTCTGGCCATATTGAAGTTTCAATACCGCTGAATAATCGTTTAGATCATCGTATTTACCGCTCATAGGTGCTAAAAATTCCGCTTTTATATCTTCTCCTAACGGCAGTATTACTCCGGCCTTAGCAGCATTTATTGTAAGATTTTTGCTTTTTATAGCGCCTAGTAGATCTTCATATATTTTTGTGTTATTTGTAACCTTAGGCATATATATCTTCCTTACAGGTATTTTTTGTATTATATAGGGTAATCCGCCTATATGATCTTCGTGCGGATGTGTTGCTATGAGATAGTCAATTTGCTCAACACCAGCTTGTTCTAAATATTTCACAATAAAACTGCCATCGGCTTTATTGCCGCCATCTATAAGCATAGCATGATCTTTAGGCCATTGTATGAGAATGCTGTCCGCTTGTCCAACATCCAATATATGCACTATTAACTGGTCGGTATTTTGATTTATAGAACTAACAGAAGCCTTATTTAGATCAATCGATCGCCCATCAGTACCATACGATACCATTAACCAAATAGCAGCTAGCGCTATTACCACAAGCATGGGCATAAGAGAGGCATTGCGCTGCGGCCTCTTATCGGATCCCCTACGCATACAAAAACATCCTTTCTTTAAACGCAAAAATTCATCTGCTAGCAGCCGCCCGCTGTTTAGCCCTATCTTCTTTTTTCAATATTTTCTTACGCATGCGTATATTTTTAGGCGTCACTTCTATCAATTCGTCATCACCTATAAATTCCATGCATTGCTCAAGGCTCATTTCCTTGTAAGGCACCAAACGCAACGCCTCATCAGCAGTAGAAGACCGCATATTTGACATATGCTTCTTTTTACACACATTTATATCAAGATCATCGCCTCGCAAATTTTCACCTACTACCATTCCCTGATAAACTTTTACTCCAGGGCCTATAAAAAGCGTGCCCCGCTCTTGAGCGTTGTATAAGCCGTACACTGTTGCCTCACCGTCTTCGAAAGCTACCAACGACCCTCTTTGCCTGGTCGCTATATCTCCTTTATATGGTTCATAGCCAATAAACATATGATGCATTATCCCGTTGCCTTTAGTATCAGTCATAAATTCATTTTTATAGCCCATAAGTCCTCTTGAAGGTATCTTAAACTCCATACGCACATATCCATTATTCATGTTGTGCATGCTCAGCATTTCTGCTTTACGAGGTCCAAGCTTTTCTATTACCGCACCCATGTATGCTTCGGGCACATCTATAATAAGTTGTTCTACAGGTTCATACTTTACTCCGTTTATCTCTTTGTAGATAACTTCAGGGCGGGATACTTGAAACTCATATCCTTCGCGGCGCATTGTTTCTATAAGCACAGACAAATGTAATTCACCGCGCCCAGATACTTTAAAAGCATCTGGTGAATCGGTTTCTTCAACCTTTAAGCTGAGATTCGTCTGTATCTCGCGATACAACCGGTCACGCAGATGTCTGGATGTAAAATACTCGCCTTCTGTACCAGCAAAAGGGCTGTTGTTAGCACTAAATGTCATGGACAATGTAGGCTCTTCTATATCCACAAAAGGTAAGGGATCTGGATACTGTTCATCGCATATCGTTTCCCCTATATTTATATCATCTATGCCAGATACAGCAACTATATCGCCTAGCATCGCCTCTTTTATCTCTATACGCTTCAGGCCTTTATAAGAGTATAAACGCCCTATTTTCGCATATGAAAGAGAGCCGTCTTTTTTACACACCACAACGCGTTGGCCATATGCTATTTTGCCTCGCTCTATGCGCCCTACCGCAATGCGGCCAACATATTCGTCCGGCTCGACTGTGCTTACCATAAATTGCAAAGGCGCGTCTGCATCGCCTACTGGCGGATCCACGAAGCGCACTATAGTATCAAGCAATGGCTTTATGCTATTGCTTTCCTCATTCATTTCCATTTTAGCTATGCCATCTTTTGCCGAAACATAAACAACTGGAAAGTCTAATTGTTCATCTGTTGCATCCAGCTCTATAAATAAATCAAATACTTCATTTAAAACCTCTTGCGGCCTCGCATCTGACCTGTCTATTTTGTTTATAACGACTATGGGCTTTAGATTAAGCTGCAATGCTTTATGAAGCACAAAACGCGTCTGAGGCATAGGGCCCTCGAAGGCATCAACAACTAGTAATACGCTATTTACCATTTTGAGTACCCGTTCTACCTCACCGCCAAAGTCTGCATGGCCAGGTGTATCCACTATATTTATCTTTACACCGTTATACTCAATAGCAGTGTTTTTAGATAAAATAGTAATTCCACGTTCTCTCTCCAAATCATTAGAATCTAATATTCTCTCGCCAACGTCTTCGTTATCTCTAAATATACCACTTTGTTTTAACATGCAGTCCACTAGGCTAGTTTTACCGTGATCTACGTGGGCTATTATAGCAATGTTTCTTATGTCGTTCCTTATTAGCATTCAACCTCTCCCTTTATATTAAACGCGGTTTCACATATTTCGTATACATTGTCAAGATAGGAACTGCTATACCGTAAACCGCTATCATCTCACTCAACGTAATATAGCCTGCCGTTATCCAATAAGGGGTATGTCCTAAATAGCTGACATAGATCGACACCCCTAAGCCATTAGTAAATATTGGCGGCAATGCTGCTAAATATACGTTGCCAGTTTTACTGAGTTTATTAGTAAAATATGCTGCTACCAAAGTTGCTAAACTGCCGAACACAATATCTACAATGCCAAAGGGGCTAGCCAAATTGGATATAAAGCAGCCTATAGTTACCCCTAGTATAGCAGCAGGTTCAGCATACGGCAACAATACTAGCCCTTCCGATAAACGAAATTGCAGTGGCCCGTAAGATACGCCTGCCGGTAGTATATAAGTCAGCATCGCATATAGCGCCGCTATAAGCCCTACCTTGGTTATATAGCTGCTATTCCTCACCTTTATTGTCATCTCCCAAAAAACTCATATCTATAGGTACAGCATCGCTTATTATTTTATACACATCTGACATCATCCTGTTGAAACGAAACTCTGCCGCAAAATAATTGCTCATGTCGTTATCATAACATAGTATCTGATACAAACGCTGCAATTTATCTACATCTTCTTTCTCAGGCTGCTGACCACTTAGCTGAACCGCTTGTAGCTGAAATTCCTGACGTTTAAAGTCTGCAAGCATTTTTTTGTTTTTATCGTTCGCGTTTACTTTTTCAAGCGCTTCTTTATAATCCTTATACTCTTCGCTCTCCTTAAGCGCTCTAGCAAGCTCAGTAGCTTTGTCGTAAACGTTCATTCATCACACCTCCATTATAATAGGCAAAATCATTGGGCTACGTTTTGTCTTTTCGTATAAGAACTTTTTAAGTTCGTCTCTTATATTAGCTTTCATAGTAGTCCATTCTTTGATTCTACCATTTTTACACTCTTCCAGCACACCTTTTACCACTACTTTAGCTTGTTCCATTAATGCTTCCGATTCTCTAACATATACAAATCCTCTCGATATTATATCAGGCCCAGCTATAGATGTACCGGTTTCTTTATCTATGGTAACTACTACCACCATTAACCCATCTTGAGAAAGATGTTTCCTGTCACGCAAAACTATATTACCCACGTCACCAACGCCTAGGCCATCTACCAAAACGCTGCCGGCTGGCACAGAACCTGCTACATTACATGATGTGCCGTTAAATTCTAGCGTCATACCTATTTCCGGTATAAATATATTTTCAGGAGCCATGCCCATAGCTTCGGCTAAAAGAGCGTGACGCCTTAAATGTCTATATTCACCGTGAACCGGCACAAAAAATTTAGGCTTTACAAGCCTGTGGATAAGCTTTAGCTCCTCTTGACAAGCATGTCCTGACACATGAATTTCATCCAAGGATTCATATACAACATCAGCGCCCTTTTGAAACAGTTCATTTATAACTTTGTGTATCATTTTTTCATTGCCTGGAATAGGCATAGCTGATATTATTATAAGGTCCCCGGGCATTATTTCTATCTTTTTGTGCTCAGAAGCAGCCATTCTAGCTAGCGCCGACATAGGCTCCCCTTGACTACCAGTTGTAAGAATAAGTATTCTTTCTGGTGGGTAATTGTTCATTTTATCAACATCTATTATTGCGCCTTCTGGAACGGATAAATAGCCTAACTCTATAGCCACATTTATTACGTTTATCATGCTCCTACCAGATACCACTATCTTGCGGTCCAACTTCAATGCTGAATTTATAGCTTGTTGAATACGATGCACATTAGAAGCAAAACTAGCCACTATTATACGGCCGGTCGCTCCGGCAAAAATCCTGTCAAAAGTTTCACCTACCACCCTTTCTGACATCGTATATCCGGAGCGTTCAACGTTTGTGCTATCAGCAAGCAAAGCTAGCACGCCTTCATCTCCTAGCTGCGCAAATCGTCCTAAATCTATTACTTCCCCATCTATTGGTGTGTAATCGATTTTAAAATCCCCGGTATGCACTATTGTCCCAATAGGGCAGCGAATAGCAAGTGAAACTGTGCCTGCTATGCTATGATTTACATTAATAAATTCCACTTCAAAGGCCCCAAGTTGCACCCTGTCACCCGGATTAACGCGCATGAGCTTTACATCCGCATTTAACCCAAATTCTTTGAGCTTATTGTCAACAAGTCCCAGTGTCATTCTAGTACCATATACAGGTACGTTCAATTCCCTCAGTAAATACGGCAATGCACCTATATGGTCTTCATGTCCATGAGTCAGCACGATAGCTCTGAGTTTATTTCTGTTTTTTACGACATAACCCATATCTGGTATCACTAAATCTACCCCCGGCATGTCATCTTCCGGAAATGTAGAACCGCAATCTACCAGAATCATATCCGAGCCATACTCATAGGCAGTCATATTCTTGCCTATTTCATTTATTCCCCCAAGGGGTGTAATCTTTAATTTTGTTTTAGATGATTTTGCCACAAAAAATCATATTCCTCCATTTCTTTTTTGTTTTTTAATAAAAATATAATCCGCTCATAAAGTTATCGCATTATATTATAGCCGATATAATTTGATTCAGCAAATCAAATATTAAATAATTATAATTCGCAACTTATAAAAGCTCCTTCTGCAAGTGATACAAAGCCCCATACGCCTTGCGCCACTTGCATGCGCACGCTATAACATAAATCACAAATTAAAGTCAAACAAGTCTTTCGCCATTTTCTAGTAAAACATCGTCTTTATGAACCACAAACATGTCTTCATTAAGCTTTCCATTGGAAAATACGCAAACTGCCTCAAGCAATACGCTTGGATTTATGCCACCCGCGCTGGGCAATAGTAGATTCACACGCAGTATCGCCTCTGGCAATACTGCCAATTTTTTTATACACGGCTTAATGTTGATGGCTTTAGGACCGCTCTTCGATTTTTTTTCCATCACTATCTCATCTAGCTTCTCTAACTTGTTTAAAGCCTCACACAATAAGTTGTAATAGCTCTTATTCTTTAATTCTATTGTATAAGAGCCTATCGCAGCTTTGCCCAAAATACGCGGAGCATTATCTTCAACCTGTACGGCCTCTAATACGCGCATTTTTGTAGGCAACATCTCATTCAACCTTTCCATGAAAGAAAATGGTGAAAATTCGCCGTCTATGTGCACATCCATATATTCTGCTGACGTTGATATGCCAAGTGGCGTCGGAGCCGAAAACGCAATTTTCATGTGAGGGCTGAAACCCTCGCTATAAACAACTGGAATATCAGCTCTGCGCATTGCCCTCTCTATAGCATGAACCATATCAAGATGGGATATAAACCTCAAATCGCCATCTTTACTGAATCGGGCTATTACTCGCATTTAAGCATACCCCTTCCCACTGGTCAATGCCACATTTTATGCATGCACTGCGACAATCAAAGGTTGTCTTACCCTGCAAAGCCCTTTTATGCTCCCTTATAAGAAATCCCTTGGAAACGCCAACATCTATATGATCCCATGGCAATATTTCCTCATAAGAGCGTTCCCTATTAGCATAAAACGACGGGTCTATGCCGCACTGGTCAAACGCTTTAAGCCACATATCATAATTGAAACAATCGCTCCATCCATCAAAACGGCATCCATTTTGCCAGGCCTTGATTAATACTTTCCCAAGGCGCCTGTCTCCTCGAGCAAATACAGCCTCCATAAAGCTCAAGCGATTATCGCTCCATCTATAAGACACATTTTTAATACGCAAATGCTGCTGAAGTAGTTTTTGCTTATCATAAAGCATATCCATGTTATTTTGCGCATCCCACTGAAACGGCGTAAATGGTTTAGGCACAAATGAGGAAGTACTGACCGTTATATCTATATGCCTTCCTTTTACAGCTTTAGGCAACGAATAATATACATTTAATATACGGCGTGCCATTTGCGCTATGCCTTCTATATCGCTCTCGGTTTCTGTCGGCAAGCCTATCATAAAATAAAGTTTGACAGATTGCCAGCCCTGAGCAAATGCATATTCTACTGTGCGCAATATATCTTCTTCCGTAATGCCTTTGTTTATAACATCACGTAATCGTTGCGTACCAGCCTCAGGCGCAAAAGTTAGGCCAGTTTTCTTTACTTTTTGGATGCGTTCCAAGAGAGCCTTATCCACGCTATCTAAACGCAAAGATGGTAAAGACAAAGCAACCTTTTTGCTCTCTAACCTAGCCAGCAGAGCCTTTACTAACTCTTCTAAATGGCTATAATCGCCGGTGCTCAAGGACGAAAGAGAGATTTCGCCATATCCTGTAGCTTTTATAAGATTATCAGCTGTTTCTACAAGCATATCTACAGAGCGCTCTCTTACAGGCCTATAAACTATACCTGCCTGGCAAAAGCGGCAGCCCCTCGTACAACCTCTGAAAACTTCCAGCACCGCTCTATCATGAACTATATCTATAAAAGGCACTATCGGACGTTCCGGATACGCGGCTTTAGTCAAGTCTTTAACTATACGTTTTTTTATAATAGAAGGCACGCCCTGCACTTTTGGTTCCACAGATGCGATAGTCCCATCATCATGATAGCGCACTTCATAAAATGATGGAACATATACGCCTTCTATGTACGAAACCCTTCTCAAAAATTCATTTCGATTTTTGCTATTGCTATCTTTCCAGACTAGGTAGCAATCCATTATTTCATTTATAGCTTCTTCGCCATCGCCTAATAAAAAGAAATCTATTATGTCGGCTAACGGCTCCGGATTATATGCACATGGTCCTCCTGCCATAACAAACGGATGAAATGATGAACGGTTTTGGCTCAATATGGGTATGCCAGCTAAATCCAACATATTAACTATATTAGTATAGCTCATCTCATACTGCAATGTAAAGCCAATTATATCAAAATTTGCTATATCATCTCCGCTTTCTAGAGCAAATAACGGAATATTATGATCCCGCATCTTTTGCTCCATGTCTACCCACGGAGCAAAAACTCTTTCACAAAAAGTATCATCCCTTCTGTTAAGAACATCATATAATATATGCATGCCTAAATGTGACATGCCTATATCATAAATATCTGGAAATGCAAACGCAAATCTTGCTTTTACAGAAGATGGATCTTTATAAACAGCGTTGTACTCACCGCCTATATATCTAGCCGGCTTTTCTACGGAAAATAATATATTATCTGTTATATCCTTTCGCAAAGTCTATATTTCCTCCATGTATACGTCACCTTTAGTGGGCGGATTTACTACCATGCGCCAATCCAAATCCCCTCTATCTAAAGCTTTTATAAGAGCTTCAGCAGTCGCCATATTAGTAGCTAACGGAATATTGTGAACATCGCATAGCCTAAGCAATGCATTTACATCCGGCTCATGCGGTTGTGCCGTAAGCGGATCTCGCAAGAATATTATTAAATCAATTTTATTATAAGCAACTCTAGCTCCTATTTGCTGATCACCACCTAGTGGACCTGATAAAAAGCGGTGAACTTTAAGGCCTGTCGCATCTATAACTAACCCACCTGTAGTGCCGGTAGCACAAAGATTATGATGCTTTAATATATCCTTGTAAGCTATGCAAAAATTTACCATATCATTTTTTTTCTTATCATGCGCTATCAACGCAATATTCATATATATTATACCCCCTTTTCGCTAATGTTTGGCATAAACTCCTCTCATGCCAATATTTAATACAAGACCTATAGCTATCATATTAGTGAGCAAGGAACTTCCACCATAACTCATAAACGGCAACGGAATCCCTGTTATTGGCATAATGCCCATAGTCATCCCTATGTTTTCAAATATCTGAAACATTAGCATTGAGACAATACCTATAACTACAAGCATGCCAAATCTGTCCTTGGCTTTAGAAGAAATTCTTATGCTTTTAAAGATTATATAAGCATAAAGGCCTATCACTAATGCGCATATCACAAAACCCAATTCCTCACCGATAACGGAAAATATAAAATCCGTATATTGCTCGGGCACAAAGTTATATTGGCTCTGAGTGCCTTTATACAGCCCTCTTCCCGTAATTTGACCAGAACCTATAGCTATCATAGATTGTATTACATTAAATCCATATCCAGTAGGATCACTATAAGGATCTAAAAAAATAAGCAAACGAGCCTTTTGGTAATCTTCGAGAACGTATTTCCATGCTAACGGTACAGCTATTATACCGGCTCCTATAAGCAATAACATAAATTTATAATTTATACCGCCTATTATAAACATACCCAGTATTATGGCTATAAATACTAAAGCTGTGCCTAAATCAGGTTGTTTAAGTATCAGCATAAGCGGTATCGCAAGATAAAACAATACCACGGCAAATTGTTTAAACGTCTTTACTCCGTCCTCATAAGACGACATTACCTTCGCGATCATTATTATAACGCCAAGCTTAGCAAATTCTGACGGCTGTATACCAAGACCTCCAAAGCCCAACCAACTTTTAGCACCATTTCTAACCTTACCAATAACTAATACTGCTACTAGTAATATAAGGCAAAAACCATATATATAAGGGGCCATTCTGTATATAAATTCAGTATCTATACTAATAACAGCTATCATAGCCGCAATACCTGCTATAAACCAAATGATCTGCATACGCACAGTACTATAATCTCCGCTTTCACGCGCACCTGTAGCACTGCTTATAGCTAAAAGCCCTATAATAACTATTATCACAACGGCAGCTATTATGCTAAAATCTATATGTTTGATATTGTCCCTTCTGGTCATAAAACATTTTCTCCATAACATTAAAAAAGAGCTGACCATGCAGCTCTTCCTCAAATATTCACATATAAAGTCGGTAAGATGGTGCCGAAGGCGGGACTCGAACCCGCACGAAGAAACCCTTCACTACCCCCTCAAAGTAGCGTGTCTGCCAATTCCACCACTTCGGCGCTACAGTATTTATTATACGATAGCAATCTCGTGCTGTCAATATCTATCACTGTTTAAGCCCGCAATTCCATGCTGCAACTAAATTGAAAAAGTCAATCCTACCTTTGACAATCAGATCCTATATTCTTTGAGTTGTTCCTTGAAGCTCGCAGTAAGCTGTTCTAATTGATCTATATAATCCATGAGCTCTTTAATCTTGTTCGAATATGTCGTAACATTCGCGCTCATTTCTTCAGATGAGGCAGAATTTTCCTCCGCTATAGCAGCTAAAGACTGTATATTTTCGAACACCTTGCTCAATTGCTTAGTTTCATCAAAAAGTTTATCCACTAAAGCAGCTATTTGCTCAGAAACGCTCTGCACATTATCTGCAGCACTCATAGTTTCTACAGAAACATTCTGAAGCATCGCATTGCTCTCGTCTAGCTGCTGAAATTGCGAAGCAATTTGGCCAGCTAAATCATCAATATGCTTAACAAACTGTTGAAGGCTGCTGCTTATGTTTTGAGCAGACTTTTTGGAAGTTTCGGCAAGTTTTCGCACCTCGCCCGCGACAACAGCAAAGCCTTTGCCTGCTTCCCCTGCCCTAGCCGCTTCTATCGAAGCGTTTAAAGAAAGAAGATTTATTTTTTCCGCTATATCCTCTACCGTCCCACTTATCTCTAATATATCACCGGCACTTTTTTCCAGCTCCGCCCCTCGCTCATTAACTGCTGAGAAATTATCTTTAACATTAACCAACGCTTCAGCCACTTGTTTCACATTCCGCGAAGAATTCTGTATATTAGTCACTGCTTCTTCCAATCTTTTTCTGCTATCCTCTTCCAGTTCTGCCAACTGATTTATATTCTTTATCTCATCATCTAAGACACTTACGGCATTTACTGTTTCATCAGCCTGATACACAGCGCCATTTGCAACATCTTGCACCACATCTGATATTGAGTCGGAAACTGATTTCATATCCGCAGCTATATCTGCAAAATCCCTAGTGAAGTTATACATATCATCGGTACCGCCTTTTAAGAACACCATATCCCTCGTTATGTTAGCTTTCACTATATTTAATTTATTCATCAAACGCTGAAACTCATCGTTGCTATGCAATAAAACAGCATGGCTAAAATCTAAACCGGCCATTTTTTCTATTTCCTTTTCTGCATATCCCATTGGCGCTGTTATTAGAACGCGAGACACTATATATATAATTACGCCCATAAGAATTGAGTAAAGCACCCTATTCCCGAAAGAAATGTTAACAAAAGCCAACGATGAAGCAAAAGCCGCTATAGCAGTAACAATAGCTATTTTTATGCTGACACTGTTAAATATCCCAAATGACAATATTCTGTTTATCGGATAAGATTTTATCTCATCATAATTTTTATGAAACTGCAATTTTACCTTCATGTAATAGGCGCCGTCTCTTTGACCGCTCTCTAATATATCAATATCTAAATTTTCATTAAAGAAAACAGCGCTACCCTCTAGAAGACCTAAAAAATAATCGAACATGCCTCTTCTGGATATGTATTCCATCACAACTTCATTCGGAGCTATCTCAGTGCATAAAAGGCGAGGAGGCTTAGCCCCCCTTATCATTTTTGTAAGCTGGGCATGAACAGCATCCATCATCATCAGAAAACCCTTTAAACTGCTGCGTTCAAAATAAGAAGGGAACCACTTCGAAAATGTATATATATTATTTTTGCCCAAATTCCGCCATACTTCTTGTGGCTTTTTATCAACCTTCTTAGCAACATTCTCTATAATCGCTTTGGCTTGCTCATCTTCTATATCATCTAGCGGCGCTATAATTTTATTTTCTTCCCACCCCAGTTCCTGCAAAACATTGTTGACTATACCTTCACCATATAATTCTTTTAAGGTGGATATCCATGTCGATATTACAGTTCCTTTCATATCAATGCCTACGGCACGGATAATGTGCCTTGCCTCCTTTTTTACGAGATATTTTATGTAATATTACCAATTCGAATATGTATTAGTTTTTAAACTCTTATAAACAAAAACTCGACCGACAGCCGTAATAATCGATCGAATCTATACCTCTATCAACCCAAAACTTATCTGCAAAGCCTCATCGACCTTTTTCATGGTCTCTGGCGACAAATGGCCTATTTTTTCCCTTAAACGCTTTTTATCTATAGTTCTTATTTGTTCAAGCAATATGACAGAATCTTTAGGTAAGCCGTACTCAGAAGCACTTATTTCAACATGAGTGGGCAATTTAGCTTTGTTGATTTGCGAAGTTATAGCGGCCACTATCACAGTAGGACTGTATTTATTACCTATATCGTTTTGTATTACCAACACCGGCCGCACGCCGCCTTGCTCCGAACCGACCACAGGACTTAAGTCGGCATAAAACAGATCTCCTCTTTTTACAACCATCTATTCACTCCCTACCGATAAAGCTTTCGTAAACATTAAGAGCATAATTATCAACTTTAATTCCTACCTCGGCCATATCCTCATTTATACAAGCCATATCCTGATAGCCTCTTATCATTTGTTCCTTTATCTGAGTTTTTTGCTTTTCTCTAATATAGAATTTCATAGCTTCTCTTATCAACTCGCTCCTGTTTTTATTCTCGGTAGCTACTATTTTATCTACCTCTTTTAGCAAATTATCAGGCAGGGTAACCAAAATTTTCTTTGAAACCGACATAGTCAGTGCCTCCTTAAAAAATGTAAAAAGGAAGAACCTAAACACTAAGAATTATATCGCAAAACGAACTGTAAAGTCAATGACTTAAAAATTCTTTAAAACACATAGGTATGTTATCTATTATATCGCCTGCTATCATTCCATGCATGCCTCTGCTTTTCGCCGCCATATCTCCTGCTAAGCCATGCGAAAATACGGCGGTATACGCTGCTTCTTCAATTTTCATGCCCTGCGCTATTAGCGAGGCTATAATGCCAGTCAGCACGTCTCCGCTACCACCAGTAGCCATTCCAGCGTTTCCCGTACTGTTTATATAAACATGGTTATCAGGACAAGCAGTAACTGTCGCAGCTCCCTTTAATATCAGCACAACATCATGCTCTTTAGCAAAATCCGCAGCCGTTTTTATTCTGTTTTTTTGCACCTCATTGACAGTTAATCCAGTCAATCTACTCATTTCACCCGGATGCGGGGTTAATACCAAAGGCGCTTTCTTAGCAAATAATAAATCCGGCTGTTTAGCTATTGCATTTAAGGCATCAGCATCCAAAACAACGGGAATATTAACGTTGTTTAAAATTGTCCCCAAAATATAAATAATATCATCGGACACCTGCATGCCAGGCCCTATTGCTATTGCATCAGCTTTTTTAATAAAATCCATTATTATATCCAATGCATCAGCAGCAAACCGACCCTCTCCATCATCTGGCGCCGGTCTTACCATAACCTCTTGAGAAGATGAAGCCACAACATTATATATCTCCGAAGGCACTACGGCTGTCACCAAACCCGCTCCACTTCTTATAGCGGCTTTAGAAGCCATTATAGGGGCACCTGAAAACCCATTTGACCCGCCTATTATAACAACATGCCCATAATTGCCCTTATGGCTATCCGGGTCCCTTAACGGCAGGTTTATATCATTTCTATCCACGTAATAAAAACAAATATCGGCATTATCAACTGCAACAGCAGGTATACCTATATCAGCCACCGTCAACATCCCGGCATACTTTTTGCCTGGGTATATAATTTCGCCTATTTTAGGTAAAGCGAATGTAACCGTTTCGTCTGCTTCTACAGCGCAACCACATACTTCGCCGGTATCACCGTTTATACCTGACGGTATATCGACAGCAATAACATAGCCATTATAAACATTTATAGCATTTATAACATGGGCCGCAACACCTTCTATAGCACCTTTTATACCAGTGCCAAATATAGCATCAATTACCAAATCAGCGCATTTTAGATGGCAAATAAACTCTTTTATATCTTCATCGCTATGCACCTCTTTTATAGGTATACCAATATTTTTAGCTATATTGAAATTTACTGCGGCATCGCCTTTAAGCTTAGATGCTTCGGCCAACAAAAATACACTAGTATCAATGCCTTGTTGATAAAGATGGCGAGCAGCAGCTAGACCATCTCCACCATTGTTGCCGCCCCCGCATACAACTATCACATCATTTTTAGCCGTTAGCTTTAAGTATTCTAACGCTCTATTCGTGACTGCCATAGCAGCATTTTCCATAAGCACGATACCAGGTATACCATAGCTCTCAATAGCCATTTTATCTAGCAACCGCATCTGCCCAGCTGTTGCTGCCTTCATGCTATCATCTCCTACTCTTGTTCTACAGCAGCTATCACTATATCCATGCTTCCAAAACGGTCGAGATTGACAGGCACTGCTATAGCCGGAGCTTTGTTTGATATTTCTATCTTCTCCCCTAATACTATTGTAGGTGGCGTTATGTCTATTTTTAAGCCCTTTTGTGCGTATATAGTACTAGTATTGCCCATTATCATATTACCTATTTCGCCTATAGCGCTTATAGCAATCTCGTCTAAGTCTTTGACTTCCATGCCACCCATCATAAAAGAAGCTATAGCCTTAGCATTTTCCTTAGAAAGTAAAAAATGAACCTGCCCCTTTATTTTACCAGTAATCCCTATTATTATTATTAAATCATCGGCTGAAAAAGGTGAATTCCGTATATAAACCTTGCCGAACTTTGGCTCAACGCCGCACACCATAGATAGTACCATTTGTCCAGCTTCTAAAAAAGGATTAATATACTCTGCTTTCATATCTTGCCTCTCCTTAAATATTTTTGAATTGAAATAACAACGTTTTTGATCGTGCAAACAAAAACCTGTTTAATGATAACACATATTATAATGTTTAATCAACAACCAAATTACAATTTGCAATTTGTAATTTGTAATTTAAATTTATATTATAGTGTGTATGTAAGCGGCGCAAAGCTATAATATGCCTTGAAATATTGCGTACGTATACTCGGTGAATGAAGCTTAAATAGGCGTAGCCGAAGGCATGGATGCGAATTGCGGATGAAAGAATTAAGCATTACTTTTTTTATTATATCCGTCTAAAGAACCAAGAGCCGTAATAATTGGTAAAACTAAAGATAATATTCCTAACACCACAAGCGATATCCGTTCTAACTCCGTAGCAAAGCTATATTCCGAAATTTCCATATAAGTGCGCATTATATATATGATGTTAGGTATAAGACCTATTATAGATAATAATATACCATATAAAAAAGGATGTGAATCTAGATGAGAGCCAAATTTTTGACCGAATATAAACCATATCACGCAATAAGGAATGCCTAAAGCCAGCAATAACAAACCCACTGGCTGTGGTATAGGTATATATAGTGCTTGCAATAGGGATACCAACTTATAAATAACTAACCACAAAATATCAGCGGCTAATAGATAAGAGCAATTAGCGGCCATTAAACGCAAACCTTCGCTCAGCCATCGGCCGCTAATTGGAGTAAAAATGCTAACTATTTCCGCCCATAATTTTTGCCATACTTTCATCAAGCGCTAGCCTCAATTCCTTGATAAATTCGTATATATCTTGGTTAGAAGCTCCTTGTTCTATTTTCTTCACCAACGCACTGCCTACTATTAACCCGTCCGCCAAATGGCCTAGCTGCCTCATATGCTCCGGCCTCGATATGCCAAAGCCTAAAGCTGTAGGCACTGCACTACATTCATTTACCCGTTCCATAAAACTTGTCACGCTTGCATCGAAATGCCTTCGCTCTCCTGTAACGCCAAGCGATGATACACAGTATAAAAAGCCCTTAGCCTTTGAAGCTATATCTCTTATACGTTGTGCAGAAGTAGGGGCCACCATAGAGATAAAGTATACCAAGGCATTGTCTATGACAGGTGCTAGCTCTTGCCTTTCTTCGTATGGAAGATCCGGTACTATGGCACCATCTATTCCAACTTCAGCACAATTGTTAATAAAACGTTCTAAACCATATTGATATATACAGTTATAGTATATCAAAAACACTATTGGAATGGAAGTTTCTGCACGAATCTTTCCTATCATATCAAAAGCCTTGTCAAGATTCATGCCGCTTTTTAATGCTCGTTGCGCTGATGCCTGTATAACAGGCCCATCAGCTAACGGGTCAGAATATGGTATGCCAAACTCTATTATATCCGCGCCAGAGGTTTCTAAAATTTTAGCCATTTCAATAGTATGTTCCATATCAGGATCTCCAGCCGTAATAAATGGTATAAGAGCTTTTTTATTCTCCCTTTTCAGCCTTGCAAAACGTTCATCTATTCTATTCATCAACCCTTATCCCCCTTAGTTTAGCTATGGATTGGACATCTTTGTCGCCCCTGCCAGAAACATTTATCACGATAATCTCATTTTTAGATGTTCTAGGCACGAATTTCATTGCGTAAGCAACAGCATGAGCACTTTCTAAAGCGGGAATTATGCCTTCTAACTTTGATAATGCATCAAATGCCTGTAATGCCTCAGCATCCGTAACAGCCGCATATTGCACTCTCCCCGTTTCATGTAAATAGGCATGTTCCGGCCCTACGCCAGGATAATCTAATCCCGCAGATATTGAGTAAACAGGCTCTATCTGCCCATATTTATCTTGCAATAAATACGTCATCATTCCGTGCAATATTCCAACATTGCCCTTGCTTATGGTAGCAGCGTGTTTATCAGTATCCAAGCCGAGACCCCCTGCTTCTATTCCGTACAACTTGACGGCTTCGTCTCCAACAAAAGGATAAAACATGCCCATAGAATTGCTCCCTCCACCGACGCATGCTATAATGTGATCCGGCAGGCGGCCCTCTGAATCTAATATTTGCCTTTTTGTCTCATCGCCTATTACGCGCTGAAAATCACGCACCATAGTCGGATAAGGATGCGGTCCCACTACAGAACCTATTATATAATGCGTATCTTCTACATTAGATACCCAATCGCGTATAGCCTCATTAGTAGCATCTTTGAGCGTAGCTGTTCCTGATAACACCGGTATTACCCTTGCACCTAACAGTTCCATACGGAATACATTAAGAGCCTGGCGCTCCATATCTTCGCGTCCCATAAACACATCGCATTTCATCCCTAAAAGCGCAGCCGCTGTAGCAGCTGCTACACCGTGCTGCCCCGCGCCAGTTTCTGCCGTCACCCTTTTTTTGCCCATACGCTTGGCCAAAAGCCCCTGCCCTAAAGCATTGTTTATTTTATGTGCCCCCGTATGATTAAGGTCCTCGCGTTTAAGATATACCTTGCCGCCTCCCAAATAATTTGTCAGCTGCTCAGCAAAATAAAGTGGCGTAGGACGCCCTACATAATTGTTTAAGTAATAGTTCATCTCGTCAATAAATGATGGGTCTGATATAGCTCGATTATAAGCTACCTCTAACTCATCCAATGCATTCATAAGCGTTTCAGGAACATATTGCCCGCCAAAAGGCCCAAAACGTCCTTTACTCATGTTTATCCATCTCCTTAACAGCTTTAATAAAATCCTTTATTTTGACAGCATCTTTATGCCCATCAATTTCCACACCACTGCTTACATCAACAGCATAAGGTTTAAACAGTTCAATAACAGTCCTGACATTGTTTGAATTTAATCCTCCTGCTAATATAAGCGGAATATTGGCTTTTAAATTACTGATCAGCTCCCAGTCGAACGCTGTGCCACTGCCAGGCACCGCCCCATCCAATAATATAGCATCTACAGGCCACAAATCCAAATACGACAAGTCTGTATTTTCTCCCACCTTTATGGCTTTCCAAACCTTTATGCCTTTAAAAAGATTACAAAAGTCTGGCGTTTCATCTCCGTGTAATTGAATCGCATCGAGCCCGCACTCACTTATAGCCTCATTTATAAAACGGCAATTTTGATTTACAAATACTCCAACGCGCTTTATATTCCCATCTACCATATTGCATAATTTAGCAGCGTTTTCAACATCGAGACGCCTTCGGCTTGTCAACGCAAATACAAATCCTACAAAGTCAGGCTTGCAGCTGTTTATTATTTCAACCTCGTGCTCGTTAGTAATCCCACATATTTTTATCTTAACCATATTACATCACGCTTTGTCGATTTACTTCTTTAAATCGAGCTATTAAGTTTTCCGGATTTTCTGAACGCACAAATGCTTCTCCCACAAGCAAGGCATCCACACCTAAGGAAACCATGTAACTAACATCATTAATGCTTCTTATACCGCTTTCAGCTACCACTATTTTATCCGAAGGCACAAATTTTATAAGGCGCTCAGTAGTCTCCAAATCAATGCTAAAATCATTTAGATTGCGATTGTTGATCCCTATTATTTCTGCACCTACTTCTAGTGCTACATCAAGTTCTCTCTCGTCATGAACCTCCACTAGGCAATCCATACCAAGCATGTTAGCTATAATATGAAATTTTTTAAGTTCCTCTTTATCCAATATGGCGCAAATAAGCAGTATAGCATCAGAGCCTATTAAACGCGATTGATATATCTGCCAAACGTCCACAACAAAATCTTTGCGCAGTACAGGCAAAGGCACTTGTGCCTTTATACAACTTAAATATCGGTCGTCGCCACCAAAAAACCGCCTTTCAGTTAATACAGATATTGCATCAGCACCGCCTTTTTGATATTCATTTGCCATTTTAATGGGCTCAAAATTTTCACTTATTAAACCTTTAGACGGCGAAGCTTTTTTTATCTCCGCAATAATGGAAATCCCGTCTTTAACTAATGCTTTTTTAAAACTTGCATTCGGATAAGACGGCATGTTCTTGATCATGTATTTCATGCCATCCAACGAAATATGTTGCTTCTCCTTTTGCAGCTGCACAATTTTAGCCGCTACTATTTCATCTAATATCATAAGCACACCTCATCATACTGCCCCTCCAACATATTGCTGCTTATAGCGCTTACAAAAGTCTATTAGTTGGTTTAACTTGGCATTAGCACCGCCATTATCTATCAACTCTTGCGCTATAGACACGCCTTCTTCTAGCGTTTGTGCTCTTTTGCCTATATATATAGCCGCCCCGCTATTCAGCACAACAGCATCGCGATAATGCCCCTTTTCTCCGTTAAACACCGCCTTTATCAGAGAAGCGTTAAATTCTGGCGAACCGCCTTTCAAGGCACCTTTTTGCGCCCTTTGTAGTCCAAACTGTTCCGGCGTTATGCAGTATTCAAGTATATGGCCGTTTTTTATTTCAGCTATCTTAGTTTCTCCAGCTATTGTTATTTCATCTAGCCCATCTTCGCCATGCACTACCATGGCTCTTTCCACACCGAGCCTTGCTAATACTTCGGCCATAGGCTTAACCATATTGCCATCATAAACTCCCATCACTTGTCCTTTGGTATTGGCTGGGTTAGTAAGCGGGCCAAGGATGTTAAAAATAGTTCGTATCCCAAGTTCTTTCCTAGGCCCCGCAGCATGTTTCATAGCTACATGATAAAGCGGCGCAAACATGAAGCCTATACCAATCTCTTTAATGCATTGGAGCGTGTATGCTGGCGGCATATCGGTTATTACTCCTAGAGCTTCAAGCACATCTGCGCTGCCGCAGCGGCTAGATACCGAACGATTGCCATGTTTTGCTACTACAATACCCGCAGCAGCTGCCACAAATGAAGCCGCCGTGGATATATTAAATGTCTCAGCTTTGTCGCCACCTGTTCCACATGTATCTATGCAATACATGTCTAGTTCCAACTTATGCGCTTTATCACGCATAGCCAATGCAGCACCCGTTATTTCATCCACGGTTTCTCCTTTAAAGCTCATGGCTGCCAAAAAAGCGCCTATCTGAGCTTGTGTTGCTTCCCCACTCATTATAATGTCTACGCATTGCCTAGCCTCTTCGGCTGTTAAATTTTCTCCTTTTACCAATCGTTCAATAGCTTCTTTTATCATCTCGTCAATACTCCTCTCTTCTCAACTAAAGCTACAGCTTGTAATAAAGCCTTTGCTTTGTTAGCAGTTTCATAATATTCACGCTCAGGCACTGAATCGGCTACTATGCCAGCTCCTGCTTGCACATATATATTCCCTTTTGTGAATATGGCTGTCCTTATAGTTATGCACACATCCATGTTCCCATTATAGCTTATATATCCTATTGCACCTGCATAAGGGCCACGCCTTACACGCTCCATTTCATCTATTATTTGCATAGCTCTTACTTTAGGCGCTCCGCTTACTGTACCTGCTGGTAAGCACGCGGTTAACGCATCAAACGCATCTTTCTCTTGCCTTAAACGTCCCTTAACATTAGTAACCAAATGCATAACATGAGAATATTTTTCAACATGCATCAAATTTTCTACTTTTACGCTGCCATACTCGGCTACTTTACCTATATCATTGCGGCCAAGGTCTACTAGCATTACATGTTCAGCTCTCTCCTTTTCATCGTTTAACAACTCTCTTTCCATCGCCTCATCTTCTTCGGGCGACTTACCGCGTCCCCGTGTACCTGCAATAGGGCAGGTTTCTACCATTCCATCCTGTACCCTTACTAAAGATTCGGGAGATGAACCCGCTACATGATAACTATCAAAATTAAAGTAATACATATATGGAGATGGATTAAGCGTTCTTAGGGCTCTATATATATCAAAGGGATTAGCGGTTGAAGTCATCTCGTATCTCTGCGATAATACTACCTGAAATATATCACCGCTTTTTATATATTCTTTTGCTTTTTTGACCCATTCGATATACTCTTCTTTCGATACATTGCTCATAGGCGAAACATCATAAGAATTTTGCTCAAGTTCAATAGGCTCTATTTGTTGCTTAGTTAAAATATTTTTATAAATTATATTTATTTTATCTTTTGCTTTTTCATAAGCAACTGCAGCATTTCCTGATGTTGTATTGGCATTAACTATGATAATTATCCTTTGTTTCAAGTGATCATATACTATCAAATCATTACATGCTACGAAATGAGCATCCGGTAAACCCAGATCATCTTCTGGGGCATTTGGCAATGGCTCGAAGATTCTCACTATGTCATAGGCAAAATACCCGACACATCCTCCTGAAAAACGCGGCAAGCCTTTTATATTCGGACAGTGATGTAAACGCATCCATTCTTTCATGTATTTAACAGGATTGGCGCATGGTATTGAAGCCTCGTTGGTCTGCAATAAACCGTTTTTAAACTTAAAATAAGCTACTGGATCAGTACCTATAAATGAATATCGTCCCCACTTGGTGCCGCCCTCTACGCTTTCAAGCAAAAAACTACCGGGTTTATCAGCAAAATGCGAAAATATTGATATCGGCGTTATAGTATCGGCCATAAATTCTGCCCAAACCGGTACTGTATCGTATTGTTTCGCCATTTCGCAAAAATTATGTTTATCCGGATAATACAATAGCGAACTCTCCCTTCTAGAGAGGCCGAAAAGATATGAAAAAGGCCGGAAGCATCGTTCCGGCCGAAAAGTCATTTCAAAATTACACGCTACTACTCTTCTCGGCTCATCTCATCTAAACTCAGCTAACTCATTTTCTTAATGATACACCATAAAGCTGTTCCTTGTCAAATACTTTAATTCACAGCTGTCGCAGTTATATGTTACCTACTGTAAAACCACTGTCTGAGCCAGATGAAAACTCCTCTTCAAAATGGTCGTTTTCAAATTTTTCCTTTTGTACAGGGTCATATCTTTGCAGCAAATGGGTTAGCTCTGCTACATGCTCTTTTTCTTCATCTCTAATATGTGAAAGTATTTCTTTTATTTCCGGGATGTCTATCGAATCAATATGATATTGGTAATTATCTATGGCATCAATTTCGCCAGCAATGTCTTCTCTTACCCATATCAAAAATTGTTCTAATCCTTCAGTTTTATACTTACCATTATTACTATTCCCGCTATTGCCATAAGCCATTTCTAGTACACCCCCTCAATATTTTAAAGCTACTATACTATTTGGCCTTTTTATCCTAAGGCCTAATATCTCCATGATTCTAAATTTATGGTTCATATCGCTTGTCTCTACAAACGCAGTTATTATGTCCTGCCCTATAGCCAAATCTATGTTTTGAGCATTGATCGACGCTATAAAAGCATCTTCATCTTTTAATACAGCTGACTGATATATCTTGACGCCTAACTTCTCTATACGCTCTGAATCTAAATAAGGAGTATCTTTATAAACCTTATTCAGTGCCGCATATAGGGCTGGACTAACCACCATTACATAATTGCCAAAATGATAATTTTGCCTTAAGACAGCAAGCGCTGCTACTACATCGTCATACGCGCTATTGGCCTGCCAATCCTTCCTTTGATATTCCAATTTCCCTTCAACTGTAAGTATACCATCAGCACAGGTCTCGGCATCACCATAGAATATTAACCTGTCTTCATCCGCCGCTAATTTTACAGCAGCATCATAAACTTTACCGGTGTCAAATGGTAATCTGTTTTCTTCGAAATATTGTATGTCTCTCCAATCATAGGTAAAGTCCTGGAAAAGAAGCTTTAATTTAGTAAGCTTCACATCAGGCCCGTCGCTTAAATAACCATTGGGCACAACAAAGGCACCGGCTCCTAAAGGACCAAATAATGGTAAAAACCTTCTTCCAACTAGTATGGGCTTAACAGCATTTACAACAGTTTTGTCAATGCTGTCCCACTGATCTTTTGTCAATGGAGCATCTTCCCTTAATAAATAATCAGCCATTTTACCGCCCTCCTATCATTTATAAAATTTATTGCTTATTTGATATTATATATCATTTGCCAATAATTTTCCAGGCTATTTCTTTATATCTTTAACTCATAATTTATAAAATCTTATCTTTGTAATTTATTTTTTTCTTTTTTATGTTAAACTAATATTAAAATAATTTTTGAGGTTAAAACTAAAATGATACTAGAAGGAAAAGTAGCACTAATAACAGGAGCATCCCGCGGAATTGGCCGTAGTATAGCAATAGAAATGGCAAAAGCCGGTGCATGCGTGGCTATAAATTACAAATCCGACGAAGCCGGCGCAAAAGAAACATTAAAGCTGATTCGCGATGCTAATAGATATGGGATCATGGTAAAAGCAGACGTAAGCGAATATGAAAAAGCCAGATATGCTATAGATAAAACCGTTTCACAGCTTGGAAAAATAGACATACTAGTCAACAACGCTGGCATAGGACATGTAGGTCTATTCATAGACACAGATATAACGCTATGGAACAAAATAATTAATACGAACTTGATAGGCGCGATGAACTGCTGCCACAATGCCTTAAAATACATGTTGCCACGCCAGAGTGGAAACATAATCAATATATCATCCATATGGGGAAAAAATAGCGCCTCTTGCGAAAGCGTATACGCTGCTTCAAAAGGCGGCTTAGATGCATTCACAAAATCTCTTGCCAAAGAACTCGCCAGCAGCGGCATACGCATAAATGCTATAGCCCCTGGCGTAATAGAAACAAATATGAACAGCTGGCTGTCAGATGAAGATAAGACTATGCTAATGTCAAATATACCTGCAAAACGATTCGGCAGTTGTTCAGAAGTGGCCGCTACTGCAATATTCTTGGCATCAGAAGCCGCATCCTACATAACAGGCCAAATAATTTATGTTGATGGCGGATTGACCTGATTAATTTTGAGAATTTAGAGTATCAAGCATCCTTTTAATATCAAGTACATGCTTGCGTTCTTCTTTCATAAGCGTTGTAAACGCATCTTTTGCATTAGGATTTTTAGCTCTAATAGCCATTTCGCTGTAATATAATATAGAATCTTTTTCTATATTTAAAGCAAAATTCAAAGCATCATAGGGGTCTTTTATTCGCTCGAGTATACTATCAATCTTATCGAGAGAAGGAATTATTGTAGCATCTGCTATAGCCTCGAGATATAGCGATACCTCTGGATCATATATGTATTCATCACTAGTCGCAGAAGTAGCTAAAAATTCATCATAAAGCTTTTTGAAGCGAGCAGCATGAGATTTTTCTTGCCTAGCGAGTTCCTGAAATAGTTTCTCAATTCTTTCATCCATAGCTTTCCGAGAAGCCTTAGTATAAAACTCGTAGCCATTCTCTTCAATCCCTATAGCTATGCGTATAGCCTCTAGTTCATTCATTTGCTCTGTTCCCATAATTGTCCCCCCTGTTACTAACACTTTATTCATATATGACAAAAGCCCATGAGCCGAAGCCCATGAGCTCATTGGTGGAGGGGGATGGATTCGAACCATCGAAGGCTGAGCCAACAGATTTACAGTCTGCCCCCTTTAGCCACTCGGGAACCCCTCCGCGCTACAAGTGATATTATACAACATACCCTATATATCGTCAATACCTCTTAAGCAATTTTTTAATGGCAAGACATGCAAAGTCATCTTTATAATCATGCTGCTTTGCCAGGGTTAGCAAATATCTTAGCGCTTATTAAGGAACGGTATACTGCAAAGGATATAACCGAATCTATCGAATGGTGAAGCAATGTACCCACGCCAACTACGACTAAGGCAGAATATATATCAAACCCAAAAGGCATTACTACTAGAGCTTCTAACCCCGCATGTATAGGTAATGTAAATACAAGCGCCTTAGTGAAAGACATGCCGCGCTTAATCATAGCCGCCCCTGCAAAAGCAAATACAGGATGCATCGCAGCCCTTGCCACTATAACAATTGGCATTCCTTTCAGTAAAAATCCCAATGCCGATCCTACGCCTACCACCAGCGCTACCACTGGATTTACGGCCATAGCTAACATAACCGGAACATGTGAGGCTATCGTCGCAGAAAAAGGTGGTATTACTATACCTAATACGCCCCCAAACCATAAAGGTATTATTATGGCAAAGGCTGTCAATAATCCAGCTGTCACTATATCTCTAGTTTTCAATAAAGCACCCTCCTATATAATAATTTTGTTTTATATATTATAAGAGATAGATGCTGTCTTGTCAACTGTTATGTCATATGTATTTATTTTGCAGACAACCACGAAGCAGCCATGCTAATATTGTTTATCCAAATCAACCTGGTTTATTAACTCTTTAGAACCAGAAATATAAGCCAGCAAATTAGGTAAAAATATATTTTTTATAACTCTTTCAGCATAGCGATCGCTGTTTCCTGCTGTATGCGGTGTTATTATAACATTATCCATATCCCACAAAGGACTATCTATCGGCAAAGGTTCTGTCTCGAATACATCTAATCCCGCCCCTGCTATCTGGCCATTTTTCAGAGCTTCTATAAGAGCAGCTTCATCATGGGTAGCACCTCTACCCACATTAAAGTAATAAGCAGAGGGCTTCATGGCAAAAAAACAGCTTTTATTTATAATATGAAATGTGTCATTAGTCAACGGCAAGGTATTTACCACATAATCACTAAGCTCAAAAAGTTCTGTAACATTATCCTTAGAATACATAACATCTATATAATCCGTCGGTTTGCCCGAATGCCGAAAGCCTAAAGTAGACATATTGTACGCCTTAGCTAACTTCGCGATTTCTCGTCCTATAGCGCCCACTCCAAGAATACCGATGGTTTTGCCAAAAAGTTCGCCGCCATTATACGACCTATCCCACTTTTTGTTCATTTGATTGCGTATATACGCGTTTATTTTACGCGTAAAAGCCAACATCATGCCAAATACCGTTTCCGCTATTGGTATGCTATGAACTCCACTAGCATTGGTAAGTATGATACCATATTTTTTAAACTCATCAAATGGCATGCCATTTACACCTGCACTCCATACTTGCACCCATTTAAGAGAAGTACAATCATGTAAACAGTTCTTTATAGCTCTTTTATCCCAGCCCAGCAATATTTCCGCATCTTCAATCATTTTATCATCGAAAGGTTCTTGCAATTCGATGATTTGCCATTCCGGGATAACTTTTTTTATTTCTTGTATGTATTTGTCATCAATTTTTTCCAAAATAACCAATTTATGCATATCTTGCCTTCCTAATACAATATATTTCTTATTACTATTTATAGCCCAACTCTAAAGCTTTTTGCATTATTTTCCGCGCTACCGGTGCGGCTTCCAAACCTCCAGTACCGCCATTTTCGATTATCACTGCCACAGCTATGGATGGATCTGAAGCCGGAGCAAAGCTCACAAACCATGCATGGTCTTCCTGATTTCCGCCGGCTTGAGCCGTTCCGGTCTTGCCTGCCACCGTTACCCCGCTTATCTTAGCAGTCTTACCTGTACCATTATTTACTACATTAACCATCATATCAGTTATTTCGTTGGCTGTACTTTCATCTATAGGATGAGCATATATTTTGGGTTTAAATTCTTTTGTTATACGGCCTCTACTGTTCTCTATAGCTTTTACAAGTCTCGGTTGCATCATATATCCATCATTAGCTATAGCAGAGACTATCATAGCCATATGCAGGGGAGTTACTGTTACCTGCCCCTGTCCTATAGAATCTTTAGCTAATTCATCATCTGTTACAACAGTTTTTGGAAAGTTGCTTGAATATATCGTCATATCATCAAAAGCAAATGTCTTATTAAACAAAAAGTTTTTAGCTGTTTTAAATAGGGCATCGTAGCCAAGCTGTAAACCCACACGCGCAAATGTTGTATTACATGAAACTGCTAATGCCTGTTCTATATTCAATTCACCGTGGGCTTTATTGCCAGAACACGATAAATGGTAATTGCCCACATTTAGATAGCCTTTACAATCAAAAACTTGTTTTTCTATGTCCGGAATATTTTCTAACGCCGATGCCAAAGTTACAACTTTAAATGTTGAACCTGGCGGATACAACCCCTGCAACACTTTATTATATAAGGCATCTTTATCAATCAACGATGCTAAATCATTCGGGTTAAAATCCGGTTTGCTAACCATTGCCAATATCTCACCGGTGCGCGGATCCATCGCTACAACAGCACCGTTTCTGTTACCAATGGCATCATAAGCGACTTTTTGCAGCCTATAATCCAACGTTAATATAACATTATTTCCGCGCGCTTCATGAAATACTAGGCGTTGCACTGTTTGCTCTAACAATCCATCGTTCAATCCCAAAAGATAAGTAGCCTGAGAGCTCTCTATTCCTGCTCTGCCAAGCTTTGAACTTACATAGCCCACAACATGAGAAGTCAGCGCACCATGTGGATAATACCTGACCCACTGTTCACCTTTTTGACGGCTAGTCGCTAAAATATCTCCATTTCTGTCCTTTATATCACCAGATATTATGTTTTGCGTTTTTTGTGCAATGCGACTGTTGTAATAACTATTAGCAAGACGATATCCTTGAAAAAAATATACGTACAATAAATACACTATCAATATTAAGAAAATCGCTATGAAGACTATGGACATATGCTTAATACTCTTTTTAATACGATTCACCATACCGTTCCTTTGCTACGCTTTCTTGATATACTATTTGCGATGCTACTCCTTGGACAATGCCCACAATCATAAAATTTGCCAGCATGGAACTGCCTCCATAACTAACAAACGGCAGTGTTACACCCGTAAGGGGTATAAGTTTTATAACGCCTCCTATTATTATAAAGGCCTGAAGCCCAATGGCAGAAGCTGAACCAGCAGATAGCAAGGAATAGAAGGCCGAATTTGCTTCTAGTGCAATTTTCATGCTTTCATAAACAATAAGTAAATACATAATTATAACAGCCAAAGCCATCAATACACCAAATTCTTCAGCAATAGCTGCAAAAATAAAATCCGTTTTTGCAGCTGGAATAACATATGGGGAGCCAAGCCCGACTCCCGAGCCAAACCACCCTCCTGAACCTATGGCTATTAGCGACTGCACTATTTGGTAGCCCTTACCCGTCGCATCGGCCCAAGGATTTAGCCAGGCTTCTATCCGTACTTTTATATGTGAAACGTATAAATAGGCTAAGCACCCACCTGATGCTGCAGCCGCTAAGCCCCCTAGTATATATGCTATATTAGACGTTCCAATATAAAGCATTATAATGAATATAGCAAAATATATAATCATCATGCCAAAATCGTTTTCCATCATAAGTATGCCCATACATATTAAGGCGAACGCCATTAGTGGAAACAATTCTTTTATAGATTTTTTATCTTTCAGTAAAGATGCTGAAGTGAATATAAATAATATTTTCACGAGCTCTGAAGGCTGAAAAGTATACGAACCAAATTCTATCCAATTTCTAGCACCATTTCTCGTCACTCCTACAACTAGCGGCGAGAACAAAATTATTATAGACAAAGCGGCTAAAATATAGAAATAATTGTTCAACTTCTCCGCTATATATTGTATAAAAATAATGGTAATGAAAAAAACTAGAATGCCAATTAAAAACCATTGCACTTGCTTAATAGCTGTGTCAGCGTTCAATCTATAGAGAGTTATGAAACTTATACTTGTTAAAGTAAATATCATAAACATTATGTTAAAATTACAATTTTTAAAAAAGGCCTTCATTAAGATATAAACGGCAATATAAATAACCGATATGAACAAACCCAGGCGCAGTGCCTGAAAGTTTATCGGCAAGGATCTTAATGCTAGTAGTACAAAGCCCAAAAGATTAAATAACACTATAAGCCCTAATGTACCAGAATTTTTATTAGCCGTCCCTTTCACCTCCCAATTTTCGGATTAGATGGAATCTTTACCATAAAGGTTACAGGACCAATAGATATACAATCACCACTTCTCACTTTTTTAGGCCTTTTTATTCTTTTACCGTTGAGCCAGGTGCCGTTTTTACTTTTTAAGTCTTTAATATAAATATCTCCGGTTTCATCTACATATATAACCGCATGTTGTTTAGAAACATCTTCCCTGTCTATAATTATATAATTGTCACTGCTTCTGCCTATAGTAGTCCACTTTCTTATTGGAAATTCCATTCCTGCCCACAATGTTGAAACGCCATCTAAGCATTCTGCAACAGAAATAATCCCATATGACGGTTCAACAGATATCTTAGCTGCACCTGCTTCAGCCCATGCATATTCCATCCTTATGCTTTTTATAGTGCGGTACAGAATGAGATATATAAGCAATATAAATATATACCGGCTGCTCAATGAGGTTATCTCATATAGATCTGCCCTCATTTTTATCATCCCTTCAAGATCAAAAATTCTAGCTATCCCTTAGCTATACATTACTCTCTCTATGGCTTCCATTAGCCTTGACTTTTCAAAAGGCTTTATAACATATTCCTTAGCACCACTTCTGATAGCCTCCAATACCATATTCTTTTGTCCAAGTGCCGAACACATTATTATCTTAGAATTAGGGCTAACTTTAAGCACTTCTTTTATTGCTTGAATGCCATCCATATCGGGCATAGTTATATCCATAGTAATTATATCTGGTTTAATTATAGCGGCTTGCTCTACCGCTTGTAGCCCATTAGCAGCTTCGTGTACGTTCTCATAGCCACTTTCTTTCAGCATATCTTTCACAACTTTACGCATAAAAGCTGAATCATCCACTATTAAAAACTTCAAATCCTTATTCATAAGCATAATTCTCCATCTCTAAGACAATAATAGCCAAATATGGCAAAGCATTATAACAGCCCATTTAAATTCATACTTCCTAGCATAATCATTACTTGTATAGCTACTTCTGCCGCTATAAATACCAAACCTATTATAAGGGGTATGAATTGTTCGAATGTAGGAAGAGCGGTATTTTTAGGCTCATTAACGCTAGAATCGCATTCCGTATTGGTATCTTTTAGCGTCAGTTTAAATTTTTTAAGAAAGTAGACAAAGAATATTAACGACACTATAGCTACAACGCCCCATACTAGCATGGTAGATAATAACTCGGACGGGGGCAAAGCTGCTAACGAATCTGTTGCCTCAATACTTTCACCCATTAAATTTGCTACAATTGTACTAATGTATGACAATGTTAATGCTAAAGCATTATTTGTAAAATGCACTATCATACCTACAAATATAGAATCTGTAATACATACCAAATATCCAATAACAATGCCTAAAAACAATGGCCCTATAAGATTTTGTATGTCAGCATGCATAGCAGCAAATAAAATACTGCTATATATTATAGCCTTTTTTTTGCCATATACCTCGTACCCCCTCATTACAATGCCCCTAAAAAGAAGTTCCTCACATATAGCAGCAGAGGCCGCTATAACAATCAAAGATTTTATATAGGAACCCACACTGTTTATAGGTGGAATCGGGCTCGGCATCAAGTCTCCTATTAAGTCTAACACATATACCCAAATAATTGATAAAAATTCTACTATGCCGTAACCGCTTATCGCTATTAATATAGCCAAAATAGCTTGCTGCCAAGTTATGCTATTAAAGCGCATAACCTCTTTCACAGGCATTTTTTGAGAGAAAATATAAATTAATACCGATATCATTATTATGCCGAATTCTGTTATAAGAATGCCTAAGTATAAATTCTTCTGCTGAGCAAAAGCTCCTACAGTAAAAAATAAAACAATTATCACCAAAAACAATATGTTTGCCCCTAATACTGTAGGTCTCTTAGTCAAGTCATTTCCCATATAAATTCTCCAATCAAAATATATGTGCTATTATTATACTACATTTCTATGTGTCTATAAAGAAGCTCACCGTCGCTGTTGAAACTCCATAAACGGTATCTCCAGAAAAAATATTGCATTTTTATGCATTAATGTGTATAATTATTGATATATAAATAATCGATATTATGGAGGACGTGAATATGGCACTAGACCTTTATAACTATAAACCCGAAGGTGCTTTTAAACATAAAGATTTACTATCTATACATGATTTAACCGAAGATGAGGTTTATCAAATAATAAGCCTGGGGTTAAAGCTAAAATCCCAATTAAAAGCAGGAATCCCTCATCCCTTATTAAAAGGTAAAACTTTAGGTATGATATTCGAGAAGTCATCTACGCGCACACGAGTTTCTTTCGAAGTAGGTATCTATCAGCTAGGAGGGTATGGTCTCTTCTTAAGCAGTAACGATATACAACTCGGTCGCGGAGAAACGATAGCTGATACAGCACGCGTTTTGTCACGCTATTTGGACGGAATAATGATACGCACCTTTAGCCAAAAAGATGTTGAAGATTTAGCTTATTACAGCACTATACCAATAATAAATGGGCTTACGGATTTACTGCATCCATGCCAGGTATTAGCAGATTTAATGACAATATATGAAAAAAAGAATAAATTAAAGGGCTTAAAACTAGCGTTTATAGGAGATGGGAATAATATGGCCCATTCATTGATGTTCGGCTGCGCTAAAGTCGGAATGGATATAGCTCTAGCCTGCCCGGTGGGATATATGCCCAACGAAAATATAGTAAAAATGGCAATGGATGATGCAAAAATATCCGGTAGCCAAATAACGATAACAAATAACCCATCTGAAGCAATCAAATGCGCGGATATCGTATATACAGACGTATGGGCAAGTATGGGACAAGAACATGAGATAGAAGCGCGCAAAAAAGCTATGCAAAGTTACCAAGTAAATGACGAATTATGGAAGCTTACTAACCGGGATGCAATATTTATGCATTGTCTACCAGCGCACAGAGGCGAAGAAGTTACAGAATCTATAATAGATGGTCCAGCCTCCGTAATATTCGATGAAGCGGAAAACAGACTCCATGCCCAAAAAGCTGTAATGGCTCTTTTAATGGCCTAAATCGGGAGGTGAACAACATGAGCATAAAAGTTAAAAAAGCCTCCATTAACGATGCGCAAGCAATTTATGAAATAATTCAACAGGCTTTCACCGAATATCAAAATAATCTTGGTACCGAAAACAAGGTAGCAGCATTATGCGAAACAGTAGAAGATATAAAATCGGATATAGAAAACAAACATGTATTCATAGCTTTGCTCGATGATAAACCGATAGGAAGTATTCGCTATGATATCGATAAAAACGGTATAGCATATTTAAGCCGCTTCGGCGTGAAACCAGATTATCAAAAATATGGCGCGGGCAGTGCTTTAATTAAAGCTTTAGAGGAAGATGCTGCCAAGCAAGGTGCTAAAGCTATAGTATTGCATACTGCAATGAAAATGAACGGCTTAATAGGATTCTATGAGCATATGGGATATTATGTAGTTTCAGTTTCAAATGAAAGCGGCTATGCGCGAGCTTTATTGCGAAAAGATCTACAAAGCTCAAAGTTTTTGTACGATTTAAAGCATGCATAAAAAATAGCGCCAAAATTGGCGCTATTTTTTATGCATGCTTTATCAAACAGCTACTACTTCTTTTACTTCTGGCACACTTTCTTTAAGAGATTCTTCTATGCCTTGTTTTAAAGTAAGTAAAGCAAATGGACAAGCACCGCATGCACCAGTCAATTTCACTTTAACGGTGCCATCATTGTCCACATCGACTAACTCTACATCGCCGCCATCAGCATTCAGTGCCGGGCGTATTTTTTCTAAAGCAGCTTGTACTTTTTCCTTCATTTTATGCCCTCCCAAGATAATAACAATCAACTAATATTGTTGATTCGCATTTATTATACCATAGCAAACTTATCAATTCAATCGTATTTTTTACCCGCTGTTATTATTCTGTGATATTGTCATAGTGAAATTATTTTGCAATAATGTCAGTATGAGAAAGGAACAGTATAATATGACGGAAAGAGAAATGCAAAAGCTTGTTGTCATTAATAAAGTTATT